>Ga0257126_1002307_pt1 | contig 12696 bp, 6 predicted proteins | sample SI060_120mmetaG_FD_190151 | JGI IMG/M metagenome (GOLD analysis project Ga0257126, IMG submission 190151) | Marine microbial communities from Saanich Inlet, British Columbia, Canada - SI060_120m | ecosystem: Environmental > Aquatic > Marine > Inlet | place: Canada: British Columbia | collected... | reverse complement strand
AGGTAATCAAAATGTAGCTGTATTGCAAGAAATGGCAGATCTATATTTATATGATTTTGGTATATTTATACAACTTTCGCCTGACGAAGAGGAAAAAGCAATGTTAGAAAACAATATACAAGTAGCGGTTCAGGCGGGCATGATTGATTTATCAGACGCTATAGATCTTAGAGAGATAAAGAATCTTAAGTTAGCTAATCAATTGCTAAAAATAAGGAGAGATCAAAAGCAAAAGAAAGATCAAAAGATCCAACAAGAAAATATTCAAGCACAAGCCCAAGCAAATGCTCAAGCCCAGCAGGTAGCTGCTCAAGCTGAAGTACAGAAAGGTGAAGCGCTTATGCAACAAAAAATAAGCTTAGAGCAAGCTAAAGCCCAAATAGATACTCAAAAATTAATGCAAGAAGCAGCTTTGAAAAAAGAACTTATGCAGTTAGAGTTTCAAATGAACATGCAGCTTAAAGGCTTAGAAGTATCTGGTAAAAAGTCCGAAATAAAAGAAAAAGAAGACAGAAAAGATGATCGAACAAAAATCCAGGCTTCACAACAAAGTGAATTAATAAACCAAAGAAAAAACGATTTACCTCCTAAAAACTTTGAATCCGCAGGAAACGACATACTTAGCGGGGATTTCGGCTTAGGTAATTTTGATCCTAAGTAATAATAATAGTAATAATTATATAATATTTTATCATGTCAGAAGAACTAGAAAACCAAACCGCCACTGAAGAAGTGGTGGAACAGAGCCCTGTTGGGCCAATGACCGTTGATGACGGCGTAATTAAAGTAAACTTAGCCGAGCTAAATAAACCCACTGAAGAAACTCCAGCTGAACAAGAACCAGTAAGCGAGGAGGCTCCTGTTGAACAGGTTAGCGAACAGGTTAGCGAAGAGGTTAAAGAAGCTACAGAGGCAATCGAGCAACCTATTATTCAAGAAATAACAGATGAAGAGGTGCAAGAGCAAGCAGAAGAGCTTGAGGAGCAAGTAGAGCAGGCTTTAATAGAGGTTGATGCGGGAATTGAATTACCTGAAAATATACAAAAGGTTGTTGAATTTATGAATGAAACAGGCGGCAGCTTGTCAGATTATGTTAAACTTAACACAGACTACACGTCTTTAAGTGAAACGCAGCTCCTTAAAGAGTATTACGAAACAACAAAACCTCACTTAAACTCCGAAGAGATAAGCTTCTTAATGGAAGACACTTTCGCGTATGATCAAGAGTTAGACGAGGAGAGAGAGATAAGAAAAAAGCAAATTGCTCATAAAGAGGAACTAGCTAAAGCTAAAAATTACTTAGACGGATTAAAGACTAAGTATTACGAAGAAATTAAAGCAGGGTCTAGATTGAACCCTGAACAAAAGAAAGCGGTTGAATTCTTTAACCGATATACAAAAGAAAATGAGGAAGCTAGCAAATTAGCTGAGACACAGGTGTCTACATTTAGAACAAAGACTCAAAAATTATTTTCAAAAGATTTCAAAGGTTTTGATTTCACTGTTGGAGATAAAAAATTTAGGTACAACGTTAATGATGTAGAATCTGTTAAGAGTAATCAAAGCGACATTAATAATTTTGTCAAGAAGTTCTTGAACGATAAAAATGAAATGTCTGATGCTGGGGGTTACCATAAGTCTCTATTTACAGCTATGAACGCTGACAAGATTGCTAATCACTTTTATGAGCAAGGCAAAGCTGATGCAATGAGAGATTCCATATCAAAAGCTAAGAACATCGATATGAACCCTAGAGGGGCTCATCAAGAAGTCGATGCTCCTAACGGTTGGAAGGTTAGATCAGTCCCAGGTGGAAAAACTGCTTCTTCGTTTAAAATTAGAAAACGAAAATAATAACCATTAAAAAATAATAAAATGGCAACAGGATTTACGGGTAGCGCAGGAGCATTAGCTCACTTAACGCCACGCCCAACACAAACTTTATTTAATGATAACTATTTATCATTAGATGATATGAAATTTACACAACAATTCTTACCAGAAGTGTATGAAAAAGAAGTAGAGAGATACGGTAATCGTACTATCTCTGGATTCTTAAGAATGGTAGGAGCAGAAATGCCTATGGCTTCTGATACAGTAGTATGGTCTGAGCAAGGACGTTTACATGTTGCTTACGATGATGTTGAAGTTACAGCTACAACTGTAGTTATACCAGCAGCAGTAGCACCATTAAATGCTTCAAAAAACCTAATCGGAGCAGGGGCTACTATCGTAGTTGCTAACGAGGCAGGAACTAAAGTTGAAAAAGCTTATGTAAAGTCTGTAGTTACAGCTGGAAACGGTATAGCAACATTAACAGTGGCTGGTTACAAAGGAGCTTTAACTCCAGTACCTGCAGGAAAAGGAAAAGTATTTGTATACGGTTCTGAATATGGAAAAGGATCCTCTAATGCAGGAACTTCTATTGACGCTGCTTTTGAGCAATTCAATAATAAGCCAATTATCCTTAGAGATAAGTACAATGTAAATGGTTCTGATACAGCTCAAATTGGGTGGGTAGAAGTAACTACTGAAATTGGAACATCAGGATACCTATGGTACTTGAAATCAGAGCACGAAGCTCGTATCCGTTTCGAAGACCAATTAGAAATGGCTATGATTGAAGCTGAAAAAGCAACTGTAACAATCAACACTGATCCAGTTAATGACTTTGGCGGTGGTAACACTATCACAGGTTCTGATGGACTTTTCTCTGCTATTGAAGCAAGAGGATTAGTTTATGAAGGAGCAAATTTTGGAGACCCTGGTACCGGCGGTGCGCCAAGCCCAGGTTTAGCTGAGTTTGATGTTATCTTAAACGAGCTAGATAAGCAAGGAGCTATTGAAGAGAACATGATGTTCTTAGATAGAAATACAGCTTTAAGTATTGACAATATGTTAGCTCAACAAAATACTTATGGAGTAGGAGGAACATCTTATGGTGTATTCGAAAATTCAGAAGATATGGCGTTGAACTTAGGATTCAGCGGATTCCGTAGAGGATCTTATGATTTCTATAAGACTGACTGGAAATATTTAAACGACGCTACAACTCGTGGTTTAGTTGGAGATATCGAAGGTGTTATTGTTCCAGCAGGAACTTCAACAGTTTACGACCAAATGCTAGGACAGAATATTTCAAGACCTTTCTTACACGTACGTTACAGAGCTTCTGAAGCAGACGACAGAAAGTTAAAATCTTGGATCACTGGATCTGTAGGCGGAAACTACACAAGCGACGAAGATGCAATGAACGTTCATTTCTTATCAGAAAGATGTTTATGTGTACAAGCTGCTAACAACTTTGTATTGTTGAAAAAGTAATACTACATTAATGTAATTGTTACCCCTGTTGTATTTACAGGGGTAATTATTACCTTTTACAAACTATTTAATTATATTATATCATGGCTAAAAAAGCTAAAGAAGCAGAAGCACCTATTGAGGTTGCACCTCAAGTTATTACAAAGAAAGAAGCAATAGAAAAACAAATTATAGAAGCTCCAAAAGCTCCTGTATTTGAATTTAAAGATAGAGTTTATGTTTTAGACGGTGATCGACACCCTATAGTTTACTCTATGCAATCTAAGCACTCAGGAAGAAAACCATTACTTTATTTTGACAAAGAAGCTGGCTATCAAAGAGAGCTAAGGTATGCTACCAATCAGAAGTCTCCATTCGCAGATGAGCAAGAAGGAAACGTAACACTTGGTAGAATAGTTTTTAGAGACGGTACTTTAACCGTTCCTAAAGAAAATGTTATATTGCAAAAATTTCTTTCTATATACCATCCTAATAAAGGCGTTAAGTATCACGAGCATGATCCTGTAGCCATCTCAGAGAACGAGATAAATTGGATTGAATTAGAGTTAGAAGCACTTACAGCTGCTAAAGAAATGAGCACGGATGACGCTGAAGCTATATTAAGAGTAGAGCTAGGCAGTAAAGTTACAACACTTTCTTCAAGCGAACTTAAAAGAGATCTTATGATCTTCGCTAAAAGAAATCCGGCTTTGTTTATAAATTTAGCTACAGATGACAATGTGCATTTAAGAAACGTTGGAGCCAAAGCAGTAGAGGCTAAAATAATAACTCTATCCCCTGATCAAAGGACATTTAGCTACGGGGAAACAAATAGAAAATTAATGACCGTTCCTTTTGACGAGCATCCTTATTCAGCATTAGCTGCATATTTCAAAACAGATGAAGGTATGGAAGTTTACAAAGTTATAGTAAATAAACTATAGTAAGTTACTTTATGGTAGTTAAGCTGCTTTAAAGGTGGCTTAACTATTATAAATTAAAAAAATATCACATGGCTGTAAGCATAAACACTGTTTATCAAAGAGTACTAGGAATACTCAATAAAGAACAACGAGGGTATGTTACGCCTCAAGAATTTAATTTGTTCGCAAACCAAGCACAAATGGATTTGTTTGAGCAATACTTTTATGATATTAATCAATTTGGCAGAGTACCAGGGAACTCAACAGAGTTTTCAGACATGCTGAAAATACTCAACGAGAAAATATCATTGTTTGAAACCCAAGCTAACTTAGTATATCTATATAGTAGCAACGGTACATTCACCTTACCTAGTAATCTTTATAGGTTAGGCACGGTTATATACACCAATTCTACAACAAAAAACATATTAAGCCCAACACTAGGGCCAAATACTCCAGTTACAACCAATGAGGATGTTATAGCTGAGCGTATTAATCCAAATGAATTTTTATATATAAATTCTTCTCCTTTGACAAAGCCGAAAAATATACGTCCTGTATATGTTTCAGATGACAGGGGAATAAAAGTATATGGAGACTTAGAAATAAAAACAGATGTACGGGTTACTTATATAAAACAACCGGCGTCTGTAGCATGGGGGTATCAAATAGTTTTTAATGAACCTCTTTACGATGCAAACACCACTACTAACTTTGAGTTGCACCCATCAGAAGAAACCGAATTGGTTATAAAAATACTAGAATTATGTGGAATACTTATAAAAGATTTAAACTTATACCAAGTATTTGACAAAGAAGAACAAGAAACTATTCAACAACAAAAATCGTAATAAATGGGTTTAATAACAGAAAATAATGAACAGTATTATTTAGGCCCAGATGGGCAATGGAATAGCTGGGACGAAAATTACGGTGGTTACCAGTTTATAACTATAAAAGATATAATAAATAATTTTATGATATCTTACGTTGGTGAAGATAAAATAATACCAAGAGTAAAAAGAACAGACGTTATATTCCATGCAATGCGTGGTATTCAAGAGTTCAGCTTTGATATATTACCTTCAGTTAAATCACAAGAGATTGAATTAGGGCCTTCCTTAGGAATGATATTACCTCAAGACTACGTTAACTATGTAAAACTTACATGGACTGATTCTGTGGGGCTTGAGCATGTTATATACCCAGCTATCAACACTTCTAACCCTACACCGATATTACAGGATCATAGGTTTCAATATTTGTTTGACGAGCAAAATAGGGAGTTACTTACTGCTGAGGAATCGGAAACTAAAAAAAGATTTGACAACGGGTCAAAAGGCAATAGCGTAGAAGGCATAAATGCTAGTTATGGTCGCAGGTATGGATTAACCCCTTCAAGCGCGCAGTCTAATGGTGTTTTTTACATAGATCAGTCTGTTGGAATTATATATTTTGATTCTAGCTTATCTAATAAAATAATCACTTTAAAATACGTTTCTGACGGTGTTAGCGGCAAAGACGAAGACATAACACTACATAAGTTTGCGGAAGAGGCTATGTATAAACACATAGCTCATTCTATTCTTTCAACAAGAACCAATGTGCCTGAATATATGGTAGCTAGATTCAAAAAAGAAAAAGCAGCCGCAAAAAGAAACGCAAAATTAAGACTATCAAATATAAAAATAGAAGAGATTGCACAGGTTATGCGTAATAAGTCTAAGCAAATAAAACACTAATATATGCCAGAATTTACTCACCTGTTTAACGCGGGTAAAATGAACAAAGACCTTGATGAAAGACTTGTTCCTCAGGGGGAATATCGAGATGCTTTAAATCTAGATTTAGCAAACTCAGAGAATGGCAATAGCGGAGCGCTACAAAATGTACAGGGTAATACTCAATTAAGAAAAAACAATAAAAACCTAACATGGACCAGCAATTACATAGACCAACTCCAAAACGCTAAATGTATAGGTGTATACAGAAACGATATAAATGAAAAAATATATTGGTTTATATCGGCTCAAAATCCTGGGGCTGGAAAATTTGACATAAGCGCAATAGCAGAATATGATCAAACGACAAACACAGTACACCCTGTTTTAGTAGACACTAAAGGTATATTAAAATTCAACCCTACTTATCTTATAACCGGTATAAATGTAATTGATAAATTTTTATTTTGGACAGATAATCAAACTGAGCCAAAAAAAATAAATATTGAAAAATTCAAAACAGGATCTGTTAATTTTGTTACACACACAAAAATACCAGAATATATACCAGGCGCATTAACAGGCCAACCTCAATATTCAGTTAATTTAATAGGCGCTCCAGACTTTATAGAGGAGGATGTAACGGTTATAAAAATGTCTCCCCTCGCTGCTCCCGTTATAGATTCTAGTTCAAGTAAATTTGGCGACGACGTGCCTGGGACAGGTATATCGCCATTGTCTACTCAGATAACAAATACAACCGGTATAGGTGGTATGATAAATTTTACGTATGTAAAAAACACTGATATAGCCCCAGATGAAAGAGAACCCCTTCCTACTTATGGAGAGTATCTTGTTGCTATAGAGGCAGACCCTAACGCTTATACAGACTCTTCTATTCCTGGTTGGAACGGGGAGGTTACTTTTATAGTAAACACACCGCCAGTAGACGATCAGGGAAATTCAGTTTGGCAGCAAGGAGATTTAGTTACTTTAACTTCTGATTTTACTACACAATTTTTTATAAACTATAACTGGCAAGTTAGTATAGAAATAGTATCTGTAAACAATACTACAGTAACAGGTAGGATACAAGCTATTTCAAGCGATATAGAGTCTTTTGAGGATGGAAATGGCGATCTACAAGTTTATACTTGGGAGTGCTTATTAAATGAGGACGCACCTATGTTTGAGTACGTATTTCCTAGATTCGCATATAGATGGAAGTATATAGATAATGAGTATTCAACATTCTCTCCTTTTTCACCTGTAGCTTTTGTAGGAGGGGAGTTTGAGTATTTATCTTCGGATGGATATAATCAGGGGATGACAAATAATATTCGTAAACTTATTATAGGTAATCTATCCTGGGGGTCTCAAGAAGTACAAGAGGTAGAGATATTATTTAAAGAGTCAAATAGCACGGCTGTATATACCGTAGATACGTTAAAAAGAGAAGACTTTACTACCTTACCTAGCACGTTTGAAGTTGAAACAGAATTAATTGGAGCGATTGTTCAGTCTAATCAAATTCTACGCCCTTGGGATAATGTTCCTAGAGCAGCTTTAGCGCAAGAAGTTATTGGTAATAGAATTGTGTATGGTAATTATTTGCAAAATTATAATGTAAGCGGTGCTAAATTAAACTTAACTTCAGTCCCGCATAATCATGAGGGAGTAAACGAGCCTACTAAAATAGGATTCCCAAACCCTTCTGTAAAATCTATAAGAACATACCAGGCTGGTACGGTTTTTATAGATAAATATGGCAGAGAAACACCTGTATTTACAAGTAAAAGAGGTAGTACCAAAGTAGATATTTCAGATTCAGATAAAGCAAATAAATTGAGTATAACAACAACGGGTACTCCACCTGATTTTGCTACTCATTATAAGTTTTTTATTAAAGAAAATTCAAATGAATATTATAATTTAGCTTTAGATAAATTCTACAACGCAGAAGACGGCAACGTGTGGCTTTCTTTTCCATCGTCCGAAAGAAATAAAGTAGATATAGAAACTTATTTAATATTAAAAAAGCAGCACGATACTAATACACCTGTAAAATCTTTAAATAGATACAAAATATTAGATATAAAAGCTGAAGCCCCAAAATTTATATCAACATTTGATGATATAGTTTCATCTACTCAAGTAACTCTTATAGATCCAGTAGATATAGGTTATTTACTTATTACTTTTAAAGGGCCTAACCCGACAGCAAACCCTCAATTTGGGCCTAAATTAAACGGCAGTAAAATAGAATTTGTTTTAGGTGGAGCTTCTTCCGCTAAATACGAGGTTAAAAGTGCGAGTACTAGAAACCCTAATGGTAGTGATCTTGACTACACGGTAATACTAAAATCACCATTAGGACCTGACGCTAGCTTTATGTCGAACTTAGTTGTTGGCCAGGGTTTTAGTATTCAAATATTTGAAGAAAACGTAAAAACTAAGCCAGAGTTTGAAGGTAGATTTTTTGTTAAAATAAATAGAGACTTCTCTTTTGACACAAATATTATAGCTTCTTTTGCAGCTATGGACGCGCAGTACGCTATAAAAGACGAATGGATACCTACTGCAGCTATTGCTTATAATGATCCACCTCAACCCAGAGGGTATTATTATGCTGATAACGGAAACAATTCTGATAGTTGTATATGGGGTGGTGATGATGCAGGCAGGCTCCGCTTAAAAGGATGGGGCGCAGGAATTGGAACATGGGTAGTTAACACTCCAGATTCAGCAATACAAGCAAAATATCCTCAATGGCAACCACCTACAAGAAACTCAAATAAATTTGGTATTTTAACAGCAAGAAATGCAGGCCCAAACGCATACATAGACCCAGTAATGGGGCATGTACTAAGTCAATTTATAGGAGATAACTCAACTGGCACCGGGGCATTTGCCAATGGTTATCTATCTACCGGCGCAGTTATTAGGTTTGTACATAAGAACGGAATAGACCAATCTAAAGAATATACTGTAAAATATACTTTAGGCCAATGGGCTAGGCGTGGAGGTGTGGTTGGCAAGGGAGCTTTTAGTTGTGCTCACGAAGGAGATAGTCGTAACTTTAGGTATTCTATATATATTGAATTAGAAGAGGATATTATAGAAGATTGGATGCCATTATCAGGAGATTGGAGCCAATTAAATCAATGCTTGCCTTCAATACAAGTATTGGAACGTGTTATAAGTAATGATAATAAATTAATAAGCTCAACTAACCCGGCTATATTTGAAACAGAGCCAAAAGAAAAAGTAGACTTAGATCTTTATTATGAAGCAAGCGATTCTTTGCCTATTTCAAATTATTCTACACCAAACCAAGAGTTAAATTGGTTTAATTGTTATTCGTATGGTCAAGGTGTTGAATCAAATAGAGTTAGAGATGACTTTAACGCGGTAACTATAGACAAAGGAGTTAAAGTTTCTACAGTGTTAGATGAACCATACGCTTCTGAGCGAAGAGCAAGTGGATTTATATTTTCACAAATATTTAATTCCACGTCGGGTATTAATAGGTTAAACCAGTTTATACAAGCGGAGCCTATAACTAAAGATCTAAATCCAATACATGGATCAATACAAAAGCTACACGCAAGGGATACAGACCTTATAACACTATGTGAAGATAAGTGTTTTAGAGTATTGGCCAATAAAGACGCTTTGTTTAATGCAGATGGAAACACTAATCTAACAGGTAATACTGCTGTACTGGGTCAAACCGTGCCGTATGCTGGTAACTTTGGAATATCCACAAACCCCGAATCATTTGCTAGCTATGGATTTAGAAGTTATTTTTCGGATAAAAACAGAGGAGCTGTAATAAGATTATCTAGAGATGGCATAACCGTTATATCTGAACAAGGAATGAATGATTTCTTTTCTGATAACCTGGCGGCATCTTCAAAAATAATAGGGTCTTACGATGAGGATAAAAGCTTGTACAATATAACACTAAATAACCTTTCTCTAGATTGGCAAAAGCAATTAAGCCCTGATCAAGATTATAATTTAACAGCAGAGTGTGAAAACCCAACAACACCTAATACTTTGGTGCAGCAAACTACTGTTTCTTTTGATGAGCAAGTTAAAGGGTGGACCAGTAGAAAAAGCTTTATACCTGAACAAGGGATTTCATTAAATAATACTTATTATACTTTTAAAAACGCTCTAATTTGGGAGCATGGACTAAATAATACTTATAATAACTTCTATGGTAATCAATATTTTAGTACATTAAATTTACTAATTAATGATTCCCCTCAATCTGTTAAAGGTTTTACAGCTTTAAACTACTCAGGTACTCAATCTAGAGAGTTAGAATATCAATATAATAATAGATGGTATTCAATAGCAGAGGTAAATGCTAACCAAGTTATACCTACTGCTGTTCAGGTCAAAAAAGAAGGTTGGTATACAAACTATATAAGAACAAATTTAGAATCTGGAGAGGTTAAAGAATTTGAAAATAAAGAAGGAAAGTATTTTAATTATATAAAAGCTTTAGAGGTGTGTAAATCCGGGGCTGGAATTGGAAATCCTGATGATGTTGATCCAGAACCATTAGATTTTATAGTCACAACAGCCATAAGTACATCTTGTAGCGGAACCGGTGGGGGCGCTCCTGATACTTCTCAATTCTTTTTTAACGTATGGGATGCTCTTAAAGACGACCCTATTTTTTATACTAACATAACAAATGAAGCAACTGCTCAAGACGCCAAATGTGCTATTGAGGGATATTATGATCTTATTTATCAACTATACAGTGAAGTTACTAATGAAGGGGTTGCGTTTTCTTACGTATTAACTGATGGTCTGCAAGCTGGCACTCAAATGTATAATAGCATTACTAATGAGCCTATAGCCCAAGCAGGCACATATTTATTTGCAGGAGAGGGCAGTGAATTAAGTGATTTTAATCTTTCCCACTCTGGGCTTGACCAAAACAATAGCGCAGCTGTTCCAGCTAATTACCATATAATGATTCTTAATTCTAGTGGACAAATAGCCTCTTATACAGCATATAATACATTAGATACTTGTGCGTCATCATGCCTACCTACTCAAGGACCCGTAACAATGTTCGGAGGTTACAGCAACACTGTACAAAGCACTCAGTGGAATAGTTCTAATACTAACGCGGAAGTTATATGTATTCTTGAATCCGCTATGGATGCTTGGTATCAATCACCGCTTCTTGTATGCGGGGTGAATTCGCCGCCCTACCCAAACTGCAAAAATAAAGCCTGGCGAAGTGGGGACGTATATTGGTACAATAGCGCTTGCGGCGGAGCAGATGAATTAGAAGTAGGCATAGCAGTGTATAAGTATAATAGTGGTTCCGATACTTATGTACCTTGGGGTAGTAAAGTTTGGGTTTGGAATAGAGATACAGGGGCTCTTGCTCCTTACAGCGATACTTTTTGGAGTGACATACAAGCTTTACCTGACGCATGGGCTATGTTTAGAACCGATTCCAATAGTGTTGTAACATCAATAACCCAGTTAAATACAATATCGCAGCCAAATTGCGTTTAAAATAATATAATATGCCAATTACCTTAAATAATTATAATTTTTCAAATGTGTCGTTCGAAGTAACCGAGCAAACAGCTATATATGATACTCAGCAGACAGCGGTAATAACTATTACACCTAATTCTGGATATACGGTTACAGCCAGCGGTTTTAGCTTAGACCCGGCTTTTACTGATCCAGCTGTGAATACAGTTGTTTTTACTCAGTCTGGTGATAATGTGCTTTGCACTGTTACATTTGTTCAGGGATTTTTAATGCCCAGCGAAAATTACCTTGTAGATTTATGTGTGACTGGAGAAGGGATTATTGCCCCGATTACGATAGACGGAATGTATTCTTCTGTTATTTCACCAAATATTACTCCAACAAGTCAAAACAATGTTGTGTATAGCAATTCAGGCAGCGTTGGAGAGTATGAATTGTTATTTACTAAAACATATACTGCAAACTCAGGTTATTATTTAACAAATCCAACAGCTACTGTTATAACAGGTGTTGTTGCTAATTATAATATAGTACAAACGCCAACGTACGATGCAGGTGGAAACTTAACAGCTGTGCAAATTGATGTTTATTATACATACCCCAACCAAAGCATATCCGGTGATTTTATAAATATTACCGTTGGAGTTAAAGCAATTTTTATAGCGCCTAAAGAAATAACATCTTATAACATTTTAACAACTAACATTTCACGCGGTGGTGAACTAAGAGCATTCGATATATTTGGAAGCCCTGGTGCTAATTTTACAGTAACTGTATCGGAATCATCAGGGAACACTTATACCTTGGTAAACAATGAAACCCTAGGTTCCTCTGGTGTTTTTAACACTTCTATTATATTTCCAGTCATACCATTGGGATCTTCCTCCGACGTCATTTATACAATAACTCTGTCTGGAGATATACAGTCTCCCTTTAACCAGCCTAACCCTATAATACTAACTCAATTTGCCACTACACCTAGAATAACAATAGATGCGGTAAGTAGCAATAGTATTACTGGCTTTGTCGATGGTTCGCAGACAGGCGATGCGTTTAGTGTTCCGCAAGGACTTAATATAGAATCAACTTCCACATTAATAGTGTCACCATCATCTTCGGATCTTGTGTACGGCGGCACAATTGGGATTAATAATTTTGTATATACGCAAAATTTAGGTATTAGCCCTGTGGTTGCTGCTAACGTAACTAAT
>Ga0257126_1002296_pt1 | contig 12732 bp, 9 predicted proteins | sample SI060_120mmetaG_FD_190151 | JGI IMG/M metagenome (GOLD analysis project Ga0257126, IMG submission 190151) | Marine microbial communities from Saanich Inlet, British Columbia, Canada - SI060_120m | ecosystem: Environmental > Aquatic > Marine > Inlet | place: Canada: British Columbia | collected... | reverse complement strand
TTGTGATGCCAAACGCGAAGGCAGATCGGAGTAACCTAAAATAGTCACTCCATGGACAATCTTCAATTTTCCGAGCTCCGTCAGTTCGCAGTTTCCTCCCCCCTCCGCGGCCAGGTCCACAATGACTGAACCGTGCTTCATACTCTTGACCATGTCCCCGGTGATCAATACCGGAGATTTTTTTCCCGGAATCATCGCAGTGGTGATAATAATATCCACCTCTTCGGCCTGCTCGGCAAACAGCTTCATTTCCGCGTCGATAAATTCTTTACTCATCACCTTGGCATAGCCACCCGAACCGGCACCTTCCTCCTCAAAATCAAGCATCAGGAATTCACCACCCAGACTCTTCACTTCTTCCTTCACCGCGGGACGGGTATCAAAGGCCCGAACGATTGCACCCATATTACGAGCGGCTCCAATTGCAGCCAATCCCGCTACCCCCGCTCCAATTACCAAAACCTTGGCCGGTGGAACCTTACCCGCCGCTGTAATCTGACCAGTGAAAAAACGACCAAACGCATGGGAAGCCTCGACCACCGCACGATATCCGGCCACATTAGCCATCGAACTGAGTGCGTCCATCGATTGTGCCCTCGAAATCCGGGGTACGCAATCCATCGCTAACCAATTTACCTTTCGTTCCCCCAGCGATTGGAGTAATTTCTCATTACGGGCAGGATAGGCAAAACTGATCAAAGTTGCTCCTTCTTTAAACAAGGTAACTTCTTCATCGGTGGGAGGATTAATCTTGAGAAGCAAGTCTGCTTCACCCCACAATGGGGAAGAGTCATCAATAAGAATAGCCCCCGCTTCCTCATAGAGTTCATCAGTAAAATTGGCCTGTTCTCCTGCACCTGATTGAACTGCAACCTGATAACCAAGCTTCATCAATGCAGCTACATTTCCCGGACTAATTGCTACCCGTTTTTCAGTCGGAAGGGATTCTTTGGGCACGGAAAGTTTCATAAGGGCAAGTTACATCTAATGAATTGGCTGAATGTAAAGGATCTGTAAAGACTAAGTTTAGTACTGTCATACTAATCCTTGCTTTGAAAGGACTCCAGCCAATCAATATTTACTGCTCGTCTTTTTTATCAAAATGTGAATAATGTTAACAAGTCAAGTGTGAGGACAAGGTTTCACAGGTGGAATACACGGGAATAGAATAAGTGAACAATCGTTCGAATGCTGGCTAAACAAACAAACAACGAACGAAAGAATTCCCTATGAGTGATGAAGAAAACAATGATGAGCCTGCGGATAACCGTATGCGCTTTGACGAACTTGAACTTTCACAGCCTATTTTAAAGGCTGTTCAAAAAGCGGGCTATGAACACCCCTCCCCTATCCAGGAGCGTGCGATTCCTCCGCTCCTCGGAGGATCAGATTTTATCGGTGTGGCCCAGACCGGAACCGGAAAGACCGCGGCGTTTGCACTTCCCCTGCTTTCCCGAATGGATGAATCAGTTAAAGGTGCTCAGATTCTTGTCCTCGCCCCCACCCGGGAGCTTGCCCTGCAAGTGGCGGAAGCAATCGAAGGCTTTGCTGAAAACCTTCCTAAATTAAGGGTGGTTGCGGTTTACGGAGGTACTGGTTATGGAGAGCAAATCCGCGAATTTAAACGCGGTACTCAAGTTGTGGTCGGTACACCCGGTCGAGTAATGGATCATATTGAAAAAGGATACCTCAAGTTAGACAAACTTCAGGCTTTAGTCCTCGATGAAGCCGACGAAATGTTAAGTATGGGCTTCATTGATGATATTGACTGGATCCTCGAACATACACCGGACGATCGGCAAACCGCTCTATTTTCCGCTACTATGCCCAAGCCAATACGAAAATTGGCAGAAAAGCATTTAAACAATCCGGTTGAGGTTACCATCAAGGTAAAGGCGGAAAACTCTCCCAATATTCGCCAGCAATTTATTAAGGTCAGGCAGCACGAAAAAAGAAATATGCTTCTCCGCCTGCTTGAAATTGAAAGATTTGAAGCCATGCTTATTTTCTCGCGTACCAAAAACGCGACTATGGAAATTGCCGAAATGCTTCAGGGTAAAGGATATCTAGCCGAACCTCTTAATGGAGACATGCCACAGAATTTGCGCGAAAAAACGGTCGACCGTTTAAAGCGTGGAAAAATTAATGTACTCGTTGCCACCGATGTGGCCGCTCGTGGGCTGGATGTAGATCGTATCTCTCATGTGCTCAACTATGACGCTCCCTTTGACCTCGAATCCTATACACACCGTATTGGACGGACTGGAAGAGCGGGTCGTGAAGGGGATGCCATTATTTTTGTTACCAACAAAGAAACAAGGATGCTCAATGCGATTGAGCGTACCCTCAAAGTTCCCTGTCAGGAATATTCTTTCCCCACAAAGGAGGAAATGAATGAACGGAAACTGGAAGAATTTTTTGGTAAGATCGAAGAAAACCTCAAAGCCGATTTAGGTGATTATCGTACTGCTATCCAACGTTACCTCGAAGAATCCGGTAAAGATTCAATCGATGTGGCCGCTGCCCTAGCCCACTTAGAGGCAGGTAAGCAAGGACTCTATTATGTGGATATGCCCCAACCCGCCAAGAAAAACTCCCGGGACAGTCGGTCCGGGAGAGATCGGGATAGTCGCGGTGGACGCGATAACCGGGGAGGTCGGGAAGATCGTGGCAGACGCAACGAACGTGAAGACCGCGGTGGTGCCCGAAGTGATTCCAACCTGCAAAGCTATCGCTTTGAAGTCGGGGAATTTCACGGAATCCAAAAAGGTGACATTGTCGGAGCGATTGCCAATGAAGTGGGCCTCGACCCAAGAAGTATGGGGAAAATTAGAATGTTCAAGGATCATACTTTTATGGACCTGCCTTCGGACATGCCCAACGAAATTATGACCGCATTAAAAACGGTTTGGGTACAGGGACACCAATTGAATATCTCCAAAGATAAAGGAAGGCCAAGAACGGACAATGGAGGAGCAGGGCGATTTGACAAACGAAAGAAGTTTGGCAAAGGAGGAGGCGGCGACTTCAAAAAGAAGTCGAAGGGCCGTTTTCGAGACTAGTCTTAACTTAAGTTATTTTTTCGCGGTGATCCATTTAACCGCATTTCCAAGCATGTCGAGGTATTCCTGTGACGACATGGTAGAATTGTGGTGACCTAATGTAGTTGAAAAAATACGGCCCTTCCCATGGGTATTTAACCATATACAAGCCTGCGGTTCATTTGGTTTTTTGTTCTTTCCGTTATCGCCATAAGCCAACACTGTGGTGCCTTCGTAAACTTCCTGAACATTATAAAGCTCACCTTCAGGGGTTAGCCAACCCTCTGGCATATCCTTAATAATTGGATGGTTGGCATGTTCTTTTACTTTATTCACTGTAATTGCAGCCTTTGGACCATGACCTTTGGAGCTGGCACCTAGCATTAACGGCCAAGATTTCTTTTCACCCTCTTTAGCTGCAATACTCCAGTGGTAGGAATGCATTGCACAGTGAAGAGCGATGGCAGGTTTACCCGCCTTGTGGATATCTGTAATAGATTTAACAAAAGAAGCGTCCTTCTCATGGGCAAAGCAATGGTTATACACGATATAGTCATATTTGTCTGCCCACCCTTTTTTGCTCAGTCGTGCTTTACTTTTTTGCTCATCCATCTCGAAAAAAATATCCCACTTGGTTGCCACACGCTCACTGATCCCTTCGCTGATTATATTCTTCTGCTTAGGATAATCATGACAACATCCGCCCGTTATCATAAAAGCGGACAATGGCTTTTTTTCACCATGATGTTTTCCAAAAAGAGAGAAAGAACTTAGTAACAGAATAAGAGTAATGAATTTTTTCATGTAGTATTGATTTTTTAAATAATAAATTTGTTTCGATAGGCAAAACAATGACCTCATTGTTGACAAGCTCTGAATTGCAATCCACGTAAATTTCGTAAAATAGATCGGTGTAAAACTTGGATTATCAAAACACTACTTTAGATTGGAATCCCTTTTTAAAAAGTTCCCTAATTTTATATTTAAGTATTGTGTCCTTTCCTTTCCATTAGATTAATAAATAATTTATGAAAATCCCACCCATTCTTTTGGCTTTTTTTCTTTGGAGTGCAATATTTTCCAGTGCTCAGATTGGAAAACTTAAAGTGGGAACTGCCTGCGTTACTGTAAGCCCCACTGTATTCCCTATCCAGTTACGATCCGGTAAATCAAGTTTTGTGCATGACCCACTCCATGTCCGAGCGGTCGCTTTCGAGAACGGAAAAGGCCGTGCCGTGATCTGCCTGATCGATGCCATAGGTATCGGGAGGGAAATGTCCGATATCGCAAAGAGTAAAGCTGCTAAAAGAACGGGATGGAAAACCGAAGAAATGCTTATTTGTGCTACTCACACTCATAGTGCCCCCAAAGGTGGAACGGGTATGCCGGGGCGCGAAGCTTACGAAAAACTCAAGCACGATAAACTCGAAGAAGCCATCGTTCTTGCCATTGAACGCTTGCAACTTGCTAAAATAGGTTTCTCCTCCGAAAAGGAACCCTCTGAGGTTAGGAACCGGCGCTGGTTCCTCCAACCCGGCACCATGCCACCGAACCCCCTGGGTAAGAAAGACCAGGTCAAGACCAATGCTAATCGCAACCATCTGGTAATGCCAGCGGGACCAGTGGACCCTGAGCTTTGTATAATCGATGTCCGTAATTCAAGGAACAAGCCCCTCGCTTTAATTGCCAATTATGCCCTCCATTATGTGGGTGGCGTGCCCAAAAAAGTTGATGATAAAGGACGGGAAGTCGGAATGGCCTCTGCCGATTACTTCGGGGAATTCTCCCGAATCATGCCCTACCGAATCGGAGGAACCAATCCACCCACAGACTTTGTTGCCATGATGACCAACGGGGCGAGCGGCGATATCAACAACCTCGTATTCACCGGCACCCGGGCTCCCCGATCCCCTTTCGAACAGATTCGCATCGTAGCCTCCAAGACCGCAGATGCCGCCTGGCGGGCGGTGAAAAAGATTGAGACCTACGAGGCGAAACCGGTCATCGCTACCCGCCAGCGGGAAGTAAACCTACCCTATCGGGAACCGAACGAACGAGAGATCAAACTTGCTGAAGATCTTCTCCAACGTACAAGAAAGGAGCGGGACTCGATCAACAGCCGGACCACCTCGGTAGCCACCAGGGTAATCGAATATGCCAACCCCGAACATCCTAGGACCGAACCCGTCCTAATTCAGGCCTTCCGCATCGGAGATCAGGCCATCGTCAGCATGCCTTTTGAAGTGTTGGTCGAGATCGGTCTGGAAATTAAGAAGAAGAGCCCCTTTGAGCGGACCCTCCTGATTTCAATGGCCAACGGGGGTTACGGCTACCTCCCCCCGCCAAACCAGCATAAACTAGGAGGCTACGAAACCTGGCTGGGAACTTCACGCTTTCAACCTCAGTCTTCCGATATCCTGATCAAGAATCTCCTTGAAATGATTGATGAGTTAAGAGATTTTTAAGCTGGTAGCAAACTAAGCCGATTATTCGGAAAACGGATGTTTATTTTCGCTATTGCCTTCCTGAAATTTGCCCAAAAAATATTTTCTCAATAACTTGGGTAGAAAAATAGAGGCAAGGAGACTAACAAATAAAATGACTGCTCCTATTCCAATGACAATCCACATTGGCCAAACAACTCCTTTTTTAAGAACTGAATCATCAGGATCCTCGGGATTAAAATAAACCTTTACCTCTTTTCCCTTGGGATATGACTTAAGTTCATTCTGGGCATCAGATCGTTCGCTATGACTGACATTCCCGAAACTAATTGTATTTCCCTCATATCTATTATCATCGATTTCGAAGAAATAGTTCACCGTGACAATATAGGAAGTTTTTGTTCGCCTAAAACCCTTGGCGTCCCTGGTCGTACTTTCATTTTTTTTAATATCAGATTTTAAAATAGTTCCTTGCACGGTTTCCCAGCCTTCGCTCTCCATACCCTTTTGCACGGACCAAATCCCAACCCCCACCATAAGGAGACCACCCAAACCAAATGTAAGTGGGAAAATTCGACCAACGATTACAATAAAAAAATTATAAAACTTAGCGATCGGGAGAGGGGGTAGATTCGTGTTCATACAACTGAACTTCTAATTTCTTCATGCCTGAAGCAAGAAGTAATATGATCATTCACCATACCCACTGCCTGCATGTAAGCATAGCAAATCGTTGAACCGGTAAATTTAAATCCTCGTTTTTTTAGAGCCTTGCTCATCATCTCGGATTCTAAAGTTTGAACCGGAGTTTCATCCAAGGTATTCCAAAAATTGGTTACCGGTTTATGATTTACGAACGACCAAATAAATTCACGAAAGGAAGTAAATTCCTCTAAAATCTTTATATAAGCACGGGCATTCCCCCTCGCTGCGATGATCTTTAAGCGGTTTCGAATAATATCCTTATTCGCATACAAAGAAATAATTTTGGATTCTTTCCAGGCTCCCATTACTGAAGGATCAAAGCCATCATATGCTTTTCGATAATTCTCCCTTCGCTTTAAAATCGTGATCCAGCTTAATCCCGCCTGTGCTCCTTCAAGAATGAGCATTTCAAATAACTTTAGATCGTTATAAACCGGGACTCCCCACTCTTTATCATGGTAGGCGAGATAGGTCGGATCATCCTTCGGCCAGGAACATCGAATTTTACTCATTTGTTGAGAACTGAATCAATAAATACAGAGACCTCGGATATAAAAGCATCCTGATTCTCCCATGGTACCCGATGACCCGCATTTGGGATTATTTCGTGTCGAATTTGCCTACAATGGGCAGCCAAGTTCTGCCCAATTTCTGTATACTTTTGATCATCACAACCCGAAATGTAGAGCAAGGGTGGAAGTTTACGGTCTTTCAACAGAGAAGATAAATTGCATTGCCTTGCCTTAGAAAACACATCAAAAAAGTGACTAATTTTTTCTGAGTCCAATTCAGAAATTTCCCTGCTCGCACAATTCGATCTCCCGCAAAAGGCCGGAAGCCGATCCCATTCATTGAGTAATTCCTGAAGATCTTCTATCCGAAAGCGTCGTGCCCATTCGAGATCTTTCTGCAACTGGTTAGTCCTTGCATCATCCGAGATTAAGCTTGGGTCTGCACCAACTACAATTCCACCGCTCCACATAGCAGGATTATTTACTAGGGCATCCATCGCCAGTCGTCCTCCCATTGAATATCCCAGTAATAAAGAAGGCTCCCCTTTTGTTTGCTCCTCCACTTTTTTATAAAATTGTTCACGCCAATGCCCAAAACTTTCGTACTCATTTTCATACAAATTGACCGCTTCGACCTGGACCGATCCAAATTCTGATTCGATTGCATTACCAATTCGCTTCCAAACTAATGCAGTCTGTAAAGATCCGTGCAGGCACCAGATTCTCATAATAGTAAACCTTTAAAGTAGGACATTCTATTCATTCTCTTCATCCGAATTTTCTGATTCCATTACCGTAGAAGCCATAAGCTCCTGTGCATTTTCAAAATCCGTATCAGCAACTTGAACACGAATACCGGATCGGGTGGCAAAAATGTGGGGGGCTACCCCCGCAGTGAGTTCGTCCGGGATAAATGCATCGATCCCACAGGAAGCCAGCTTTAGCTTGAGTAATTCGGCTTCCATAAGCGTTCCAAAATTGGCAATGGTTTTCATAATAAATAATAGGATAAAATAAAGTTATCCAAACTTACCCAGACCTTGCATTGAAACAAACTCAATACAAAACTGTACCCCCAATTCAATTCTCCGATTAATTCTATGATTTAAACAGTAAAAGGATCAAAACAAAAAATTTACTTTTAACCCTCTTCAAAAAACTTTATCTGAGTTGGTTTTTTTATTTGAATCTATTAACACGAAAAAATAATGATTTTAGTATGTTTAGGCTTAAAATTTTTATAATTTTACTTTCGCTGTCTCTGTCTGCAGTGGGTAAGTCTTTTGAAAGCTTTTTGAAAGAACACTGTGTAAGTTGCCATGGGCCAAAAAAGGAAAAGGGTGACCTGAGAATTGACACCCTTTCCCGCGACTTCAAGTCGGGCACCGACAGCCATCTCTGGGCGGAAGTGAATGAGCGTATAAATGCTGGGGAAATGCCTCCCGAAGAGGAACCACGACCCACTGAACAGGAAATCTCCACTTTCATTGCCCAACTGGACCAAAAAATAAGCGAAGGGAAAGCCGCCCGCATGGCCGCCCGTCCTCCGGTTGCTCACTATCGCCTGAGCCGTAAGGAATATCAAAATACGGTCTATGACCTACTGGGTGTACGCTACGACCCTACAAAACCGGGGGAATTAAATGAAGACACTTTGTGGCACGGTTACGAACGCATCGGTGCTCAACTCTCGCTTTCACCTTCCCATATCAATCGCTACTACCAAGCCGCCGAGATCGTCCTCGACCGTGCATTCCCTCAGACTGAAGGGGAAATCCGAAAAGTTAAGAAGACAGCTGCAGATCTGCGCTATGTAGGTGGAGAAAAACAAAAGGAAGCCCTGAAACGGTTTGGTATTACACGCCCTCTGCGACAACTCCTTTTTCCCGGCAGGGTGGATCAGGCACTTGCCCATAATTGGTTTGGCAAAACCGGGCCCGAACACAGCGGTCTTTATAAACTCCGTCTCCAGGCCAGTGGTATTCGGCCACCCGGTGGTCAACCTGCTCATCTGAGTATTGGGATGAAAACCAGCGAGGAAAATGTGGATGGACTCATCGAGCTCGATATTACCGCACCAGAGGATGAACCACAGATTTACGAATTCGAAATTTTTCTCGAAATGCCTACCCAGTTACATTTTGCAGTGGTGAGTACGGATGTAATCGACCGACGGGGAGGAGGCGCATTTCGCGGGGCACTTACCAGCCGAAACGCCTACATATTCACCCATAGCAGCGAGACTGCCCTTCTAAACCCTAATGCCCCGCAGATGTTCGATGGAGATGGAAATGGAATTTTTTCCACGGTTATCTTGGACTGGGTCGAATGGGAAGGACCCATCGTAACCCCGAAAGAGAAAGGGCTACGCCAAGGAATCTTTCCGGAAAACAATGCAAATCTTGATAAAGTCAGAGATCACTTGCAATCTTTTGCGGAGCGAGCATGGCGAAGGAAAGTGAACCCACAGGAATTAGCAGGCTATTTCAAATCCTTTCAAAACGATATTGAAGCAGGTGAAAAAGTTCAAGATGCCTTCCGTACCGCTTTGCTACGTGTTCTGACTTCTCGCAACTTCATTTATTTAGTCGAAGGCGAACCGAAAACAAGGGAACTACTGAACGAACACGAACTTGCCTCGCGACTCTCCTACTTCCTTTGGAGTTCGATGCCAGACAACACGCTTTTTAGCAAAGCGAACGATGGAAAACTCAATGGCCCCGAATTGAATAAACAGGTCGAGCGTATGTTATCGGATACCCGCACCAAACGATTTGTCGAAGACTTTTCCCGTCAGTGGTTGCAACTGCACAAGGTTGGGATGTTCCCGCCGGATAAAAAACTTTACCCCACCTACGATGACTGGCTCGAGACCAGCATGGGCAACGAACCGGTAGAGTTTTTCCGCGAGTTGCTGACTAAGAACCTACCCATCGAAAGCCTGCTCGACTCGGACTGGACCATGGCTAACGCCCGACTCTGCGACTTCTACGGACTTCCCGAGCCTACCAAGCAGGGATTCCAACGGGTATCCCTTAAACCCGACCACAACCGTGGGGGCTTACTCACCATGGGCGGTGTTCTTGGGCTAACCTCGGACGGCACCCGCCACCGACCGGTTCATCGTGGAGTTTGGCTGAGTGAAACTATTTTTAATAAGACTCCGCCTCCGCCTCCGGCCAATGTCGACCCAATCGAACCCGTCCCTCCCGAAGGCGATAAGATCACCATCCGTCAACGCATCGAAGCCCACACCAAGGATCCCAATTGCGCCGCCTGTCACAAAACCATTGATCCTCTGGGTTTGGCCTTTGATCAGTATGATGCCATCGGACAGTGGCGAACCAGTGAACACATACCCACAGGGAAAGGAGAGAACCCCCCAGTCGATGCCTCGGGAACCTTGTCGGACGGACGAACTTTCAAGGGTTCAGTTGAGTTCAAAAGATTGCTGCTTGATGAGCACCAACGCTTTGCCCGGGCCTTCATCGAGCACCTGTGCACCTACGCCTTACGTCGCGTCCTTACGGTCGACGACAAGGATGACGTCTCAGCCATCGAAGAAGAAGCAAAGAAAAAGAATTTTCTAATCAAAGATATCATCCGTGCAGTGGCGGTCTCCGACCTCATCCGCAAGCGATAGAATTTAAAAACATACAAAGGGAAAGAACATGAACTACTTATCACAATCCTGGCTTATCAACCGTCGCCATGCCCTTCGAGCCATGGGTACCTGCATTGCCCTTCCCATGCTCGAATGCATGACCCCGCTGAAGGCAGCCGAAAAAATTATCACACCCAAGCGGAGCGCTTTCATCTACTTGGCCAACGGGGTTCACTCCCTCAATTACCAGATCACCGAATCCGGCCGTGATTACAAGTTCTCCCGTTCCCTCAAGCCATTGGAAAAACATCGCGATGCCATCACTCCCGTCAGTGGTCTTCATCACCCGGGAAGTATTGGCCATCATCACAATTGCATTAATGTCTTTTTGACCGGAGGTAAAATTGGTGCCGCCTACCGCAATTCCATTTCTGTGGATCAAAAAATGGCCGAAATCACTGGCCAACACACCCGCTACTCCTCGCTTGAAGTTGCCCTGACCCAGGGCTCCCTCGCCTGGACTCCGGATGGTGTACAACTACCCGCCATGCGTAAATGCAGCCAGATTTTCGCCTCCCTTTTCGAAGAACCGAAAGGGGGCATCGAGGCCCAACGCAAAAGACTTCGTCAAAAAGCCAGTGTATTAGACGACAACCTTGCTGAAGTTCGCCGTCTTGAGCAAAAGATGGGGACCGCCGACAAAGGCCGGATGGATCAGTACCTCACCTCCGTGCGCGAAGCGGAAATCCGTACCCGTCGTGCCGACGACTGGCTCGACACCCCACTGCCCAAAATTTCCGACACCGACCGCAAGCGTACCAACCGCAAAGTAAACAAAGCACAGGCCGGCGATTATTTTAGAACCGTTTACGACCTCATGGTTCTCGCCTTTCAAACGGACGTTACCCGGGTCGCCACCTTCAGCCTGGGAGGAGAAGGCGACGCCTTCGCCATCCCCGAAATCGGCATCACCGAATCCCGACACCAACTCAGCCACCACGGTGGTGATGAGGGCTACATGGAAAAGCTGACCAACTATGACACCTTCGCCATCGAACAATACAGCTACTTCCTTTCCCGCTTGGAGGAAACCAAGGACCTAAACGGAAAGCCTCTGCTCGGTTCCACGATGTCTCTTTTTGGCAGCGGCATGTCCTATGGCCACAGTCACGGAAATGCCAACCTGCCCCTCGTTTTTGCTGGTGGTTCCGACCTCGGGTTAAAGCACGGGAGCCATCTTGATTTCAACGAGGGTCATTTTGAGGGCTACACGCTCGACAAACCGGGGGATCATTATCGTGTCTGCAGTCGCCCGGTCAATTCCGATGCCCACATGAGCAACCTGCTGCTCCTCATGGCCCAAAAAATGGGGGTGGAAACCGATCAATTCGGAGACAGTAATAAAGTCATAGCAATATGAGCTCAGTCAAATCTGCTGGACTCTCAGCACTCCTTATTCTGACAACATCCGTCTTTGCATCGGTCGAAGAGGAAAGCGAACCGTTCCGCCCTGAACCGAGAAAATTTCCACCGATTGAAAAAGCCCATGCCTACCGGGGTGAACTTATCTTTGTGGACCATGCCAACCGACGCGGAAGTATCCGTGTGGAAGGAACGGGGAAATTTTACCGGAATGACCCCCACCCCTTCGCCCTGCTCCCCTACGGCATGGTCCGTTACCACAATGCTCCGGCGGATCTTCGCGACATCCCGCTAGGCACGGTGATGCATGCCCACGGGTTTTTGCCACCCGACCCCAAAACCTCTTCGGTTCCCGTGCTCCCTCCCGGGAACAAAGACAAAGACGCCGGACACTACCGGGGAACTGGAATTTTTCCCGCTGAAAATCACATTCTCCTACTTGAGGACGAGCCCAGTCATTGCAAACGAAACGGATTGGTTTGGAAACTCAAGGAAGTGAACCTAAACAACCTCGGCGGCACAATCGTGGCCAGTCGGCAACCCAAAAACGGTGAGGAAACGGAAGTCGAACCCAAGACCATGACCTTCGATGCCGCCACCCGTATTTGGCGGGGACGCGAATCCATCCGCATCTCAGATCTGATCGAGGAAAAAGTATGGCCTGAAAGTGGTAAGAAAGACCTAAGCGACCAACCCGTCCTTTTGGGCATCACCTGGAAACCGGCACCGGGGGACGGACTCAGCGGAGCCTTTACCAGTTTCCACATCTCGGATATCTGGCTGGACGATCAATCGATTGAACACGCAGCCTATTTCCAAACCCAGAAGCACAACAGTTTCATCCGCACCCGTTGGATGCCCGCATTCGTGAATGAGGTAACATACGGCAAGTTCGGACAGGCCACGGCGACCCTCACTCTTTTTGGTGGAATGGACCAAGCAATTTACGACGACTTCATGAAGGAATCGGGTGGACAGATAAACGGTGCGGAAAATACTTTAAA
>Ga0257126_1002291_pt1 | contig 12757 bp, 10 predicted proteins | sample SI060_120mmetaG_FD_190151 | JGI IMG/M metagenome (GOLD analysis project Ga0257126, IMG submission 190151) | Marine microbial communities from Saanich Inlet, British Columbia, Canada - SI060_120m | ecosystem: Environmental > Aquatic > Marine > Inlet | place: Canada: British Columbia | collected... | reverse complement strand
AGCAAAAGCGAGGAACACACTGGCAGTGAATGCATAGACGGGCCATTCCAAACGCATGTTGGGTCCTCCGGCTGCATGTATTTGATTTGTATTCAGAAAGGAGTCAGTTTGCTGCATACAACGGTAGGCACGAACAGGGTAGACGGCAACCCCTTGTATTCGCGAAACTCGTTTAAATGGGTTTTATGGACAAACCCTTGCGGATATGCCTAATCATACCTGCACACTTCAATAAGGTTTCACGCACATTCGATTAGGAGGTTTGAGGTTTACAGACGAATTCCTAACTTGGACAAAATCTTCTCGTGTCGGAGAAAGTGATAAAGAAGGATTGTTGTTAGTCTTTTCATGAAACAACTCACCATCATGCTTTTTCTGATAACTGCTTCACTGAGTGGATGCTTAGGAACGGGCGATACGGGCGATGAATCCTACTTTGAAGGGCACTATCACGGTTACGATTTTTCATTTGGTCTTGATTTTGACGAGGACACTGGTGAGTTCATCGTCTATCCCCGCTACATCACATGTCCTGAAGACCTTGAGGCTGAATCTCAATCTATGATGTCCGAGATGGAAACAGATATTCATCCCTTGGGTTCTGTGTTGGTTGAGAACGACTGCATTTACCTGAATTACAGGCCATCAATGTATGGTTTTGTTTGGAATTATTCTTCATCAGATTACGTTATTTCAGAGGATAGTCAACTCTTAGAAATCACCTTCCCCGATCAGGAATTCTTAACAGAAACATTACTTATAGGCACGAATGGTGCCTTTTTGGCTTTTACTTCCTCCACAAACCTTGCCTGCTCGTTTGCGGGAGGGACTGTTCCAGGCGTTCCGCTTAGCGGAGATGAACTGCTCGAAATAGATGAAGAAGAACTCGAAAATGCGATTGAATCTCACCTTTCGGTCTTCACTAATTCATCCATCATGAATGACCCACGCGCTAGCTCATGTGTTACATCCCAACTCGGTATGCAGGCATGGCTGGAGTATGCGAACGAAGACAACACCGACGGGGATCTTGCTCTCTTTGCATTTGATGCACAAGACAGTCAAGGCTCCCCCTCTAACGGTACGAATGACAGTCTTGTGATGGTGACCATGACCCAAGGTGGCGACCTCAACTGGGCTTCACTAAGTGTGCAGGTCAGCGTGAACGACTCTGCCCCAATCACCTGCGATAATCCTGAGGAAAGTGGTGGCGAATGCCAATTTGTGGAATTTGGGAACACCGATGACCAGGTGTGGAGTGTCGGTGATGGTGTCACTCTGTATGAAAATGGCCTTGATATCTGTTCCGACGTGTGCAGCCTCGACATCAAGATTGTAGACACACGTGAAGGAAAGGTCATCTATGAGTTCGCAGACGTTCTTGCTGAGTGATGCTTAAACGATGTAAGTCGATAACTGCACCAGGGAACATGATGGTCATCATTGGTCGTCAATTGTCGAAGTTCAATACCGATGTTTGAGACCGTGTACAAGGGGCCCTGTTGTAGCCGTATACAGCCACAAGGGTACCCCTATACACTAATTTTGTACACATGGATTTGAGCAAAACTCGTCATATACTGCCGCTGCTCTTTACTCTCGAATCAAAGGCGAGGGTGTTTGGTCTTCCATGGTTCCAATCCTGAAAGAAAACAAACCATCCGAGAACGAGATTGTCAGAAAAATCGCCGCTGTTGAAGAACAATTCTATGATAAAGTCCAATCGCTTTTAATTCGTGAAAACAAGTGATGGAACGCTTGGTTGCATTGGCTTAAAGTCTGTGAAATGCCCATTTAGAAGGGTCGTATACCGCCCAAACCGATGAGGTTACGGTGGGTGCTCGTTGTTCGCAACCGTTGCGAACGCTGAGATCCATGTAAGAGGCATACTGTACAGAGGGCATCGCCGTCGGAGAAGGATTTATTTTTTGATTTAGCCGGGGCAGAGTATGGAGTCTGTTTGGAAGGAAGTCGAGTCAGAGGAGGAGCTGAGCGAAGGTGTCATTTCACAAAAAAGAATCAAGACACTTTACAAGATCTCCCTCGGGGTAAGTGGGTTCATGTTGTTCTTCGTTGGTTGGGGTATGTGGAACATTCCCCTTGAATCATCTGAAGGCATAGATGGACCCTTTGGGGAGGTTTTGGGATGGTTGTTTTTTTCCGGAGGTTTGTTTGTTCAGTTAATTCTTAGTCCAATTTTGGTATGGTTTGCACTACCAAGAGGGGGCGGACGTGATGAATAATCAGGATGCCGAAGAAAGCAAACTCTTCAGTGAATCTGATTCATGAGATCGCATTCCATTGGATTGAGAGAGATCGCAACAGAGCAAGGAAAAGGAACAGCAGACAGATTCCTTCTAACCAGGCGGGCACCCAATGAGAACAATGGACGAACCAACGCTTGTCAATGGTGAATTGTTGAGGCGGTTTGCCGGATGAATCTATGAAAAACTTCGATTCCAGCCTAAATTTGAGATTAGGAGACCATTCCTGAACCTTCCGAAGCATCCGCTTTGTTCGCCTGTGAGATTTGGAAGAAACCACGAGCGACGACCAATCCTGAGATTACAAGGGCGCCAAGCATCAACTGTCCGATCAAGTCGTAGTCCGAGTTGACAAGGCCACCACCCAACAGGAGGAAATCCAATGAAAGAACGGCACCGATGGCCATGAGTGGGATCGAACCATTGTTGGTGAGCGTCACCTGTGTGGGGAGTGACAATTGGCCGCTTTTGTCGGAGGTTTTGTTCATTGGATCGTAGAAGTGGGCGAACAACACACCCAAGCCCGCACCCAACATGTCGCTTACCAGGTCACTGGCTGTGTTGACATAACCGCCTTGGTCAATCGTTTGGAACATTGTCTTGCCAAAGAATTCGTACACTTCATACGCCACGCCAATAGCGACACTCAAGGAGAAAGCAGTGAACGCCACAATTCGAGGCGAGAGTTGCCAACCATTGTGCTCAGACATCCTCCTCCAACCAAGCGACCATGCAATGGCAATGGCCGTGCTGTTCATGCTGTGGACCAATTTATCCCACCAAGGGTGGACGTGGTACATACCGTTCACACCATCAGCACACAACCACTCACCAGGTTGCATTCCATCAAAGCAGAAAGGCCCAGGACCACTGTCTGCAGCACCTAACGACCCGCCGATGAAATGAAGCATTGTCGCAAAATAGCCGATCCATAATGGTAGAGCTGGGAGGTGTGCCTTCCCTTTCCAGAGGATCAAGAGTGCTAAAAGAGCCATAACAGCCCCTCCGAAATTGTATCCAGCCCAGAGGTTAAGCCCTCGACTTAGGTTCCAAAATGTAAGGAGAACACACGAGATGAACCAAGCCATGAGCGGCCCTCTTTCAGGGACATGCACCTTCTCTTCCACTCTCCCACCCCCTCTGTAAACTGCCGGTCAATGACTTCGCTTATCAGTATTAACCCGGTATTTGGGTGACCATGCGGAGATTAGGATGCTGTGACTGCCTTCAAGTATTGAGAGATCGAATCAATTGCCGCAACCACAGCCACGGGTTTGACACGATGCATCGACTTCTGCACTTGTGTCAGGGGTTTCCTTAGCAACAACGACCTTCTTAGGTCGAATTTTGAGGACCGAGGGGATTCGAATTTTGCGCTGGTTCTGGTTTGTTCGGCGGTTCATGATTCATCCACAAGGAACCTTGATAATAACATTTTGAAGGTACGTAATAACAAAACGGCAATCTTTTTCGCTCACTTTGCTTTCAAAGCTGTCCAGTTGAGGCTTTGAGCAAGCCCAAGAAAGGTGGACTTGGACGGCCGGGTCGGCTCTTGAATTCAGGGTGATACTGAACCCCAACGTAGTATGGGTGGTCCGTCAACTCGAAGATTTCACAGCGTTGCCCTGTCTCGTCTTTACCGACAAACACCAAGCCTTCGGCCTCGATTCGTTCGATTAGATCAGGGTTGACTTCGTATCGATGGCGGTGGCGCTCGTCAACCGCTTCCCCTTCGCCATAGAGGGTTCGAATCTTGCATTCATCGACTTGCCAAAGCGTCGGTCTGGTACCGAGGCGCATCGTGCCTCCAAGGTGCGTCTTAGAAATTTCTGGCATGAACACAACGGCTGCTGTTGGCGCATTTTCGTCAAATTCAGTTGAATTTGCACCCTCTAAGTTGAGCACGTTTCGGCAGAATTCAATGGTTGCCACTTGAAGTCCAAGGCAAATACCGAGGTAAGGGGTTTGAGTGGTCCGAGCGTACTGTGCTGCAGCGATTTTACCTTCCACGCCTCGGTCACCAAAGCCGCCAGGAACCAGAACACCGTCGGCCTTCTTCAGCAAGTCCCATGCAGATTTTTTCTCCTCTTCGTTGCCCCAGTCAGACTCAAGATGACTCGCTTCAATCCAATCGATGACCAATTTTCTGTCAACGGCCATTGCAGCGTGTTGAAGACTCTTGATGACCGAGAGATAGGCATCTGAGAGATTGGTGTACTTGCCAACCATTCCGATGTGAACTGCTTCGGTAAGGGTATCGAGGTGGTGAGCCATTGTTTTCCAATCTTTGAGCAGGTCGGTTGCACGGTGATCTACGCCAAGGATTTCGCATAGACCTTGCTCCTGAAGCATCAAGGGCACGTGATAGATGTTCGGCACATCGTGCGTGGACATGACGGCTTGGGGGGATACGTGGCAGAAAGCTGCAAGTTTTTCGCGGGTTTCAACAGAAAGCGGTGAAGTGGAGCGGCAGACAAGGATGTCTGGCGTGATTCCAAGACCTCGTAGTTCCTTGACGGTGTGCTGGGTTGGTTTGGTTTTCTGTTCGCCAACAGGGCCCATCACTGGCACAAGAGAGACGTGAACGAAGGTCACATTTTCCCTTCCAACACGGAATTGGAATTGACGCAGGGCTTCAATGTACGGCGAAGATTCGATGTCCCCGACTGTGCCACCGAGCTCTATGATGCATGCATCTGGGATTTCTCCGCTGCCGTCTGCTGGTTGGTGTGCGACATCTTCGATCCACTCTTGAACCGCATCCGTCACATGAGGAATCACTTGGACTGTTTTTCCGAGGTAATCCCCCCTCCGTTCTGCCTCGATGACCTTCGAGTAGATTTTCCCAGTCGTGAGGTTGTTATTTTTTCCGAGGTTGATGTCCAAGAATCGCTCGTAATTGCCGAGGTCCAAATCGACTTCGCCACCGTCGTCCAAAACGAAAACTTCCCCGTGTTCAAACGGCGACATTGTCCCAGCATCGCTGTTCAAATATGGATCAATCTTGATGGAAGTGACTCTCAGGCCAGCGCTTTTCAGCAAAACGCCGATGCTGCTTGCTGTTACTCCTTTGCCCAATCCGGACAGGACGCCTCCGCTAACAACAACGTACTTCATGCACATCAACGGGCTTTTAGGCCGTCGCGCCCCCCATATCAACATACCTCAACCTTCGAGTGATTATGTTCTTGCCATGATGAGCGAAGAATGAATAGGTAGGTTCGCTGAACATCCCGAAGAGGGAGCGCATGGAGACCATTCCGAACACCATGATGGCTTGGACCAAAACCATCGATGAAGCAGGTGGTTTCACCAAACAGGAACATCCAGTTCCATTGCCTTCACATGGGGAAGTGCTTGTTAAAACGCACTCAACCTCTGTGTGTGGCACGGACATTCACATTTGGAAGTGGGACCAATGGAGCAGAGAAAACGTTCCTCTGGGCACAATCACAGGCCATGAAACATGCGGTGAAGTCGTCGCTGTAGGCGAGGGCGTGTCCGAGCCTTCTGTCGGCGATTTTGTGGCCATTGAGTGCCACTTTGCCTGTTGGGAATGCCCGAGGTGCGTCGAAGGAAACGCCCACATTTGTGAAAATGGTTCTATTTTTGGCGTTCACATCAACGGAGCATTTGGCCCCTATTTTGTTGCCCCAGCAATCAACGCTCGAAGGATTCCTGCCGGACTTGACCTCGGTCATGCCTCCATCCAAGATCCACTTGGTAATGCGATTCACACCCTCACTGGTGGTCCAATCGAAGGCGCAACGGTTGCGATTCACGGACTTGGGCCAATCGGCTTGTTTGCTGTCAATGCTGCAAAAGCAATGGGTGCAAGCAAGGTGATCGCTGTGGATTGGGACAATGAATACAGAATGGAGTTAGCCAAATCCCTTGGCGCTGATCTGGTGTTAGGCAAGGACCATGAGGTCGTAGCTGAAATTCTCAATGCGACTGATGGTCGAGGCGTGGATAATTCCTGTGAGTTCTCTGGCTCTCCACAAGCGCTGGCAAACACAATTCACAGCACTCGAATGGGTGGATATGTCAACGTGCTATCGGTGTACGGAAACCCAACACCAGAAGTTCCCATGAACGACGTCGTGTTCCGATACCTCCACCTCAAAGGCATCAATGGGCGGAAGATGTGGTCGACATGGGACACAATGCACGCGCTGTTGGAACGAGGTGCCATTGATGTGGAGCGAGTGCTCACTCACCGCATGAGCATCGATGCATTTCCTGAAGCAGTCGAACTGGCCATTGCTGGCGATTGCGGCAAAGTCGTGCTCGACTTCTGAGTTCAAGCGCCAATCCAACGGTAGCGGCGTGCACCTTCGTCAACGCCTTCATCGCCGATCTCAACCAAAGCGAATTCACCTTGAGGTGTGACGACGCTTTCATCTTGGAGGCCTTTGTGTAAGTTCTCGTAGGTCACGTGATCAATCGCCATGCGACCAGCCAATCGTTCGAACAAATGCCAACGAGAGACAACCTCTCGCCACCGAGGGCTCACTTTGCCTTCAAACACCTTTGCTTTGGCGCCCGAACCATAACCACACAGTCCGAACAACGTGTTGTCGAGGTTGCAGTTTTCTTCGAAATCTGACTCGAAGGTGGACATGAGTGCAAGGAATATCGAACCAGTGTACTGGTTGCCAATCAGACTGCTTGCTCGCTGACCCTTCTCGATTCGGCTCTGATGGAAATCAATGTACTCTGTTGTTTTCGAGATAGAGCGGCGGTATCCATCCATTGCTTTCTCCCAAATCTCGATAATTTGTTGATCTTCTGAATCGTGGAAGGCGGGCATTGGACCAATTTTCTCTGCCACAGCAGCCCACATCTCGGTATCTTCTCGGTCGTGACGGAAGATGTCAGGGAACATGCGCTTCGCTTGGAAAGCGTATGGAAGGTGCATGATAATCCTCGACCATTGTTCAGTCATGCGCTCATCTTCACCGTGGGTGTAGCGTCCTTGACGCTCAGCTTTCTCTGCAAAATTGTGGAAGGCTTGACGAACAGCAGATTGGTAGCATCGATTGGAGAATTGGCCGTCGAAAATGGGTTCATCCCTGTGGACACTGACGCTGGTTTCCCCGTGGGAGAATATTCCAAGTTTGCGAACCGTTGATTCAGGCAAATGGCGAATCATTCGGTCGACAAGGCCTTTTTTCACGGTTTGACCAGTTTCCTGGGCTAACTGAAGAACATTGGAAATCACTGAACGAAGGGTCACTTCGCGACGTGGTTTGAAGAAATCGTGGACGGGAGTCGTGGAAACACCGATGCAATCTGGAATCTCAAGGAGCCGAGGGTTTCGTCGAATTAACAATGCGCCGCCCCCGGCACCTTGTGTGTATTCACCAGAAGACTCCAATGCATATTTTGCATTGTCCGAAAAAATCACGATGCCCACTCGCTCATCGTGTTCCGTTGACCGTGCAACCCAGTCGAGGGTGGTGTGAAGAGCGTCAACTGCGCCGATGCATGCAAAGGTCATATCGACAACATCGCAGTTTCGGAAGCATTCCGAACCGTAGCGTTCCTCATACCGTTGTGTGAGCATATCGACGATGTAGGTCGCTGTTGGCTTTGCACCATCCAGTGCGGATTCGGTGCCGAGGTACATTCGTCCAATGGTGTTTGGATCCAAGCCGTTTCGGTCGATGATTTGCATGACAGCCATTGCGCCCATGGTTGCCGTGTCTTCATGAACATCCGGAATGGCCATTGCTTCAAGGCCAAGTCCCTTGTTCAATTTACCGAAATCAGCACCCCGCAATTCAGCGAAATCCCTCATGTCCATGTACAAACGAGGAAAGTGAATGGCGATGTCATCAATCCCGACGCAAATCTGACTCTCGGTTCCCATCAACAAAAGGTCCCATCAACCCCTATTTGAAGGACCATCCTTTGTTGAAAACCAATCGGTCTGTTTGGTGGGTCATTCCATTTCGGGAACATCCGCCATGACTGGGTCTTGCTTTGCCCACAACACATCATCAATCCTTAGGACTGAAATGGCGGCTTCTGTCGCACCCGTAATGCCTTGATCAATGATGAGCAATGGCTCGATAACGCCCTGTGTAAGCATGTTTTCTGGCTTACGATGAATCACATCAAGGCCAATGTGATCGGAAGAAGACGATGGCGCATTCGATTGAGCCGCCACGAGGTTGAGGAGAGTGTCAATTGGATCAAGACCAGCGTTTTCCGCAAGCACACGCGGAATCACTTCCAAAGCATCGGCAAACGCTTCGACGCCCAATTGTTCTCGACCAGGAATGGATTCAGCATACCGTCGGAGCCGTCGAGCAAGGGCCACTTGTGTTGCGCCCCCTCCTGCGACAAGCCGAGCGTCTTCGACAAGTTGGCAGGCCACACCCAACGCATCAGCAAAGCTGCGCTCCACTTCACCAAGCACCGCTTCTGTGCTGCCGCGTGCAATGAAGGTGGCTCCACCTTCTTCGGTTTCAACGATCCAGTGCACCGTTCCGGCCCATGTTTCATTTTTACTCGAAATGAAGGCGCCCAAGTCTGCGATTGAGGCTCGCTTGACATCGTGAACCAGTGTTGCCCCACAGCCACGGGCGAGCAAATCTAAGTCGGAGCGGGCAACCCGCCGGAAGGCTTTGATTCCTGCATCAGTGAGCATCATCCGAACATCCTCATCGATGCCCTCTTTGCACGCAAGCAGGTCAACACCGAGGGATTTGAGGTGGGTCACCTGTTGTTCGAGCAATTCTGTCTCCTTCGCTCTGAACGCATCAAGCACACCCGTTGAAGTGACGTTGAGTTTGACACTTCCCATCATTGAACGACGTTCGATGCCTCCATCGATGAGCAAAATCTTGCCCCCCTTAATGTGACGGGGCATGTCTTTGTGAATCCTGTTCTTGGCCAACACAAGGCCAGTGACGAGGTTGCTATCACCAATGGTTCCACCGGATTGCGGGAGAATTTTTACACGGGTCGGGTCGGCTTGTGGCCCTCGCTCGGTGCTTACCAAGACGGCTTCTGCAGCATCGAGGGCGAGTTGTGCCAGCAATGCTTGCATGCTTTCGTGACCCTTTCCGGTCAAGCAGGTTTTGGTTGCAAGCAGTTGGTGGGAGCGTTCTGAGGCGAATGACAGGGCATTCAATTCCGATCTTGCGTGTTCTTCCGCCATACGGAAGCCTCGAGCAATGGTAGCAGGATGAACGCCTTGCGTCACAAGGTGCCATGCATTCTGCAACATTTCTGCGCAGATCAAAACGGTCGAAGTGGTTCCATCTCGTGCGATTTTATCTTGAACCGACGAGGCGTTGATGATCATCTTCGCCACTGGGTGTTCCACTTTCGCCGATTCCAGAACAGTCACGCCATCGTTGGTTACCATGGTGCGTCCATCATCATCGATCAGAAGTTTATCCAACCCACGTGGACCAAGCGTCGAGCGCACGGCTCCAGCCAAAGCCAAAGCAGCCTGAATGTTCTTTTGAAGCGCACCTCGACCGGTCGACCGGTCGGTGTCCTTCAGGATTGGAACATCGCTCATAGCACAGCCACCCGACTTCTCGACATAAGGTCAACTCTCGACACCGTCAAGAGTTCGCCGTTCAATCTTCGTCGTCTTCAACGACTTCGAAGTCGGCATCGACCACGTCGTCGCCACCAACGTTGATGTCACCATCATCGCCAGATCCGTCTTGCTCAGCCATCTCTGCAGCTGCTGCTTCGTAGAGTTTTGCAGACACGCCGTGCATTGCTTCCTCAACTTCCTTGACCTTGGCCTGAATGGCTGCGTCATCGATGGCGTCAATGTCCAACGGCTTACCGTCTTCGTCCTGAACCATCTTTTCGAGTTCATCGAGGTGAGCCTTGACCGGATCGGTTTCGGCATCATCCAATTTGTCAGCCGATTCATCGAGGGTTCGGCGAGTTTGGTAAACAACTTGGTCAGCCATGTTCCGAAGTTCGACCTTGGCCTTGCGGAGTTGATCTTCTTCTGCGAACTTCTCTGCTTCTTCAATCTTGGATTGAATTTCGTCTTCAGAGAGCGAGGTTTGTGCTTCAATCTTGACCGATTGCTCTTTGCCAGTGCCCATGTCTTTTGCACTGACATTGACGATTCCGTTTGCATCGATGTCGAAGGTCACTTCGATTTGAGGCGTACCACGAGGTGCGGCAGGGATGCCCATCAGGGTGAATTCACCAAGGGTCACGTTGTCCTTAGCGAAGTTTCGCTCACCTTGGAGGACGTGAATTGTCACCGCTGGTTGGTTATCACTCGCTGTCGAGTAAATTTCAGAGCGGCGGGCAGGGATGGTGGTGTTGCGTTCGATCATGGTTGTCATGACGCCACCAAGGGTCTCAATGCCCAAGGTGAGTGGGGTCACGTCAAGCAAAAGAATGTCAGAGACGCCTTCGTCTCCAGCGATGATTCCTGCTTGCAGTGCAGCACCCATAGCCACTGCTTCGTCTGGGTTGATGCCTTTGTATGGCGCTTTTCCGGCTTCCTTTTCCACGGCTTCCTGAACCGCTGGAACTCGGGTTGAACCTCCGACGAGGATGACTTTGTCCACATCGCCCTTCTTGACGCCTGCGTCCTTCATGGCTTGGCGAGTTGGACCCATTGTTGCTTCAATGAGTTTCGAGATGAGGTCTTCGAATTTGGCTCGGCTGAGGGTCATGTCCATGTGTTCTGGTTGTCCATCGCGCATGGTGATGAACGGGAGATTGATTTGTGTTTGCTGAGTTCCAGAAAGTTCGATCTTGGCCTTTTCTGCTGCTTCCTTCAATCGGGACATAGCCTGTGCGTCCTTGCTGAGGTCGATGCCTGTGTCTCGCTTGAATTCAGTGACCATCCACTCGATCACAAGATCGTCGAAATCATCGCCACCGAGTTTGTTGTTGCCGGCTGTTGCCTTGACTTCGATTTGTGGGTTTCCATCGACTTGGTAAATTTCCAAAACTGAAACGTCGAAGGTACCGCCACCCAGATCGTACACGAGGATTGTCTGGTCTTCCCCTTTGTCGACGCCATAAGCCAGTGCTGCTGCGGTCGGTTCGTTGATGATTCGCAACACTTCCAATCCTGCAATTCGGCCTGCATCCTTGGTGGCTGTTCGTTGTGCGTCGGTGAAGTATGCAGGGCAGGTGATGACGGCTTGCTTGACTTCGTGGCCGAGGTAAGCTTCTGCGTCCGCCTTCAACTTCTGAAGGATGAAAGCTGAGATTTCTTGAGGCGTGTAGTCTGTGTCGTCGACGGTTGTTTTCCAGTCAGTTCCCATATGACGCTTGACCGAAATCATGGTGCGTTCGGTGTTGGTCACGGCCTGTCGCTTGGCTGTGACACCAATCATTCGCTCACTGCCATCTTTGGCAAAAGCGACCACAGAGGGTGTCGTTCGTGCGCCTTCTGCGTTCGATATGACAACGGGTTCTCCGTTTTCGATGGTTGCTACGCAGCTGTTTGTTGTTCCAAGATCAATTCCAATTACTTTGCTCATTTTTTCACTTCCTTATTTTGTTTTCAAAAGATGGGGATACCACCGTCGTCTTCGTCGTCATCATCGTCGGAATCACCCAAATCGATGCTGACGTCTGGTGCCTCAATGGCCGTATCGTCGTCTTCGACGGCAGAGCCTTGTGGCGTGAGTTTGAGGGTGATGTCGAGGATACCATTGTTCAACGACCATTCAACCAAGTTTTCGCATTGATGCGGGAGGTCTATTTTGGCAAGTGGCGTTTGTAGTGTGTCTTTGATGACCTCGATGCGGTTGCCTTGGCGAACCAGGGCAAGTTCAAGTTCGCTTTGTTCGACTTCGCCGCGCAGCGTGAAGTCGACCGTCACTGCCATGTTCCAGCCTTCGAGGTAAACATCGTTTGCTGGAATATTGATGATGTCGTCTGGTTCATCCATCTTTGGCGCTTTGATTTCAACAGGGCTGGCATCGACTTGGACGTCCATGCCTAGGTTGGAGAGAATGTCTTCCATTGGTTTTCCAGACTGGAACATCTTGGCCAAGTGAGAAAGATCGAAATTGAAATTCACATCGCCTTTTGCGATTTTTTCAGCATCGAGGCCCATGTTTTCGAACTGAGAGCGGAACTGTTCCATCATGCCGCGGATTTGTTCTTTGTCCATGTCCATGCCCATGTTTCGGAACATTTCCACAAGTTGCTCAACCAGTTTTTCTTCCCAATCTTCACCGCTCGTCATCGACTCACCTTTCCACTACTGAACTATCAGTTACATAGTGGCCTGTATGTCACCCTATATCAAGTTCACGAAATCAAAGTCACTGAACTATATGTCCAGCGATTCCAAAGAAAGCGAACCCCTAAGAGGGGAAGAGGTCGCCCTAAAGTCGGGGACCCTCATGAGAAACTCTGTTCGAGCCTTTGGCCTGATTGCGTTGATGATGCTCGCACCGCTTGCCGGTTGTTTTGGCGAAGCTGACAGCGATCGTGAAACAAAAGCCGATGTCCTCAAAATCGATTTCCTC
>Ga0257126_1002287_pt1 | contig 12801 bp, 18 predicted proteins | sample SI060_120mmetaG_FD_190151 | JGI IMG/M metagenome (GOLD analysis project Ga0257126, IMG submission 190151) | Marine microbial communities from Saanich Inlet, British Columbia, Canada - SI060_120m | ecosystem: Environmental > Aquatic > Marine > Inlet | place: Canada: British Columbia | collected... | reverse complement strand
TTTTATTACAATATAAAACAACTCCTTTATTATTATAAAGTAAATTGTTATAACAATCGTTAATAGTATTATAACTTTTACCTGTAAATAAATAAGGCCAAAATCTTTCAAGAATATATCCTTGAAATGCTCCTTGTGTGTCGGTTTCTAATAAAAAATGTTTTAGTTTAATATAAACTTCTTTCGGGTGTCTTAAAATAGATTTTTTTTTTACGAAAAAACAGGCAGAATATATAAATTTTATTATTTTTTGAGGTTTTTTTATATTAATTCTATCACATAGATATTCTAATATATTATTATTTTTATAAATATTATAAAAATTCTTATATAAATTAGATATACCACCATCATTAAAATTACTATGACCTATTACTTGTAAATTATCAGATTTAATAAAATAATCTATACATCTATATTTGTCTATATTATAGCAATTATTATTTTTAATATAATGTTCTGGTGGTATATTACATTCTTTTTTCCACCTAATTGTTAAAGATTGTATTGGTTTTATAATATATTTATTTTTAATCTTTTCTTCAAAAAAATGTAAAAAATCAGGGGAATGTTCAAATGGATCTGCTTGTGTAAACCATAAATTTGTTGGTAAATCATTATAATTATCTATTATATAATCCAGATATGTCCCTCCTTCTCTTCCTAAATTTGGAACATTGTAAATAACAACTCTGAAATCTGTAAATTGATTAATATTTCTACGACCTTTATTATAAATAATAATTTTATGTATCCATTTATGTTTTAATAATTCATTAACCCAATTTAAATTTTCGTTATATCTAGAAATAACTATATGGTTTTTAATCATTAAAATATTAATTTAATTATTATATTTTTTTTTTAAATATAGAACTTTATATTTATTATGAGCATCTTGAATATTCATACATTTATCATAAGAAATTATTTCCCCTAAAATATCTATATGCGGTAATACTTTATTATTATTCAGTATTACACAACTATTATGATTATGTATAACTTTATAGTTAGTAAGTTTTTTAAAGACTATTATTTTTTTTATTTTATTATATATTCCAACAAAATTATTATTACTAAATAATTCTTTATAACATCCATTTAATGATAAATAACTTATACCAGTAAAAAGATAATGCCAAAATCTTTCTAATATATATCCCCTGACACCGCCTTGTGAATTTAATTCAACTAAGTAATTTCGCAATTCTTGATAAACTTTTTTTTTATGTCTTAAAATCATATTTTTATGTACATAGAAACAAGCAGAAACAGTATGTACCATTATTAAGTTAGGTTTTTTAATTTTTAATCTATCGCATAGATTATCATATATACCATAATTATGTTGTGTTATAAATCCTGTTTCATTTTCGTATATTTTACTAAGCTCTTCTTTTGTTCCATAATTATGTCCTACTATATCTAACGATATTTTACTAAAATAAAATATACTACATCTACAATTATTTATATTATATGCATTTGTTAAGTGCTCATTTAAAGGGTAATTATCTATATATTTACAAGTTAAATTTTGAAAATCTTTATTATATTTTAGTTTAATATTTAAATTAAAAAAATTAAGAAAATCAGGTGAATGAATAAATGGGTCTGCTTGTATAAACCATAATTCATCATATAAATTATCATAATTTGAAATAATAAAATCTAAATAGGTATATCCTTCTCTTCCTATATTTTCAACATTAAGTATTATAATTTTTGGATTTATTAAATATTCTAAATTATGAGTTCCCTTATTGTAAATGATAATTTGATTAATCCATTTTTTATGTATAATTTTATTTATCCAATCTATATTTTCATTAAATCTAGATATAACAATACATGAAAACATAATTATATATATTAAAAAATAAACTTATATTAACCTTAATTTACTATCCAAAATTATTGAATTTATATAATTATATTTGGATTTTTTTTTATTCTTTTAAATAATCCTAAATCTTTAATTAATACAATTTCACCAACATTATTAAATTCTATTTCTTTTCCACCAATTTTAATTATATAATTTATAGCGTCATATGTTTCTTTCCAATAATTAATATTATAATCATCAAATATAATAATACTACCACTATTTAAAACATTAATAGCATCTAAAAAATTATTTAAAACAGAATTATAATCGCGAGCTCCATCTATAAAACAACAATCAAATTTTTCATTAAAATAATTATAATTTATTACTTCAATATTAGATAATATATTATTTGTTTCTTTACTATTTAATTTAGGATTATAATTTAAATAATCATAAGTACCAGTTTCATTAGAAATTCTTGAAAATATTTTATTTATTTTTTTTATATTATTGCTATCTTTATTTAATAAATCAAAATAATATCTTGGATTATCAAAAATTCTATGTCTTACATTAGGATCTACCGAAATAATTTTACATTTTTTATCTAGTGCTTCATTAATTATTTTTGTTGAAAAACCAAGAAAACTCCCTATTTCTAAAATTTTATAAGGTTTATATTTTTTTAATAAATTAAATATTATTAAACTTCTTTTTTTAGAAATGCTTCCATCTTTTGCGTGTTTAATAAATTCATCTAAATTATAAAAATAATAAGTAGTGTCTTTATTATTTTTATTTTCATTATATTTATTTTCAATTATACTTTCTAAAAGAACCATATTTTTATCAAAAATATTATTAAAATTCATAATGATTTAAAATAATAAAATTATTTTAAGTAATGTCATATGATTTTATTATTGTCGGTTGTGGATTAAGTGGGGCCGTTTTAGCAGAAAGAATTGCTAATAAATTTAAAAAGAAGGTATTAATTATAGATAAACGAAACCATATAGGAGGTAATTGTTATGATTATATTGATAAAGAAACTAATATTCGGGTAAATAAATATGGGGCTCATTTATTTCATACTAATGACAAAGATGTATGGGAATATATAAATAAATTTGACAAATGGGAAAGGTGGGAACATAAAGTATTATCTTATGTAGATAATAAATTTGTTTCTATGCCGGTGAATATAACAACTATTAATGAATTATGTAATCAAAATTTAGAAAACGGAGAAGATGTAAAAGTGTGGTTAAATGAAAATCAAGTAAAATATGAAAACATTCAGAATAGTGAAGAAATGGCTAAATCGCGAATAGGGAATGAATTATATGAAAAAATGGTAAAGGAATATACATATAAACAATGGAATAAATATCCAAATGAGTTAGATAAGTCTGTTTTAGAGAGAATACCAATAAGACCTAATTTTGATACAAGGTATTTTAATGATAAATATCAAGCATTACCTAAATATGGATATACACATTTTTTTGAAAGATTATTGGATAATCCTTTAATAGAAGTAAGATTGGAAACTGATTTTTTCAAATTTAGGGAAGAAAATGATTTATCAAATGTAAAAATAATATATACTGGTCCAATAGATAGTTATTATTCAAATTTAGGATTACCTAAACTAGAATATAGGAGTATTGATTTTAAATATGAGATTCATAAAAATATGAACTATTATCAACCTAATTCAGTAGTAAATTATCCCGAAAAAGAATATCCTTATACCAGAATAGTAGAATATAAACATTTTCGTAATCAAAAATCTAAAGATACTATAATAGTATCTGAAACTACAAATGATAAGGGGGAACCATATTATCCTATTCCCAATAAGAAAAATATGGAATTATATGAAAAATATAAAAAAATGGCAGAAAAAGAAAAAAATGTGTATTTTGTGGGGAGATTGGCAAATTATAAATATTTTAATATGGATCAAGCAATAAAGAATTCTTTATTATTGTTTAAAAATATATCTTAACACTGTAATATTATTTATAATATAAATTATTTAAAAATATTTTCAAATATTTAATCTAAATGATTATTCATTCAGACTTAGATAATGAGGAAAATTTCGACGATTCAAATTTATGTCGTATTTGTTATGACGAATATAAAGATGATGAAAATGTAAATGATAATTCTAAATGTGTAACATTAAAATGCGGTCATAAATTCCATTATGAGTGTATTTACATGACTTATAAGTCTTTAAAAGGACAACGGACTTGTCCATATTGTAGGAAGGATGGTGGTTTTTTACCATTAATACCAGGACAAATGCCGCAACAATATATTCATTCAGAGTATATTAAATTTAAAGAAAATCCAAATCAACCCTTAAATATAGAGTTGATACCTAATAAATGTAAATATATATTAAAAACAGGGAAAAATAAGGATAACCAATGTAAATTTGGTATTAAGACAGAAGAGGGGTATTGTAATATGCATTTTAAAAAGGTTAATCCTTTATTGTAATTTAATTTCTTTTAATTCATCTAATTCATTATCACTTAAATCATTATCACTTTCACTTAAATCATTATCACTTAAATCACTATCTTCTGATTGCGAATCTTCTGATTCGTCAGATTGTCTCATATATCCATTTTCATTATTATTCATATAAATTTCATTTGTATCTAAATAAAGTTCATTTGTTTGGATATAATATTTTCTGTCTAAATTTAAATCTGAAATTTTATTGAGTCCAAAATGTCTAACAATATCGTCATTAATTGTATTTCTAAATATAATTTTGAGTGGTTGAGTGCCTAAACATTCATAAAATTTCTTAAGATTTCGAAGACAACAGATAGATACATAATATTTATAATGTGCTAAAGTATATTCACTAATAATAATTACAGGATCTCGTATTGGTTCGTCACTAAAGGCGCAATATGAAATATCTTCTTGTTCGCAAAACCAAATATCGTCATCATAGTTGCTGGGGTCAAAGTGTATATCTTTAAGTTTCTGATATGATTCCATTTTTATAAGATTAATTCATATTAATTTTATAATATTTGAACAAATTAAAAAAATATTAGTTAATATTACAATAATATTATAAATGACTAAAGTTAAATTATGTATGAAAAATACTAAATGTAAAAAATGTTTAGAAAAATGTTCTAAAAAATATACAAAGAAAAATATGTATAATAAAGATTATAAAGTATATTATGATTGTGGGAAAAAATGCGTTTATTCTCCAAACAAATGTAAAAAAAAAAATAAAAAGAAGAAATCCAAAAATAAATAATACTTATATACTATAATCCGGATTAGATACTCTTATAACAGGTTGGTTTTCAGAATAAGGATGTGCATTTATTGATACTTTATTATTTTTGGTATTTAATATTTTTCCGGGTTTAGATTCTGAAACATTTCTACAAACCCCTCCAACACAATGCCCCTTCCTACAATGGAAACATAAATCATTTCCTAATGATTCGGAACAAACTTCATCGCCTAATTTTTCATTTTTTATCATTTCATAATGTTCATATGGATCTATTATACTAGAATTAAATGGTACAGAAAGGTCATTCATTTGAAAAGGATTACTCGAAGAGATGAAATTTTCGACTACTATTCCATCAACTACTATTCCATCAACCTTTTTGCTTTTAGTTAATGGAAATAAATTATATTTATTTGGTTTTTGTATACAAGTCATATCTGTTGTACAATCTTCTAAGTTATACATACAAGGATCTATAATATTATCCATAGTATTCATTAATTTACAATTCTTTTTTCCTAAATTATTATTTTCTACTAAATTATTATTTTCTACTAAATTATTATTTTCTACTAAATTATTATTTTCTACTAAGTTATTATTTTCTGATGAGTTATTGCCATTTAAAATATGTTGATTTAAGTTCCTAATATGTTTGTTAATAGTATATAAATTCGGGTCTTCAAATTTATTTTCTTTGATTGCTAAAATAAATAATACTATAGAAGATATTATTACTATAACTAATATATTTTTTAGTTCTATTTTTAGTATTAGAGATACGAATAATACTATTAATATACTTATGAATATATTGATAAGTTCCATTATTATATAGGTATAAAATAATTTATTATAAGTCTAAAATAATTTATTATAAGTTGAAATTATTCTTCTGTTAAATTTAATTTTTTCTTTTTCTCGGCAACTCTTTTTAATTTTACTTTTTCAACTTTAGTTCTATTAGTTAATATATGATTTATAACATCTAATGCCTTATCATTATTATTAAAATAATTAGTTAAAACATTATTTAAATAATTTTTATTGAGTGGAGATTTACAATGTGAAATAGAATATACTAATTTTTCATTATTAATATTCATTTGTTGTATTTCATTACTCTTCATTGCTCCTAAAATAAAAGAAGATAATTCTTCTTTTTTTTTCTTTCTTTCTTTAATAGCTGATTGTAAAGTCGCTATTTCATTATCAATAGTTAAATATTCCTTTACGCTTTCTTTTAATTTTTGTTTAAAAAATTGATTATCCATTTCTATTATATATATTATATTGATAAAAAATATTATGGAAAACCCTACTATTGAAAATGAAGAAAAAACTATACCAGAAGGACGAAAACTATGTAATATGAAAACTAATATGGAAATAAGAGAAAAGGTAAAAAGAGAAAAAAGTAATTTACCATTTAAAGGTATGTATCTTTACGTTGTTCTTATTAAAGAACAAAATAGAAAAATATTATCGCAAATAGCAAAGGACAAATTTATCCATAAAGAAGGTAGAGAAGATTTTATAAATAAATATATGAAATTAAATTATCACATTCCAGACATTATAGACGATAAAGAACTGGAAATAAATCAAGATATTTATCCTTAGAATTTAAGTTTAATTTCATTTTATATTCATTTTATATTCATTTTATATTCATTTTATATTCATTTTATATTCATTTTATATTCATTTTATATTCATTTTATATTCATTTTATATTCATTTTATATTCATTTTATATTCATTTTATATATTATAATGGGACAATATTTATTTGACCAATATACATATTTACATTTTTCGGTTGGTGTTATTTCTTATTTTTTTGGTATTAATTTAGTATCGTGGATCATTATCCATATTTTATTTGAAATAATAGAAAACACTAATATAGGTATGAAAATAATTAATAATAATTTTACTTTTTGGCCTGGGGGAAAACCTAAAGCAGACTCATTTATAAATATTATTGGGGATAATATAGGAGCTATATTAGGATGGGTTTCTGCATATTATATAGATATATTAGGTGATAAATATAATTTATATAAAAAACATATAAAATAAATTGATATAAATATAAAATGAATATAAAAAAATAAATTCTTACAATATATATGTCTAAATTACATAGAATAGGTGAAGATAATTATCAAAAAGAAGGTATAACAATACATGATACTTTAAATGAAGATAAGGATAAAATAATTAGTTCTTTAGAAGGATATGTAAGAATACCTTATAAATTTTGTGATAAACTTATATTAGGGGCAAGAATAAAATATATAACCGAAGAAGGATTATTTAGAACAGGGGGAGTATTAATTAAAAATGGTTTTCCGGATTATATAGTATTACTTAATGGTTATAAGAAATTAACGTGGAGTGTAAATCTTAAAACTAATAATATATTTATGGAAGATTTAATTGAAAAAGAGAAAGTAAAAAAAGAAAAGGAAAATTTATATAAATTATATAAAGCGGGTATGATACAAATTGTAGAATCGAATGAAGAATAAAGTTAAAATAATTCTTTTTCTATAACAAAAATACGAGTTACTAGTTTTTTACCAGTTACTTTTTCATATCCATTAGATACAACTTTGGGCGTCATTAAAAGGAAATTACATTTGAGAATTTGTCTTATTAAATTAATAACAGGAAACTTTTGTTTATAAATAGAATTATCGTGAAGACAAGTCAAATATGCGGAATTATATACTTCCCTAAGTTCTGGCACTAATTCTAAAATTTTTTCTGTTATTTTTTTACCTTTTAATAAATCTCTTTGAATAGTTATACTTGTTAATTCTTCAAGTTGGTCAACATCATAATTTAATATTTTAAATATTCTCAGTAATAATTCTTCCTTTTTTGTTTTTTTTATTTTTCTATTATCTATCTTTTTGAAATCTTTCTCTAAGTTTTCCATTTCTTGGTCTAATAATTTTGCTTCGGTTACTTCGCTTACGGTTGCCGTTGCTTCGCTTAATGCTTTGCTTACGGTTGCTTCGCTTAATGCTTTGCTTACGGTTGCTTCTTTTGCTTCGCTTACTTTTTCGGTTGCTTCGCTTAATGCTTTGCTTACTTTTGCTTCGCTTACTGTTTCGGTTGCTTCTTTTGCGTCGCTTACTGTTTCGCTTACGGTTGCTTCGCTTACGGTTGCTTCACTTACGGTTGCTTCGGTTAATGCTTTGCTTACTTTTGCGTCGCTTACTATTTCGGTTGCTTTGCTTAATTCTTTTTTATTAATTAATTCTAGAATATTAGTTTTTGTAGGTTTTTCTTCAATATTCAAAAATTTATCCATTATTTATAAAAATATTTTTTTTTTGTAAAAAAAACTATAATTTAAGATTAAATGGATATAGATTTAGTCAAAAATATATTACATAACCGAAGAGAAGGAAAAATTATGTCTAAGAGTGAAATAGAAGAAGAAATAAAGGATAATGTAGTAGAAATATATAGAGAATTCATAGATTTTGAAGAAAATAAGAATAATTTACTTGAAAGTTTAGAAAAGTTGAAGAATTATAAATATTGCTCAAAAATAAAAGATATAAATAAAGGTAATTATGTAAGATATATTAATTCAAAGTATTTTTATAATATTAAATTGTGTAAAGGTGGATTTGTAAAAGATATTGATTTATGTAATGATTTTGTTATGCTTATAAATGGACCTAGACATTATAAAATAAAATTTAGCGATAAAAGTTTTTATATTAAAATGGATGAGGATGAATTAATAAAGTTGGATATAGTTGATTTAATAGATAAAAACTGAAAGTTGATTTAATAGATAAAAACTGAAAGTTGATTTAATAGATAAAAACTGAAAGTTGATTTAATAGATAAAAACTAAACCCCAACTATAATTTAGAAAAAAATTGATAATTACTTAATATTATTTATTAAGCAACTATGGATTATTCAGTATCATCATTTACATTAAACTCATTAGAAGATATGATATATAATATCAATGTGGAATTACTAAAAGATGTTCACAAAAAATTTCTATCTGATTTAGATTTCAATGAATTATTAGTAATTTTAGAAGCAAAAAGGAAAAAGAAATTTATTATTCAAAATAATGAATAAAATAAAATAAAAAATTGATACTTAAACTTTTTTTTATATAAAAAAATAAGAATATAATGTCAAAAATTATAATTCCAGAAGAATTATATACTTCTATTAAAACAGTAATAAAATATCAAAATATTTTACTACTGAAAGAAATTGCGAAAGATAATGGATGGAAATATATAGATCTTAAAAAAAAATACTTGAAAACAAATGATATTCAAGAACTTGTAAACTATAGCAATAAACAAAAAAAGAAAATTAAAATAAAGAAAAATGCGAAGAAAAAAAGTTTAGAAAACAAAACAGTAAGCGAAGCAACCGAAACAGTAAGCGAAGCAACCGAAACAGTAAGCGAAGCAAAAGTAAGCGAAGCAACCGAAACAGTAAGCGAAGCAACCGAAACAGTAAGCGAAGAAAATATTACATTAACTATTAATTCAGAAGAAGATAAAGATATAGAAGAAATAGAATGTCATAAATATACTTATATGGATAAGGAATATTATGTTAATATAAAGAACAACAATGTTTATAATATGGATTCAGAATTTATTGGTAGAATGGTAAATGAGATATTAAATTTTGATGAGGAAGAAATATAAATAATAAAAAATATAGATATTTAGTAATGATAAGACTAATTATAGTAATATTAATTGTAATATTTCATAAAGAAATTTACAATTTTTTAATTTCTAAAAATTTAACCTCTATTGAAGGAATAACAGAAAATTTTAGAAAAAAAAATAAACAATTAAAAAATTTCATTCAACGGGATAATCTTAAAGAAGTATTGCAAATTATAAAAAAAATAGATAAGAAATTATATTATGATTGTAGAATTATATTAAAAAATATTGGAAAAATAAGAAATAGTATGATAAAAAATGTCAAAAATAATAAAGGTTATAAAAATGATTATTATAATATTAAATTTGAGAGAAAAAGGATATTAAATATATTATCAAGTATAGTAGTAAATTACGGTTTTATAGAAAATCATCAAAAAATTATTACAATAGTAGATAATTATATAAAAAAAATATTAAATGAAATGTTATATTTGATTAAAAATAAAGAGAAAACAATAGAATGGTTTGAAGATTATGAATTAACAGAGGAAGATACTTTTGGTGTGGAACCAAATGATACTAATAGGAATTATAATTATGATATATATTAAATAACATTATAGATATTTTCTATCGTTCATTATTGTAATAAATTTACTATTCTAATATAAAAGTATGACAATACACGAACCTACGCATAAAAAAATTATAAGATATATGAATTACCAAAAACTAGATATAAATTTAGAGATATTGACAGATATAAAAGAATTAAAATCTTTAAAAAATATTCAAAAAAAACCTAGTAATTTTGATTTTAATAATATAAGTTTGAACCAGTTAAAGAGAATAAAAAAATTATTGAATCTTTTTGATAATGAATATTATGTTTTTATATTAGAAACTCTTCCAGATTATTTTATTAGAAATATATATCGGTCTTTTTCATATAAATGGAATAAAATTAGAAATGAAAAAAATACTTTAGAAACAAATACTAAAAAATTACCTATGATATCAAATTCAGTAAAATTAAAACATAATATAATTGATATAACAGAAAAAAAAAACATAAAAGACCTACTAATTACAGAATTAGAATATATCCAAAAAAATAATCCTAATTCTATTAATTTTTTTATTTCATGTATTAATGATTTTTTTATTTAAAGAAATAATTATAATATAAATATATTTAAGTATAGAAAAACAAGAATATGAATTCAACACTTAAGAATAAGTTTATTCAGGGGAAGCAGGAGTTATTGTTGGTTTCTTTGAATAATTTTTATAAAAATGAATCTAACAAGATTAATTTAATGAATATATTAAATGGAGAGGATAAGATAAGTTTACGAATAATAGATTGGTTTGTTACTAATTATGCAAAGAAGTATAATATTAATTATAGTTTAAAAATTAAAATTACAAGTCCCAAAAGGAGTACTATGAAGAAGGGAATAAAATTTAGTAAAAAAGATATGGATAAATATACTAACTTTAGACAAATTAATGTCTTTTTAAGTTATAAGGAACAATTACGAGCATATTCCAAAAAACAGTTTGACCCATTTTGTAGGAGAAATAGAATAAATTTCTACTTTAATGAAAGTGAATTTATTACTACTACCGTTGGACAATTAAATTTTTTTAGATGGTCTATACAAAACAACATTATTAAGTATATTATGGAACATTATAAAGAAATAGAAGTAGATATGAATAATAATACAAGAAAAAAAAATATAAATGAAGTAGAAATTGTAAGCAAAAAAAATAAAAATTTAAGTGATAATGAAGAAGAAAATAATGTAAATAATTTTTTAGCAGAAGTAGAATTAAATAATGAAGAACCAGATATAGATAAAGTAGATTTAGATTGTTTAGACTTGGGAAATTCTAAGTTAGAAAAATCAATGAAAAAAAAATTAAGAAAGAAAAGAAAACCATTATCTATAGCTGCAACTAAAAATATGAATAAAAATAGTTATCATGTTTTATTAAATTTCGATTAAATTTATTTTTATATTTTTCAAATTAAATCATTTAGAGATTAATTTATATTAATTTGTATTAATTTAGATTAATTTTGAAATGAAAAATATAATTATTCTTGCTTCTGGTAATGGTACTAATTACCAGTATATTACTGATTGTATTTCCCAATTGAATTTAGATATTAATATTGTTGCCTTAGTTTGTGATAAAATTAATGCACCAGTTGTCCAAAAAGCCAACGAAAATAAACATAGAATTATTATAAGAGAATCACAAGGACAAAAAAGAGATAGATATGATTTAGAGTTAGTATCTGATATATTAAATTTGAATACTAGTATTGATTTAGTTGTTTTAGCTGGGTGGATGAGAATTCTAACTAGTTATTTTATTAATGCTTTTCAGAATATTATAAACTTACATCCTGCTTTACCGGGTCAATTCCCGGGCGCGAATTCTATAGAAGACGCATTTATTCAATATCAAGAAGGAAAAATTACTCAAACTGGTATTATGGTTCATAAAGTAATAGAGGAATTAGATGCTGGGAAAGTTATAGATTATATAGAAATACCAATTTTCAAGGAAGATACATTACATTTATTAAAAAAAAGAGTTCAATCCAATGAAAAACCTTTGTTGATTAATAGTATAATGAAAACTCTAAATTTAATTGATTTAGGTAGAAATAAATTAAGTGATTTAGATTTAGATTCTTCTATTAAAATTATTTCGGGAAAAGTCAGGGATAGGTGGAATATTGGATATGATTTGGTTTGTTTCTTCCATTCTGATAGATTAAGTTCTTTTGATAGACATATATGTAATATAGATGGAAAAGGAAGAATGTTAAATTTGATTAATTTATGGTGGATGACTAATACAAGACATATAATAGAAAATCATTTATTATATGTCAGTGGTAGTTATTTAATTGCGAAAAAATGTAGAGTTATTCCTCTCGAAATTATTGTAAGAGGATATATTAC
>Ga0257126_1002283_pt1 | contig 12811 bp, 8 predicted proteins | sample SI060_120mmetaG_FD_190151 | JGI IMG/M metagenome (GOLD analysis project Ga0257126, IMG submission 190151) | Marine microbial communities from Saanich Inlet, British Columbia, Canada - SI060_120m | ecosystem: Environmental > Aquatic > Marine > Inlet | place: Canada: British Columbia | collected... | reverse complement strand
GGACATAGATGCAGCATTCTCTTTTTTACCTAAAGTTGCTGGAAGTTTTGCAGATATTTCATCGAGAGTAGTTTCTGTAGCCGCTCCTGATGGTAATGGTAAACTAACATGTGTACATGCTACGTTTCCAGTAACAGCAACTGAAGGTAAAGTTAAAACATCAACTTGTAAATGACCATCAGTGTCGCATAAAAGTTTAGTAGAAGTTGAAGGAGTCCCAATAGTAGTTCTCGCCGATAAATCATATTCTCCAGCAGTAGAGGAGAGACATACGGACATAGATGCAGCATTCTCTTTTTTACCTAAAGTTGCTGGAAGTTTTGCAGATATTTCATCTTGTTTTGCTTCAGTTGCTCCCGAAGTAGATATAACATCTACTTCTAATCTCCCAGCAGTAGAACATGCTAACATACAAGCATCATTAGCATTGACTGATTGAGTTCCAGCAAATCCCATTAATGCTATACCTTTTTGACTTTCTAATGTAACAGGACTATTATCTGTAACAATAGCATCATCGGTGATAGAAAAAGTTTTAAGAGCATTTGAACTATTAACATACACAGTTCTACTTGTTCCATTATCTTCATTTCCTACAATTTGAGTTATTCCAGACATTTATATATTTAAAATATTTTTATTTTAAAATTTAAATTTAAATTAATTCAAGTTTTCCACCCGTAATCTTTTGTGCGACGCCATTAAAATTAACAAATTGTATATATTTTGGAGCATTCAAGCATGTTTTGTTAAATTTAAATAGACCATTTCCTTCTTCCAAACTTTCTTTAGTAACCTGAATTTCAAGCACCCTAATAAATGTAGTATTATCATTGCTAAATTCTACATAAAAATTTTGAAGAACATCCATTGTTCCATGTATTCTAAATTTACGATATGCCGAAATATCGTAATTTTCCATAAAAGTTGTACCAGCAGTTATTGCTGTCGGATGCGCTGGTGTAATATTTACAGTTGTTATTGTATTTGATTCATTATTATCTAACCAAAGATGTTTCATTTCTAAATTTAAATTTAATCCAGTTTTCGCAGAACCATTATTTACAAATTTTATAAATTTTTTTGATGGTAATGGATTTGTATATGTGTAATTAAAAGTATAAGTGTCGTCTGTTAACTCTAATACAGGTATTTGAATGAAAGTAACAAATGAATCAGAAAATCCGGTAGTTCCAATTTGTAATAAAAAATTATGATGTTCCACTATTTTCCCCCATATTCTGAAATGGCTATAAAGAGAAATATCAAGACTTTCCATTATGGTGGCAGTTCCACTAAAATCACCAGTAATATTACGTGTTAATGGTGATGCTACACTACCCCAACTTAAATTTCCATTTCCATCAGTTTTAAGAAGTTGACCAGATGTACCATCTATACTTGGGAAAGTATATGATGAAACTAAATCTAAATTTAGATCTGAAAGTATTTTAATAGCAGTCCATGCTGTACTATGATTTTCAGTTCCATTAATAACAGTTCCACCTCTTGTTAATGATAATTTTAAAGTATTTGTTGCTTTATCGATTACATAATAAATTTGATTTATAGAATGTGGGGAAGCACCTGTTCCACTAGTAAACATCAATATATCCCCATTTGATAATGTATGTGCCATAGCATTATTAGAATTATCTAAACATGTCCATGTATCATTTGAATGATCAAATGTCCAAGTTGAACCAATATTACTTTCTGATATTTTTTTTACAATCCATGTGCCTGCTGAATCGGTATTAGATACTATCGAGTCACCAGTTTGTGTTAATGCTAATTTAAAATAATCGTCTTCTTTGTCTTTAATATAATAATTAGTATTTAACTTGAATTCGGATGGACCAGTTCCAATTTGCTTAAAACGAATAATATTACCATTTGCTAAACCATGTCCGACACATTCCCATTTATCATCTGAAGGTGTAAATACCGATGTAGAAATTAATGTTACACCAGAAGAAATATTCAATTGATTCCCAGAAGAAATATCTAATTGATTCCCAGAAGAAATATTCAATTGATTCCCAGAATAAATATCTAATTGATTTTCTGTTGATGAACTAATATGGTAATTAGTATCTCTAAATTGTATTTTATTATCTGTAGTAATTGTTGTAGCAGCAGCAATAGTTACTGCCTCGTCTGCCTTAAGGGTACCTTTAATTGTAGTCAGTTGACCAGATGTAGCAATATTAACAGCCCCCCCACCAGTTGCAAGTGAAGTTGTGCTACTAGAATCTAATGTTGAAACTGAACTGTCACCAGTAACATCTAATGTTCCTCCAATATTAGCATTTTTAGCGATACCAACGCCACCATCAACGATTAAAGCCCCGCTTGTAGAATCTGTCGATTCTGTAGTATCATTAATATTAGTAATACCAGTAACATCTAATGTTCCAGTTATAACTGCATTACCTGTGGTTTCTAAATCCTTTAATTTTAAATTTTCATAACCAGTAAAGGTAATATTACCTTGGGTTGTACCATCTTCAGTGTTACATGTAATTAATGAAAATTCATCAGTACTTTCATCCCAAATAAACCCTTTGTTAGCAAAATTTGTCTCAGAAACTCCCGCATCAACTCTTCCACGTGTAAATATTATTCCTAAATCTTTAGATGGGTCTTCATCTAATCCTTCGCCTAACTTTATTAATGTATCTTTAATTGTTGTATTTGTAGAAGATATTAATGAATTAGCATTCAAATTACCATTTATAGTTACTTCTGCAGTCATTATACTATAAGTTGATGATGTATTTGGATTATTAGTCCAATCTGAATCATATGTTATAATTTTATTTGTTCCGTCATATTTAATAATTTGTTTAGTTTCACCAACACCATTTCCAGATTCAATACGTATTATATGTTTAATATAAAAATCAGTATTGCTAGATACATTATTGGCATTTTCTAATTCAATTGTTTTGTTTACTGTATTTATAGTTTGAATTGTCCCAAATGTTTTATATTCTGCTGGACCAAGAGTTAATATAGTATGTAAATTTCCATCAGCATCATTACCATCATTTACTTTAAATACAAGTTTACCCGATTTATTTTCTCCTTCATATCCATGATTCGATTCTATTTTAGATTGTAAATGTTCTGATTGATTATTACCAATACCCTTAAATGCTATAAATGAATTTCTACTATCAACAGCATTGCTTTTCTTTTTATTTACCAATAATAGTGACGGCGATTCAGTCGCACTACTTAATGTTTGATTTACTGTCATATTTTATATTATAATATATATTATTTAAGTTAAAATAATATATTTAAACAATAATATATTAATAAATTATATGACTGGTGGTTCATTAAATTTAGCTTCAAATCAAGGATCCGGCGATGATATATTAAGTTTAAATCCACAAATTACTTTTTTTAAAAAAGTATACAAAAGACACACTAATTTTGGTTTAGAAACAATTGAAATTACAAATTCAACAAATACAGCAGTTGACTTTGGAAGTTCAGTGACATACAAAATTGATAAAACTGGAACATTAATTAATAACATGTATATTGAATTTACATTACCTCCGCCTATTAAATCATTACCTGATCCAAATGATACTGGTGTTGAACTATCAACCGATACAAATGATGTTGTAGTTCCTGGAATAATTAGCAATTACAAAGATTATTGTTGCTGGGTTAATGGAGTTGCTTATGCTATATTAAATAAGGTTGAATTAGAAATTGATAATAAAACTATTGATAAACATAATGGATTATGGTATGATATATGGAATGAACTTAGTGATCCTAATAAAAAGGAATGGCAATTAGTTGGAAAGCGTGATGAATTAAAAGATCCAGAAAATCTGAAACAAATTGTTTCAAAAAAAACTAGATATTATGTTCCATTAAAATTTTATTTTAATAGAAACTATGGGTTATCATTGCCTATATTTTTACTAAATACAGATGCTGTAAAGGTACATATATCATTAAATCGTGTCGAAAAATTATTATTATTTGAACCATCTGTTAATGGTTTTGGCAATCCAGTTAATACTGATTATAATAATGCTTCTATATCGGATTTCAAATTTTTTACTAATTATGTATTTTTAGATACAGCCGAACAAACTAGGATTAAAAATAATCTTCCATCCGAGTATTTAATTGAAACATTAGATATGAAAGAAAATATACAAGAAAATGAATTAGGAAATATAACATTAAATAATCCAGTAAAAGAATTAATTTGGGTAATACGAAATACTAATAGATTAAGAACAGCAACAGCACCACTCCATCCTAAATTAAATGAATTAGATGGAGACGATAATGAAAATCCGAATGATGTATTCAATTATACATTATCAAGTGAAAATAAAAATTTAGGGTTTGGAACATATGATACATTCAAAACATTAAAAATATCTATTTCTAATAAAGATAGAATAAAAGAAACAGATGCTACTTATTTCAGAACACTACAACCGTATTATCATCATAGTAATGTTCCAGGAGGTAATCAAAATGAAAAAAGAAAATATATTTACTCGTATTCATTTGCAATAAATCCAGAAGAATATCAACCAAGTGGTTCTTATAATTTTACAAAATCAGATCATAAATTAAAGTTGAATTTCAAAGGAATTGGTCAAACTGGAATCGGAGCAACCCCAGATTCAAATAATTTTACTGATTACAGAATGGATTTATTTGCGATTCACTATAAAATGTTGAAAATAAATAACGGGTCAGCCTCTTATGACGATGTTCCATACAATTCAAATGTTGTTCAAACTGAATCAGTCGCGAATGATCCTGGTTTACAAGGTGTTGAAGCGAGTGTTAAATCTGCTAAAGTCAAAGCAACATGTAGAAAGAGAACTGACGAAGCGGTTGTGGAAGAAGAAAAGCGGTTAATTGCAATAGAAGAAGAGGTTCGTCGCAGATATCAAGAGAAAAAACCAGATGTACACAGACATGTTAATTTTAAAAAAAAGAAATGGGGTGGATTACAGCAGGAATATATTGAGAATAGAAAACATTTGGAAGGTGTTAAAGATATTAAAAAATTTGATAAATAATTTAAGAATAATTTAATATAGTATAACTAATGACTGATTTTGACAATATTCAACAAAATTTGAATACGCCATTAGTAAATAACAATGATGATATTGAATTATCTGTTAAAGCATTGCCATTTATTTTTAACAATGACCAAAATACAAAGCATAACTATAATAATAATGGAAATAAAATAATATGTCCCAAACATATACTATACGAATTATCTAAATATGAAAATATATGTTATCCCGTAACTATTAAAATTAAAGATATTTATTTTGGGGTATTAGAGTTTAAAGAATTTATAGATGAAATATATATTCCAGACAATCTATTTTATAGTTTAAATATAAATGAAAATGATGTATTAGATATAACTATCTTGAAAAAGGAGTTACCAAAAGCATCCTATATTAAGATTAAAGCGATGGATGAAGATTTTTATTCAATTGAAAATAAAAAAACATATTTAGAGACACATATGAAGAATTTGTTTAACGTAATTTCGGAAAATTCATCCATTCATTTAATTTACAAAACAAAGACAATTGAATTTAAAATATTAGAATGTAAACCAGACAAACATGTATCTATTGATGAAATTGAAGAACTCGAAATAGACCTTGAACCATTAGTTAAACCAACCAAAAAAAGAAAAATAATAGCAAGTATAAATACATCATTAAATAAAAGTAGTACAAACAATATAAGTGAATCAAAAGATAATACATTTGTTCCATTTAGCGGTAAATCTAATAAATTGGGAGGTAATTAGTATTTAAATATTTTAATCTTTTACAAACACTAATACCGAAAAACATTTAAAATATAATTCCCAATCGGATAAATATCCAATATTTACAGTACTATTACTATATTTTTCAATTTTCCAACCATATTTTTTAAATATAAGTTCTAATTCATTTTTCGAATATACTTTTTCAATAATTGGATTATGATGACACCATTCATAATATATTTTTATGTACAATGATGGTTCAAATAGTGTTTGAGATAGTTTTGTATATTTATGAATTCTTACAAAACTACTATTATGTGAAATATATTTATTATTATACAATAACGATAAAAATAAATCTCTGTTCAAGAATTTTACTATAAATTTAGTTCCTTTTTTTGTATAATTATTAATAGATGATAAGAAATCATTGTTTATAAAATATTGAATACTATTAATGCTTAACACCGTATCAAAGCGTGTGGTTCTATATTTTTCTTTAAAGTCATGTATATTTTTAAAATAGCGATATATATTATCACTTTGTTCAATTGTATCACTAAATCTAGATAAATCACCAATATAATGATTATACATATTTGCTTTTGGGTCAATATCAATACCAATGTATTTTTTGGAAAATCCACATCCTAAATCTAATATAGTTGTTCCAATTATATATTCTATAAATGAATTATCTTTATGAATACCATGTGTCTTATATATACTTAATGGGTTACATATATTTTTTTGATAATACGGACTCATTCCTAGTGTATCTATTATTGACCATGGATAAATATGACATTTTTGAATATAGTGGCATAATATTTTTGAATTTGGTTTAAATTTATCTTTACGTAAATCTGTTGGAATCCAACATTGTGTTTCATTATCATAATAGCATCTGTAAATTTTATTTTCTTTTAGACCCCTCATTGTATTATTCCATTTATAAGTTTGGTTGTCATTGTCGTATAAATTATTATTTTTGTAAATCAAATCTATTGTCATTTGTTTATATGGTTTAATTTTAATTAAATCATTATAGTCGTTATTTATTAAAATCCAGCCATCATTTTTGATACACTCTAAATTAATATTAGAAATATGATTCAATAATTTCAAATAGTTAGAATGAGACATTAGTTCAATTTTGAATATATATTTTGGCCACCATTTTTTTCGTGATTTATACAATTCTTTAAATTTAGATAATTGTTCGTATTCATTTTTAGAGTAATCATTTAATACTGTTTTATAATTACTCAGATTTAATGATGGATAATCAATATGGTCTATATATGGATGTTTTCGTCGTAAAAACATAATAAAATTATATGGGTTATTTCTATAATTGTAAAAATAGCATATATTTTCATCTTTGATAAATTCATATTCAACTAATTCTATATCAATATTATAATTAGTATAATCGATTGTTGGAAATATAGTATATAATCCCTTTTTAGATAATCCATCCGCTTTCTGAGTTATATATAGATGAGTTTCATGTAATGGTTTAAAACAATCATTTGGTTCTATATGTTTTGGATTTGATGATTTAAATAGTATTTGATTGAATGTATCAGGACGATATGTTAATTGATTATTAATAATGTATTGTTTTTCCATATGTTTTTTTCTCATTTTTTTATATCTTTTTCTAACATATTCTTTTAATACACAAATAACTATATTCCATTTTGTAACATTACTCTTCATTCGTCTATTTATATTACATAGTCTGATTAACGATATAAAATAACTATCATTCAATGTAATATAATAATTATTATCCTTTGGATAGATACCATTTAAATATAAGTCTTTAATAAATTTACAATCATCTATCACATACTTATTGATATAATAATTATATGAAGCAGACTGTATTAAAATATGTGTTCGTAAATATACTATATAATCTTTGAATCGATAATGTTTACAATCAGTACATTGTTGACATCTATTATCCATCATTTTTTTGTAAGCGTCAAATATAATAGAATATGAATCGTACAGTATTGTTTTTTTAAGATTAAAATGGGTAAATATATGATTGTACGAATTTAATACTAAATTTATACATCCTAAACTAGATATAAACTCAACAACATGATAGTAAGGTGAAATATCATAATTTATGTTATCCAGTATTATTTTAATTTTATCAAACGATATACAATCATAGTGTGGGGTCCGTGTAATGTGTAATACTTTATTCAAATTTATTTTATGTTTGTATGTTGTTACTAAATAAATTAAAACATCGATTTTATGAAAATAGATATTACATATGTAATCTAAATCAAGATAACCAAATATCGATCTTATTATTTCAATTTTTTTTCTTGTGAATTTACTATTATAAATTATACAAATATAGTCTGATTGTGTATGTTGGGTTATATAATACTTTAAAACATTGTTACTATTAATAATATCTTTAACATACTTTAACACTCTAATATCGGAATTAAATAACGCACATGATAATATATTCAGACCATCATATGATTCGACTAACAAATCTATATCATATTTAGTTATCATGAATTTAAGAGTATCATATGTTCCATACCGAATACAATCTAATATAGGTGTAAAATTTGATTTATCTTGAATATTCCAACACTCAATATATTTATCTATTTTTTTAAGTATTTGTTTTGCATTTGCGATTGTAACTAATTGATTCAAATCTTTATCCGAAAAGTATGCTTCCAAATCATCATCATAATATTTTTCTATATATGGAAACAAATAACACCATAATTTATTAATATAAATCACATTTTTTTTGACAGAAAATTCTTTATTATATATTTTATCAGTACATAATTCAAATAATTTATTCAATATGGCGGTATAATCAAATTTAGATACAATCAATTCTCGTTGTTTAAATAAATCTTTAATCGCGTAATAATTAGTATTGTTTAACGCATTATTTATATAATAATTATAAATAGTGATATCATTTAATTTATGTATAATAATAGATATAAGTTTATCGTATTTTTTTGAATATCCAGAATTTTGTATAAGGACTAGTATATATTCAGAAATACTATATTTTTTTTTTTCAAGTTTACCTTTTTCATCTTCTAATTCTTGTTGAATTTTATCTATTATAATATAATAATCGGTTTTAATATTGATATTCAAAAAGACATGAACATATAGATGATTGAAGACATTTAGTTTACAATTTTCAAAAATATATTCAGAAATGTACTTTGATGAACACATACTATGATTTACAATATTATAGTTTAAACTTGTGTAATAATGCGAAATATCAATATCTGATTCACATATAATACTTGATACTGGATGAAATTTATTAAAATAGTTGAAACACTCTATATTATTATGAGAAATTATATTTAAATATACCAGTTTTAGTTCATTCTGGGATGGTAATTTAATATTGTCAACGTACAAATCAATATAGTATTTATAAATATCATTATTAGTTATAGTAATATTTGACAATAAAATACTAAACATTGATGTATTTGATTCATCAATCGTTAATCTATAATATTTATTAAAATGTTCTATATTGTATATTAAAAAATAATACAATTGTTCGGTATAATCATTCTTATCTTTAAAATCCTTGAATGATATATCTAAACAATCTAAATTATCTTCAACGATTGATGAAATATTGAATAGTTCTAAAGAACCGCCTTGGTAATTATATGTAATTGGTAAAGTAGGTTTAGATTCATCTTTATCTATTTCATCATCTACCCAAGTATCATCTACATCTATATTATATGTATCATAATCATAATATGAACTCATTAATTAAGTAATAAGAGTTGAATTTAAATCAATTTTAAATATTGTAAAAGTAATATCCTATAATGCTTCCCAACAGTGTACCTCCAATAACTTGAACTAAATTATGACATTTTTTTATAATACGGGCCCATCCCATTATTAATAGAAAGGCTAAATTTAATAGTATAAGTAATCCTGATAATGTAACATTGTTATCCAATAAATATAAAATATTATACATTACAATATACGAAGTTGATGTCATATGACCTGATGGAAATCCAGGATCACCCTCCTTACCTCCATTACTAGAACAATAATCACAATCTTTAGCACCTAATGGTCGTCGTGTATAACTATAAAACCATTTTGGGTATGGTATAAATATTTTCATAAATGCCGCTGTAAATGTCGCTAACAATAATCCATACAAATGAATCGCATTAGGTATAATATTTTTTTGTTTCAAATATTTTATTATTATTGAACAAAAACTAAATACAAAATATAATAATGGAATAAATGAAATAATATTTGCTAAGTTCATTATTATTATACAAATAAATTAATAGAGATTTATAAATGTTATAAATTATGACAATACATTTAATTTTGTTAATACAGCACCTATAAATAAACCAAACACAATAAATAAATATGAACTACTTTGATTATCCTTAAAATAATCATCAGTCATTACTTGTTCAGTTTTATCTAATTGTTCTTTGTATAGTTCATCTATTGTTTCTTTAAAACTGTCACTTTTAAAATTATTTTCTAATAATTTTTTAAAGTTATTTATTCTATCAGGTAATAATTTTTTATTTTCGGTCGAACTAATAATTAATTCATTAAAATTACTCTTTATATATGGATCAATATCATTAAAAAAATTATTCAATGATGTTATTATTTTAGAATCATGATTTTTGTCAGGTTTTTTGATTTTATATTCTTGATACTTTATTGTAGCATCTACAAATACATGTACAATGACTTCAATACATTTTTTTATACTCACATCACTAAATTCGACTGTTTGTAATTCAATTATTTTATCTGAATTATTTTCAACTTCTATATATTGTTTTTTTGATTTATTTTGGTCTTTTAAATAAGTATATAAATCTGAATCCTTTTCTATTATGTAATTATGTATATTGTACATGAAACTTACTAAATTTTCAATACTATTTATACAATCTAATATTATAATAAATATCTTCATATTATCTGAATCTTCTGTATATTTTTTAACAGATTCTGTAATGAATAATTTAATGAATACTTTATTTGTTTCATTTGTGAATATTGGATGTTTCAATAAAATCAATTCCATTTTTTTCTTTTTATCTGTTTTTAAACCCGTTTTTGTTCCAACAATTAAGTCATCTAGATGACATGTTGATTTCATTCTTTGATATTTATTTTTTAAACCTTTTTTAGTTTTCTTCAATTTATCTTTAACAGAACTAAAAAAACCAGATTTTTTATCATTGGTACCATTATCATTGTTACCATTATCATTGGTACCATTATCATTGTTACCATTATCATTGTTACCATTATCATTGTTCCCATTATTATTGTTACCATTATCATTGTTCCCATTATTATTGTTCCCATTATCATTGTTATTTTTACCACCACCACCACGTTTTTTTTTAGTTTTTTTATTCATTAAATAACTATAATATTTAAATAATTAAAGTATATTTTAAAATATATTATAAAATATATTATAAATATATTGACCGAACAAAATATAACTATGAGTGTAAATAACGAAAATGAATTATCATCTGTTGGTAAAATGTATGCTTTTAAATAATATTTATGTTTTTACAAAAATAAATAATTTCGTTGTAATATTATTTAGTTCAATATGTTTAATCCAACTGTCCAATCCTTCTATTATTTTATTATTTTCAATTGTTTCATCGACAACATCTCTAATATTTTTATAATGGTGTAACATACTATTTTTATATTCTAATGAATTTACATAGTTTAATCCATTATTCGAACCATGTTCAATATAACTATAATGTGTTTCTAAGTTTGTTATTCCAACTCTATCATATACTTCTTTTATTTCATCATAATTACATTTTTCAGTTAGTATAATGTCTGAAAATATTAATACTCCACCTTTTAATAGTTTATTACTAATTTCTTTAAAGATAGAATCACGGTCATTGATATGTATAAAGGCATCTTCTGAATAAATACAATTATATTTTTTAGTAAATGGTATATTTAAAAATGACATATTATATACAGGTATGTCACAATTTTGTAAAATATTTTTCTGAGTATTTATGATACAGTTATCTTCCGAAATATCAAAACAATCTATACTAAATTTATGTAAATCTTTTAATTTATTATGTAAAAATCGTGAGGTGCCACCATATCCGCTTCCAAAATCAGCAATATAATATTTTTCCCATTTATCATTCATGTACATTATCAAAAATTTTAAAATGACATTTTTTTTGTTATCTATTGCCATTTTTATTTCTTTCAATTTGGTTTTTTTAGAGTTCGTTTTTTCATATTTATAAACCTCATTATAAATTCCTATATGTATTGAATCTCCACCCCATAAATTTAAATAAAATTGGGTTGTATTTTTATCAGAATAATATTGTTGTGTTATTTGGTCGTCAGACATTAGTAACTAAATATATTATATTGTATTTAAATTAATTTATATTATATAATTATATGTACAGTGATTCTAATTTCTTTATTTTTATATTGACTATAATTGCTATTATATTTTTGTCACAGTCAACTACAAAATGTTTTAGTTTTGGTAACTATTATAAATATTGTTGTCTATTTGTTATAGTTGTTTATCCATTATTAGGTTATTTAATTATAAAATCGATAAAGTATACCTCTGAAAATAAAACTAAAAATGAAAATAAACATATTAGATATATTGTAAATGGTATTTTATTAGTATCATTAATACTATTATGGATCACGTCTGTAATTGAATTTGTAGTAAATATTGATAAAATACCAATAAATAAAAGTATAAATATAAATAATAAAAATAATATAAATAATAAAAATAATAGAAATAATTAATCAACCTCTTCTACAGTCGCACCACTATCTTCACCAGGCATCCCATCAGGCATCCCACCAGGCATCCCACCAGGCATCCCATCAGGCATCCCACCAGGCATCCCA
>Ga0257126_1002271_pt1 | contig 12855 bp, 10 predicted proteins | sample SI060_120mmetaG_FD_190151 | JGI IMG/M metagenome (GOLD analysis project Ga0257126, IMG submission 190151) | Marine microbial communities from Saanich Inlet, British Columbia, Canada - SI060_120m | ecosystem: Environmental > Aquatic > Marine > Inlet | place: Canada: British Columbia | collected... | reverse complement strand
CTGTGACTGGAGATTGGGAAACTATAGTATTAGACTTTACTGGCGTAACCAATGCAAACCAAAATAAACTAGTTCTAATACCTGACAATGGTATTCTAGGAGATGGTACTTCGGCTTCAACTTTCTATTTTGATGATATTATTCAAACCGCTACAGCTGGTGTTGAGGACAATAGCATTGTAAATGTTAGCGTATATCCTAACCCATCTAATTCAAACTGGAACTTTAGAACTGGTAATACAGTAATAACTTCTGTTGAAGTGTTTAATCTTTTAGGGAAAAGAGTGGTTTCACAAAACAACAACAGCACTGAAATTGCTATTTCTACTCAAGGATTAAGTAGTGGTATTTATATTGCTAGAATTACTACAGAGCAAGGAGTGAAAAGTGTGAAATTAATTAGAGAATAATTTTTAAAATAATTCTTTATTAAATAAAATTCAAAACGCTCAGTGCTTTGCTCTGAGCGTTTTCATTTAAATATAAGTACAATGAAAAATATAATTTTAGTAACATTATTACTACTAGTTTCTTTTGGATATGCTCAGCAACAAGAATATCTTTTTAATTTTGAACCTAATACACCCTCTGGAGTAGCATCTAATTGGTATACCTTTGACAATAACCCTGCTGCTGCTGAAGTTGTAGATAATCCAGATTTAGATGGTACAAACGCAACTAATACTAAAGTTTTAAAAGTAGTAGTTGGGCCAAATAATGCTTTTTACGCTGGGGTTAATAATGCTTGGAATGAGGGAGTATTTGGTACATGGGAAATAGATATGGGAGTAGCTAATAATTTAAGCTTAACCATGGATGTAAATAAAAATTATGTAGGTACGGTAGGAATTAAAATGGGAACCGCCGGGCAAGGAACCACTTTTGAAATCACAAATCAGAACGTTGGAAACACTGTTGTAGATGAATGGCAAACGTTAACTTGGGACCTTTCAGGAATCAACCCAAATGGAGATCTAACCAATATTAGTCAAATGGTTGTTTTTGTAGATTGGACAGATGGATTACCAGATAGAGCTGAAAATAGCACAATCCACATTGATAATATTAAGTTTAATGCAAATAAATTAACAGATGCTCCACCAGTAGATAGCTGTGAAAATGGTGTACAAGACAATGATGAGACTGGTATAGATTGTGGAGGTTCTTGTAATGCTTGCTCTACAAGTGCTGCTATAATTATAGAAGATTTTGAAGGAACACCTCCACAAATTGCAGCAGATAATGGTTTGGGGTCTGTGAGTATTGTTTCTGACCCAGTAACAGGCGGAACACATAGTGAGGTTTTGAAAATAGTAACTTCTTCCTCAGCAGAGGTACCATGGCAAAATGCGCAAGTGTTTTTACAAGATGACTACATCCATTTAATTTCATCAAATAAAGTAGTTACTGCAGAAGTATATTCAACAACAGCTTTTCATATGTTAGCAAAAGTTGTTGATGCTGTAGGAGGAACATTAGCTGACGAATCAGCTACAGATGATTATCATTCAGGATCGGGCTGGGAAACGCTTACTTTTGACTTCGCTAATCCAAAAGACAATACCCCTGTGGCTGCATATATTTATGCTAGAATTCTTTTCTTTCCAATGTGGAACGGTAATGGTTGGAATGCAAATGCTGAAACAACAACCTATGTAGACAATATTACAGCGCTAAGTTCAGCAACTGCAGGGCTAGAAAATAAGAATTTATTTGACACTAAGGTATATCCAAATCCTACTTCAGATACTTGGATAATAAGCGCTCAAAACAACATAATAACCTCAGTTGAGGTATTTAATCTATTAGGAAAAAGAGTTGTTTTACAAACCAATAACAGTACCAATATTGCTATTTCTACTCAAGGGTTAACTAGTGGAATTTATATTGCTAGAGTTACTACAGAGCAAGGAGTGAAAAGTGTAAAATTAATTAGAGAGTAGTTGATTTACCTTTAATACAATAGTCTTAAAAACGCTCAAAATTTAATTTTGAGCGTTTTTTATGATCTTTTAAAAAAGATATTTGATGTTGAAATTTTTCAGTCCTCAAAGGTCTTTTTTATTTTATTTAATAGGTACTTGATTGATTTTTATTACTTTTAATATTATAATCTAATCCATGTTCATGAAAGCTCGTATTTCTTTATACTTACTGTGTTTTATACTTTGTTTTGCTTGTTCAAAAAACGGTTCTAAAAAGGGAAATGATCTTGTAAATGAGACAAGCCCTTACCTACTTCAACACGCATACAATCCTGTTAACTGGAAGGCTTGGAACGAGAGTTCCTTGGAGGAAGCAAAAGAACAAAATAAACTTATTGTTATTTCTATAGGCTATGCCTCATGTCATTGGTGCCATGTAATGGAAGAAGAAAGTTTTGAAAATGATTCTATTGCTAGAATAATGAATGATAATTTCATCAACATTAAAGTAGATAGAGAAGAAAGACCAGATGTAGATAAAGTATATATGAATGCGGTTCAACTAATGACAGGTAAAGGAGGATGGCCTCTTAACTGTATTACACTTCCTGATGGAAGACCTGTTTTTGGAGGAACCTACTTCACAAAAAACCAATGGTCCAAAATATTGGAGGATGTTTCTAATCTGTATAAAGAAAACCCTCAAAAGGTGGAAGAATATGCCCAAAGAGTAACTGAAGGCATTCAAACTTCTGAATTAATTACCTTAAATAAGGAAGAGGCTGTCTTCAAAAATAAAGAAATTATTTCTGCAATTACCCTTACAAAAGAACAATTAGACACTATTAATGGTGGCTTCAAAGGAGCTCCTAAATTTCCAATGTCAAATACCTTAGACTATCTTTTAAGATATCAGCATCACTATAATGATCCTAAAATTTTCAAGTATATTAAAACATCGCTAACTAAAATGGCCTATGGAGGTATTTATGATCAAATTGGTGGTGGTTTTTCTAGATACTCCGTAGATGAAAGATGGCACATCCCCCATTTTGAAAAAATGTTATATGATAATGCTCAATTAGTAAGTATTTATTCTAAAGCATATCTTCAAGATAAAAACGAGCTCTATAAAAATGTTGTTGAAGGAATATTAGGGTTTGTTAATGAGGAATTAAGTGCTAATAACGGAGCATTTTATTCATCTTTAGATGCAGATAGTAAAAATGAAAATGATGAATTAGAAGAAGGTGTTTTTTACAGTTGGACCAAACAAGAATTAAAAAATCTAATTAAAGATTATGAATTATTTGCAAACTATTACAATGTAAATACTACTGGGTTTTGGGAAAAAGACCTTTATGTTTTAATCCGTAACCAATCTAATGCTGAATTTGCAAAAAAAAATAAGCTTACTAAAAAGGAGTTAAAGAGTAAAATAGCTAATTGGAAATCTATTCTTTCTATAGAGAGGAATAAGCGTAAGAAGCCTAATTTAGATGATAAAATTCTGACTTCCTGGAATGCGCTTATGCTTCAAGGATACGTAGATGCATATAAAGCTTTTGATCAGAAAGAATATTTAGATAAAGCGGTTAAGATTGCAGAATTTCTTCTACAAAAACAATTAAGAAGTGATGGAGGTCTAAATCGAAATTTTAAAAATGGAAAAAGTACTATTAATGGATATGCTGAAGATTATGCAACTGTAATTCAGGCTTTTATTTCTCTTCATGAAATTACTTTGGATGAAAAATGGTTGATTCTTTCAAAAGAAATAATGGAGTATACCATTATACATTTTTATGATTCAACTAGTGGAATGTTTTTTTATACGTCTAAAGAGGACCCTAATTTAATCGCTCGAAAAACTGAGGTTATCGATGGTGTTATCTCCTCCTCTAATTCAATTATTGGAAATAGCTTATTTAAACTTGGGCATTATTTTTATGATAAAAAAATGACCCAAATTTCTAAGCAAATGCTAAATAATCTAAAAGTAGAAATCATTAAAAATCCTTTAGGGTACTCAAATTGGTTACATTTAATGATGAATTTCACACAACCTTTCTACGAAGTTGCTGTTGTTGGGAAAAATGCAACTACAATAACTAAAGAATTATATAAAAATTACTTCCCTAATATATTAATATCGGCTTCAAACAAAGACTCTGAATTACCTTTGCTTGAATTTAAATATATAGATGGAAAGACATTAATTTATGTCTGCGTTAATGGCACATGTAAATTACCTTTAGCAGATATTTCTGAAGCAGTTAAAAATATAAAACGTAATTAAAAATTCTGATTATTTATAAATTTCTAACAAAGTATACTGTTCTTGAATTGCGGCTTTAAATTCTGTTTTGAGGTTTTCAATTAAATGGCCTACACTTGGCGAATCATGAATAGAAGAAACTCCCTGACCAGCAGACCAAATAGTAGCCCATGCCTTGGCTTCGTCTTCTTGGGCAGTTAACTCTTCGCCAAAATCTACTTTTACTTTTCTGCTTAACATCTCATCTGTTATACCCATAGCTTGAAGACTAGGTCCTAAAAAATTTGCAGGAACACCAGAAACAGCAGCAGTATATACAATATCACTAGCGCCTGCCTCAATGATCATATCTCTATAAGCTTCTGGCGCTTTACTCTCTTTAGTGTTTATAAAACGAGTACCCATATACGCTAAATCTGCCCCCATTTGCATGGCAGAAGCAATATCTCTTCCTGAGCTAATACATCCAGATAGTAAGATTGTTTTCTTAAAAAAAGATTTAATTTCAGCAACTAAAGGTATCGGGTTTATTGTTCCTGCGTGTCCACCTGCTCCGGCAGAAACTAAGATTAGCCCGTCTACACCAGCTTCTTGTGCTTTTTCTGCATGCCTTTTTTTAATGATATCATGAAATACAAGACCTCCATAACTATGCACAGTATTAACCAACTCTGAAACCGCCCCCAGTGAGGTAATAATTAGGGCTATTTTATGCTTCACACATATCGCTAAATCAGCCTCTAATCTTGGATTTGATTTATGTACTATTAAATTCACTCCAAATGGTGCGGGCTTTTTACCAGTTTCTTTTTCATAAGTTGCTAATGCAGATTTTATCTCTAAAATCCATGCTTCAAAACCCTCAGTTGTTCGCTGGTTTAATGCTGGAAAAGTGCCAACAATACCGTTTTTACAACATTCAATGACCAATTGAGGGCCGGATATTAAAAACATTGGTGCTGCTATAGCTGGGATTGATAGTTCGTTTATAAATGATGCTTTACTCATGCTTTAGGGTTTTTTAATACTAATTTTATTTTGTTAAAGTTATAGAAAAAAAAGCGTTTATTAAAAGTTAAACAATAGGGCTAAAAGTCAAATTTGATGTTGATTTTCATTAGAAAACTTATAAGCCTACAATGCTCTAGCTATCATTAAGTTAGATAATATTTAGATGTAAAATCTTAATATTGATTCTTGTGCAAGTCCTAAAAATGAAGAGTATTCGTTATATTTAACCAAAACTTTATATATATTATTTACAAATCAAAAAGGACGCACAAATATGAAAAGATTAGAAGGTCAAATTGCAATTATAACTGGTGGAGCTAGAGGTATTGGAGAAGGAATCTGTGAGGTGTTTTGTAAAGAGGGTGCAATAGTTGCCTTATGGGATGTATTAGATGGAGAAGAAGTTGTCAATAAAATTTCTGAAAAAGGAGGGTCTATATTTTATCAAAAGGTAGATGTAACCAATCAAGAATCTGTTGATGCTGCTGTATCTGAAATTATTGAAAAACATCATAAAATTGATATTTTAATTAACAATGCTGGAGTCATTAGAGATCGTTCATTTTTAAAAATGACTCGAGAAGAATGGGATATTGTAATGTCTGTAAACGTAGATTCCTTATTTATTACTGCTAAAGCTGTAGTGCCTCACATGAAAGCTGCAAATTATGGTAGAATTATTTCTGCCTCTTCTATTAATGCCTATCAAGGAGCCTTCGGACAAGCAAATTATTGTGCTAGTAAGGCTGCTATTGTTGGATTTACACATTCATTATGTAAAGAGGTTGGGAGGTATAACATCACAGTAAATGCTGTTGCGCCTGGTTTTATAAAGTCTGAAATGTCTGATTCTATGCCTGAGGAGGTTATAAAAGCAGGTATTGCTATGATTCCAGTAAAACGCATCGGAACCCCAGAAGATATGGGCTATGCTTATTTATTTTTAGCTTCTAAAGAAGCTGGCTTTGTGAGTGGTCATACACTTCATGCCAATGGAGGGTCTATGCCATCCTAAAAAATTACACCTAATTAGTTAAAAAAATACTTAAAAATATCCGATAATTATGGAAGAACAACAAATGAGTCAGAAAGCATATGCAACAGAGATTCCGAATCTGTCGGATTTAAAAAACTACATAGGCAAAGAATTGGGGCTATCTGAATGGACAACCATTTCACAAAACCAAATCGATACTTTTGCAAGAACTACAGATGACAACCAGTGGATTCATGTAAATCCAGAATTAGCAAAAAAATACTCTCCATATAAAAAGCCAATTGCTCATGGTTTTTTGATTCTTTCTTTGGCCTCAAAATTCTGTTATGAAACAGTAAAATTGATGGATGTTGGAATGGGGGTAAATTATGGATTAGACAAAGTAAGATTTATGAATGCTACTCCTGTAGGTTCTTTAGTAAGAGCTCGCATTTCGTTAATTTCTACAGAAGATGTCACTGGGGGTTTACGTTATAAAATGAAGCTTGTCTTTGAATTAAAAGGACAAGAAAAACCAGCCTGTGTTGCAGAATTTATTGCTCTAGCATATATAGATGCTTCAAAGAATAATGAAAAGTCTATTTCTGCGAAGGACAATCAAAATTTAGACGAATTAAAAGGTAAATCAGTCTTATTTAAAAAAGAGGGAGATATAGCTATAGTAACATTAAATCGCCCTGAAAAATATAATGCTGTAAATGACGATTTAGTTGACGGCATAAACGAATCCATTGCAAAGGTGCAAAAAGACGATAGTATCCGTGCTATGGTAATTACTGGGGCGGGGAAAGGGTTTTGTTCTGGAGCCGACATGAATACTTTTGGAAATATTACTCCTGAAGAAGGAAGAACATATCTCACAAATACCTATGGACCGTTAATGCGAAATTTAACAACCCTTAAAAAACCAATCATTGCAGCTATCAACGGAACTGCTGCAGGAGTTGGAGCGTCTATTGCCTTAGCTTGTGACTTTCGAGTAATGTCTGAAAATAGTGGCTTGTTATATGCCTTTATCAATATAGGTTTAGGACCAGATGGTGGAGCAAGTTGGTTATTAGCAAGACAAGTAGGTTACAGTAGAGCCTTACAAATTGCGGTTGAGGGGGAAAAAATAAAAGGAGAAGAATGTCATAGACTTGGATTAACAAATAAACTAGTTGAAAATGATACGATTGTGTCAACAGCAATTGATTGGGCGCATCGAATTGCAAAACTACCAACCTTAGCTGTAGGAATTACCAAAGAAGACATGTTTCATGCCATGGACAATGATTTATATAGCACAATAGCATATGAAGCGGAAAGACAAACAGCTGCTTTTGCCAGTCATGACTTAGTTGAGGGAGTGTCTGCTTTTTTACAGAAGAGAAAACCTAAATTTATAGGGAAATAAGAATATGGAATCTGCAAAACTAATTCATCGATCAGATTATTCTTACTTTCACCTTATTACGACTAGGTGGGCTGATAATGATATTTATGGTCATATAAACAATGTCGTTTATTATTCCTATTTTGATACCGTAGCTAATCAATATCTGATTGAATTTGCTGATTTTAATCCTATCAATGCTTCTATTATTGGTGTTGTTGTTCACTCTAATTGCACCTATATAAAAGCCATTGCTTATCCAAATAAAATTGAAGCAGGCTTGACTATAAAAAAGTTGGGGAAAACTTCGGTTACTTATGGAATAGGAATTTTTAAGAAAGGAGAAAAAGCTGCTTACGCATATGGAGAATTTGTACATGTTTTTGTAAACAGAAAAGACAACCAACCAACCTCAATCCCTAAAAAAATTAATGAAGCATTTCAAAAAATCCTTTAAATAAATTAAGTTGTCGTAATTGTTTTATTTCTATAGAAGTCCAATCTTTTTTTCATAATTGGCTTAAATAAAAAAGGAAAATAAGACAACATTAACATCGCTGGATAGCCATATGGGAGTGTAGGGCTGTCATCTTTTGATTCTAATACTTGATAAGGCTTTGCGCCACTATGGTGATGATCTGAGTGCCTTGTTAATTCGAATAATAATACTCTACCAATAATATGATCTGAATTCCATGAGTGTTCTCGTTTTACTCGTTCATATCTTCCATTAGCTTTCTTTTTTCTGCGAAGGCCATAATGAGAAAAGTAGTTTTGTGCTTCTAAAACTGAAATACCATACACAGCAGTGATAAAATAAATAGCTGTTACGTTTACCCCAAAAAAGAAATTAATCCCAACAAAAAGAGATATCGATAAAAATGTAAAAAAGATCATTGGGTTGAATAATGAAGACTTTCCTAAAGACCTCAACCTCTCTTTTTCTATTCGCCATGTTTTAAAATAACCTCCTATTTGGGATTTCAATGCAAACCAATAAAAAATATCGCCTTCTTTTGCAGATGTAAGATCATTTGGTGTAGCCACATCTCTGTGATGACCGGAATTATGATAGGTCATAAAATGATTTTGTATGGCAGTTAATAATAATATATGAGCTAAAAATTGTTTCAATTTATGATCTTTTTTATGACCTAATTCGTGCCCTATATTAATACCGTTGACCCCTAGAATAGTTCCCATAAACAGAATACAAGCAATCAAATCAGATAAAGGCATAGTGGGGTCTGAAACTGTGATTAAAAATTGATATACCACAAACAAATGTAATGGCACTGAAAGGTATAAGACTACGTCGTAAAAAATATTTTCTGTTGCTAATTCTTTTTCAATAGAGGTTAAATTGTAAGTATTTTGAGGTAAAAAGTTTTCTAAAATAGGAACAATAACATACAAGCTAATAATCCCAATATAAGCTATAAATCCTGTTGAATTAAATGTCAATAACCCAAGAAGAGGAACAATAAAGGCTGAAAAATATTTAAACTTTGCCATATTATTTACAAATTAATTTAATTAAAGAAATCTAATATACTGATAATCAAAAGATAATTTTTAAAAATTGTGAGTTTTTATATTTTTAATTTCTTTTAAAAAGAGCGCCAATCTTTAAAGTTTTTATTATGCTATCATTTATTCGTTTTATAAGTTGATTACCTATTTTATTTTATTTGAGAATTTCTCTGGATAATATTTTGCAAAAAAGCTAATTTCTACTCGATAGAAAAAAAGTTTTTTGTATTAAAAAAAAAATTATATTTGAAACAGTATTTTGAGTTAAATGTTACGTTTTACTTATTTCGTTTCCAACTTTTTAAGGAAGTCAAAAAGTTGTGATGTGTTTAAGAAACACAACGAAAAAATTATGGTTTCTTCCATATTACTTTTAAATACACTACAAAACATTCGTTTAAGAGGTGTATTCCTAGAATTACGTGTTTAGTTTATTACTTCAATTTGGGTTGTTCAAAACCTTGCTATAAGATAGCGTTCAGGTTTTTGTTTATAATTTTTATTGAAAATTAAAATGAATACTAAATACAAAGATTTAATAGAACAAACATTTGATTTCCCGCAAGAGGAATTTAAAACAACTAATGGTGATTTATTTTTTCATAATATTGACTTACTTCAATTGGTTAAAAAGTACGGTACACCATTAAAATTTACCTATTTGCCTAAAATTTCTGAGAATATTAATCGTGCTAAAAACTGGTTTAATGGCGCAATTAAAAAACAAGGCTACAAAGGTAATTACCATTATTCATATTGTACCAAAAGTTCACATTTCAAGTATGTTTTAGAAGAAGCTTTAAAAAATGACATTCATATAGAAACTTCGTCTGCATTTGATATTGATATTGTAAAATCATTAAAAAAAGAGGGGAAATTAAATGATGATGCCTATGTCTTGTGCAACGGTTTTAAGCGCGAACAATACATTACAAACATTGTGAGTTTAATTGATGGTGGCCATAGAAACTGTATTCCAATTATTGATAATTACGAAGAACTTGATTTAATTTTAACAAGTACCAAAAGCAAATTTAAGGTTGGAATTAGAATTGCTTCAGAAGAAGAACCAAAATTTGAATTTTATACTTCTCGTCTTGGAATTGGATATAAAAATATTGTTAGTTTTTATAAAAGAGAAATCGAAAATAATAGCCAGGTTACGTTAAAAATGCTTCATTTTTTTATCAATACAGGCATTAAAGACAATGCCTATTATTGGAATGAATTATTAAAATGTATCACTGTATATATACAACTCAAAAAAATATGCCCAACAATAGATAGTTTAAATATTGGGGGTGGGTTTCCAATTAAAAACTCACTAGCTTTTAGCTATGATTATCAATATATAATCGAAGAAATTATACTTCAAATACAAACAGCCTGTAATGAAGCTGAAGTAGATGTGCCTGATATTTTTACAGAATTTGGGAGTTTTACTGTAGGAGAGTCAGGGGGAGCTATCTATGAAATTCTTTATCAAAAAAAGCAAAATGATAGAGAACGATGGAATATAATTAATTCATCTTTTATAACCACTCTTCCAGATTCTTGGGCTATTAACAAACGTTTTATAATGCTCCCTCTTAATAAGTGGGATAAAGAGTATGAACGAGTACTCTTAGGAGGATTAACCTGTGATAGTGATGATTATTATAACTCTGAGCAGCATATTAATGCCATTTATTTGCCTATTTATGAGAAAGACAAGCCTCTTTATATTGGCTTTTTTAATACCGGTGCTTATCAAGAATCTATTGGAGGTTTTGGTGGATTACAGCACTGTTTAATTCCCCATCCAAAACATATTATAATTGATAAAAATAAAAAAGGAGAAATAACAACAAAAATCTTCAAAGATCAACAAAAAAGCAAAGAATTACTTTCAATTTTAGGATATGAAAAATAACAATACATATGCAGGTATCCCTGAATATTTTGCAAAATTAGAAACGGCCAGTATCGTTTTAATTCCAGTTCCTTATGATGGAACAAGTACATGGCAAAAAGGAGCAGACAAGGGTCCAAAAGCCTTTTTGGAAGCATCTAAAAATATGGAATTATACGATATTGAAACAAATAACGAAGTTTACAAAGAAGGAATTTATTTAGCTGATGCAATTACTGAAGATTGGTCTCCAGAAAAAATGGTGGAAGCAGTTCATTTTGAAGTCAAAAAATATATAAATAAAAATAAATTTGTAACTATTTTTGGAGGAGAGCACTCTGTTTCTATTGGAACTATTAGAGCTTTTAATGAATGTTTTGACAACCTAACTGTTTTGCATTTGGATGCGCATGCAGATGTAAGAAAAGAGTATGAAGGATCTGTATTTAATCATGCTTGCGCTTTATATGAGGCCTCTCAGAACACAAATTTAATACAGGTTGGTATTCGTAGTATGGATATTTCTGAAACGAATACAGTAAATAATGATAAAGTCTTTTTTGCACACGATATGCTGACAAACCAATATTGGATGGATAATGTGATAGAAAAATTAACTGAGAATGTTTTTATCACTCTTGATCTAGATGTTTTAGATCCATCTATTATGCCAAGTACAGGAACTCCTGAACCAGGTGGTTTATTTTACTATGAAACTTTGGAATTTTTAAAAAAAGTGTTTTTAGAATTTAATGTTGTTGGGTTTGATATTGTTGAACTTTGTCCTAATTCAGATGAAAAGTCATCTGACTTTTTAGCCGCAAAGTTATATTACAAAATGTTAAGCTATAAATTTTTGCCTGAAATCGAAGAAGAAGAAGAGGATCAAAACTTTAACTCTCCTTTTAACAAACTTTCAAAATTTAAAGACCATGATTAATCTTAACAGACAGCCTATTTCAGAGTTTTTAGAAACCTATTTTTTACACTTTAACGCAGCCTCATTGGTAGATGCAGCAAAAGGGTATGAAACACAATTAGAACAAGGATCAAAAATGCTAGTATCATTAGCTGGTGCAATGAGTACTGCTGAAATAGGTACTATTTTTTCAGAAATAATAAGACAAGATAAAGTGCATATTATTTCGTGTACTGGTGCCAATTTAGAAGAAGATATCATGAATTTAGTTGCACACTCTCATTACAAGCGCATCCCTAATTATAGAGATTTAACTCCTCAAGATGAGTGGGACTTGTTATTAAAAGGACTAAATAGAGTTACAGACACATGTATTCCAGAAGAAGAAGCTTTTAGGCGTTTGCAAAAACATATTTTCAAAATTTGGAAAGATGCTGAAGAAAATCAAGAGCGCTTTTTTCCCCATGAATTTATGTATAAGTTGTTATTGTCAGGTGTTTTAGAAGAATTTTATGAGATTGATATTAAAAACTCTTGGGTATATGCCGCAGCTCTTAAGAACTTACCAATGGTTGTTCCTGGGTGGGAAGACTCAACAATGGGAAATATTTTCGCATCCTATGTTTTAAAAGGTAAATTGAAGGCATCTACTATGAAATCTGGCATTGAGTATATGTCTTTTTTGGCAGATTGGTATACATTAAACTCTACCAACGGAATTGGCTTCTTTCAAATTGGAGGTGGTATTTCTGGAGATTTTCCAATCTGTGTTGTCCCCATGCTTTATCAAGATATGGAAAGAGAAGACACTCCTTTTTGGAGTTATTTTTGTCAAATCTCAGATTCGACAACCAGCTATGGCTCATACTCGGGTGCAGTTCCTAATGAAAAGATTACTTGGGGGAAATTAGATATTAATACTCCAA
>Ga0257126_1002262_pt1 | contig 12885 bp, 11 predicted proteins | sample SI060_120mmetaG_FD_190151 | JGI IMG/M metagenome (GOLD analysis project Ga0257126, IMG submission 190151) | Marine microbial communities from Saanich Inlet, British Columbia, Canada - SI060_120m | ecosystem: Environmental > Aquatic > Marine > Inlet | place: Canada: British Columbia | collected... | reverse complement strand
AATCACTCTGGTCCAAGGCGCGCCATTACCCACACCCAAATAGACTTGGTCAAACTCTGGGTCATATACGATTGAGTTCCAGACGGTGCCGCCGCCGCCCACTTCCCACCAACTGCCACCTTTCCAGGTCGTCGCAGCCAGTTCTAATTCTGGATGCTCAAAGGGAAGCGAAGGGTCACCTGGCACTGTAAAGAATCGCCAAATCTGCTCTCCCGTTGCTGAGTCATAAGCAGTCACATAACCGCGCACACCAAATTCTGCGCCGCCATTACCAATAAAAACCTTACCTTTTGCCGTTCTTGGCGCACCGGTGATGGTGTAGTAACGATCTCTATCGATCACCGTATCCACTTCCCAAACCTTTGCGCCACTGCCTGCATCCACTGCAACCAGGCGGCCGTCTAATGTGGCCACATAAACATTGCCCTCATAAACCGAAACACCTCGATTAATAGGCCCACAGCAAGCTTTACGCACAAAGTCTCTTGGCACTTGAGGATCATATCGCCACAACTCTTCGCCAGTTGACGCGTTCACCGCGTGGACTATGGAATAAGCTGAAGTAAAGAATAAGGTGTTGTCGACCATGATGGGGGTCGCTTCCAGCGCTTTATTTGTACCCAAATCAAGTTCAAAGGCTAAGCCTAAGTTCTTTACTGTATTGCGGTTAATTTGCGTTAGCGGCGAGAACCGCTGCTCTTTGTAGTCCAAACCATGCGCTAACCAGCTGCCAGGTTCACTCGCAGCGTTATTAATGCGTTGATCATTGATTTTGCCTTGAGGCGTTACCTCGCTGGCGGCGGGTGCAGTACTTTTAGTTTGCTTCGCTTTGTTCTCTGCTGGTGAACACCCCATTACCAGCGCAACTACAAACAGCGAAAAACCAATTTGTCGAATCTGTGAATTTATTATCATTATTGTCTCCCTCTCTTCCCTAAGACTATGGAAAAAAAAGCATACTCGCCAGCATCTTTTTAGGTGCCCAAAAACCAGCAAATTCCCTAGCAAATTGAACTAAAGCTTGAACACAAAGCGCGCTCACCTAGCAGCATTTATCGCCACTCATACCGAGCCTCACTGCGCCACATTGGAGAAGCCTTGCGATGGGCACAGGCCCCCAACGCCGCCTAAAGGAGTGAACAAAGAGGTGACGTTTGCACAGGCGTTGATAGCACAGACAGGCTGACCTGGATCACGTACTATCTCGACAGCAGAAAAAAAGGAGAATCTAATGGCAAAAGCCTTTATGGCCTACCCCGAGCTTCGAAGTCCATTTGAAGCCACACAAATTCATCCTGAAGGCAGCGCAACTGTGCTGTATCAGGGCAAAACCATCACACTTTCCGAAACCGGCAGTGGCGACGGACTTTTGATTAACCCCAAAGATCTTGGGCAAATCAACGGTTTCGAAATTAAGCCGGAAGGTGCGTGTTTCAGAGACCTGTGCATCCCATTGAACGACCAATTATTATTCGAGCAAAATGGGCAGCAATGGTTCAACCTAACCGCCTTTGCCGACTTATTAGACCAACCCTACGTTGCAGATCATGCGGCAGGCGTTTGGAGTTTCGCGGAAATTCCAGCAAAACGTGCAAACATGATGGTGGACGCCATGGCACCTGACATTGAACTCACCGACCGCAAAGGTGAAGTGGTCAGACTGGCTGATCTAAAAGGCAAAAAGGCGCTTATTGTTACTTGGTCCTCGTGGTGAGGATGCTTTCTTGACGTGCCCGTGTGGCAACGTATATACGAAGAAATCAACGATCCCGACTTTGTCATTATTTGTGCGGCCCAAGACACCGGCGGTGAGGCGGCAGCAGGACCCATTTTTGATGCGGCCAATCCAACCTACATACAGGTAATAGATGAAGACCACTTGGTCAGCAGCGCCTTCAACTTTGTCAACGTGCCCTCAGCGGCATGGATTGATGAAGAGGGCCGCATAGTGCGCATTGACGAAGGCACTTATTCAAAAGTGCACGAGCTAGGCGTGGGTGATCAATCTATTTCCTTTGGTACCAATGTGTATGAACCTGCCCTCAAAGACTGGGTGGCAAATGGCGCGCAGAGCAAGCATGTGCAATCTGCGGCAACAGTGGCTGGCAACATTCGCAAGCATACTGCGGACCAACAGAAAGCTGACGCAGCATTTTGCTTAGGTAACTTGTTCCGCAAGCACGCCATGGACAACAAGGCCGATGAGTACTGGAACATGGCCAGCGCTTTGAATCCTGACAGCGTGAACTTTATTCGTCAGAATTTAACGTTGTCGGAAGAGGGTTCCGCAGGTGAGCAATTCAGAGCAATGCGGGATAACTTTGAGGCTACGGGAACCGATTACTATCGACCCATTGATATAGAGCATTAGCGCTTGTATCAGCACTAGCGCTGGTATGGCGCTGGCGTTTGCATGAGCGCTTGCGCTCGTATGGGCGCTGGCGCTAAAGAGTAAGAATAACGGCAGGTGTTCCCGCCGTTGTTCTTTCTCTTTTGAGTATTGCTGATCTTTTCTCAGCCAGCTTCTGGCCACCTCTAACGACCTCGAACTCGGCGTCTAAAACTCAATCACCATACGACCCCGCGTGCCCCCCTGCTCTAATCGCGTGTGGGCAACACTGGCGTTTTCTGGGGTCACCGAATCCGCAACACGTAAGGTCAACACACCAGACTCTACCTGCTGTCTGAGCACATCTAGCTTTTCGTATTCACCGTCGTAGCCGGTCACCCAAGTCGCAGTAAACTTAATGTCTCTTTGCTCTTCACCCTTGAAGCCGCGAATGGCGGTGAAGCTTCCGCCGTCTTTCACCGCATCAATGGCAAGCTCATTGAGTAATGCACCATCAGCAAGGCCATCTACGCCTTGCGGAAAGTGCTCGCGAATTTTCTCTGCATAACCGTCGCCGCGGCTAATAAGAATATCTGCGCCAAGGGATTTGAGAAGCGCTTTGTCTGCATCAGCGCAATCTGCGATGACCTGTAATCCGTCCGCTTTAGCCAACTGTATAACGTAGCCGCCGTAAGCACCGGGACCGCCGGTAACAGCAAGCACCTGACCCGGCTTAAGATCCAGCAGGTCCAATGACATTCTTGCGGTGAGCGCATTCATCGGCAGCGTGCACGCTTCCACATGAGTTGTGCCCGCAGGCGCTGGCACAACAGCCATTTGATCTAACACAATCTGCTCGCGATAAGCGCCGTGGTTAGCACTAGGCACCACCATAGCCATCACGCGATCACCCACCTTGACCCCAGTGGTTACGCCCTCACCCACTTGGTCGACAATGCCCGCGGCGTCCATGCCGGGTACATAAGGTGGCGGATCTTTCTTCTGTAATGCGGCGCGCATACCGTTTCTGCCCACAACATCCGTGGGGTTCACTGCGGCAGCGTAATTGCGTATGCGAACCTGCCCTGGACCGGCCTGCACTTCAGGCACATCTACCACCTGCAAAACCTCAGGGCCGCCATGTACCATTAATCCTACTGCCCGCATCATTTTCTCCGAATGCTAAATAATCTAATCATAATGCAGCGTTTATATGAGGCGGACAAGACTAGACAAACCTGTATTACCTTGCTGTTTGGCGGCGATTTGCGTTATCCCAGCGCCCGTCACAAAACACGCATTGCAGCTATAAAATAACTCAAGCCTGCGCACGTTTTGGCATACAAACCATCGATTGGTGGTTATTCTTAGCCCCACCCACCCTATGCATGAGAAAGTAGGGTATACCAGGCAATGAAAACATTTATCAAAAAGCTACGAGCGCTGCAGAGGTACTCGCTGCACGCTTTGATCAACAATAAGGTGGCCCTATGAGCGATTCAGAATCAGTCAACGAAGACGGCCCAGCGGCCTCGGCCAAACCACAACGCAAAGGCAATGGTCTGGCGCGTATTGTAATGCTGCTGATCACTGCCCTGTGTTTTGCCTACTTGTATTACCGCCTCAACGGCGCTGCAATGCGCGAAGGCCTTTCCCTCGTCGAGTATATGACCCAGGTGTTTGCTACGGTGAATTGGATCCCTTGGTTGTTGGTGATGGTTACCTACTCCCTGTTCTACTTCACCATTGACACCTTGGTGGTCACCAAGGCCCTGAACTGGTTTGTGAAAGAGATCAAATACAAAGATATTCTGCCTATACGCGCCAGCTCCTACATCATTTCAATTTTTAACGAACAAATAGGTAAAGGTGCCATGGCCCTTTACCTGAACAAGCGCGACCAAGTGCCCGGGTGGGAAGTGGCCTCCGTGATGTTTTTCATTATGTTCTGTGAGGTTTTTTACCTGCTGGTCTGGGCCACAATTGGCTACTTTGTAGGGGGCAGTGCGCTGCCCGAAGTATTTGGCCTAATCCCTTATATTGCCTCCGGCGCAGCGGTGTTTCTGATTGTGTGGATCGCCTACTTCCGTGGCATTTTGTTACCCAACAATAAACTGAGAGAGCGCGAAGTGTTTCACGCCTTCCGCCAAGCCAAGCCATGGCACTATGGGGCGTTCTTTATGCTGCGCTCACCGGCGCTCATTGCGGCCATTGTTGTGTACACTGTGGCCTTGAATCTATTCGGCGTAGAGGCTTCATTCGCCACCCTATTCCCAATTCTACCGGTCATCTTTTTTGCTGCCGCTGTACCAACGCCCATGCGCGCCGCAGCCATTACATTTTGGGTAGTACTCTTTCCAGACAATGAGGGTCAAATGGCGGCCTTTGGTTTTGTACAGCACAATTTCTTTATATTGTTTAACGCGGCCATAGGCCTGTTGTTTTTACCGCGCGCCAATCGAGAATTATTTGGTGACCGGAGGGCAACAACAAAAACTTAACAACGCCCCCCACCCCGTTGAGCGTGTTAAGGGCGCTTCCTCCCTGCTGGTTGAGGCCAGCAGGGCAGTTCATTTATTGCAGCTTTAGTTTTGCTTTTAGTTCTAGATGTAGATCTGCTTTTCAGTCTAATGCGGCCTTAACTAAGCGCCAGCTTTGCGTCTTTTCCAAAGCAACGCCCGCACAATGCGTCCATGGGTCAGTGCGTCCAGCGGATACAAGGCGATGAGTGCAATAGAGCCAAGTGAGCACACGGCGGGAATCAAAAAAGCAGCCATGCGAATACCTTGCAGCGCCACCTCAGTCTGCGTTTCATTGGCACTGTAACCGATGAAGCTAAGCAGCAAGCCAATCATGCCAACACCCAAACCAGAGCCTGCTTTACTGATAAATTGGCACAGGCCAAACAGTATGCCATCGTCACGCACGCCGCTGCGCCACTCACCAAACTCCACAGTGTCTGGCAACATGGACCAAAACATCACTGCAACAGAGCCGCCACAAACACCACTGAATATTGCCAGCGCAGACAGCGTGGCCACGTCGGTCACTTCCAACGCCAAAATTATGCAGTTACCCATAACGGCGCCACCGCCACCCATAATCCAAACAGCGCGTTTGGAGTATTTGCGGGCGACCAATGTCCACACAGGAATACCTGCGCAAGCCCCCAAAATACCCAACGGCATGATAGTGGAAACGGCATCAGGGTGTCCGGCGTAATAACTGATGTAATACACCAGCGCCTTACCGCCCATAGTTGAGCCAATGATGCCCACAAAGGAGGCCGCGCACAGTAACCAAAAGGCCGTGTTAGATTTTACAAATGCTAGGGTCTGGGCCGTGGTCAGTCGCTCCTGGGTTGCAGCAACGGTTTTTTCAGACGTGGTGAAAAAAACCAAAGACATTACCAATGTTGCGATCAGCGCATAAAGCAGCCCCGCCATTACGAATCCTTCGCGCAAGTTACCGTCGCCAAAGTACTTGGCAAGTTCCAGCAGAGTGGCAGCGGTAACAACGCCGCCAGCCATGGCACTCATTATTCTCACCGCCGCCATAGTGCCACGCTCTTGACTGTCGTGGGTGATCGCCGCCGCAAGAGAGGAGTAAGGTACCGAGGCCACCGTGTACATGGTGCGGAAGAGTAAGTGCGAAATCAGGCTCGCCACCACCACTTGATCCGGAAACCAAACCGGCGCGGCAAACATGCCAACAAAACTCAGCCCCACAAAGGGCGCACCAAACAAAATATACGGACGGAATTTTCCAAGCCGACTGCGCGTGCGGGTAGCGATCCAACCCATTAATGGGTCAGAGATACCGTCCCAGATCACCGGGATCATAAAAATGAGACCGGCTAGCGCAGGGTCTAAGCCCAGCACGTCGGTATAATAGTAGAGAAGATAAAGATTAAGGCCGGTGGCGTACAAGTTGAAACCGAAGTCACCAAAACCATAGCCTGCAACAGTTCGCCGACTGACCTTCTCGCGAGGTTCTACGGCTCTACTAATAGATGGAGGCATAAGTGTGTTCACTGACAGTTTCCGTTTAGAACGGCAGAAATTCTTTTTATCACAATCGGTGAGCACTCCAATCTATCGAAAAAATCAAACCCTTCACGAATGCTCGCCCCTAAACAAACATCTACCCCCAGTCGTTCACAAACGCTCGTAAACGAACTCTCTCACGAACACTCTTTAACGAACGGCCAGTGCTTGAGGTTATGAGTAACAACAAGGGCGGGTAATAGGACGCCTACCGGATCGGACTTTATCCTATAGCCTTATCTTTTGGCCATACGCCCACTAGGCCCAGCCCCTGCTGTTTAACAGCCCGCGACTACCCGCGAACACAAGGACATAAACCTACCCTAAGTAGGTGTTTGTGCGATAGTAATTTGATGGAACGGACGCTTTGAAGCGCTTTAGACTTACGCTTGTATTTTCGTTTTCTTACAAAATAGTCGGGACGCCTAGCTCTCTTGGTCACCGGTCTTAATCATCCATTTTTAGCCGGATGCCTAGTCATACCGACTAGCGGTCGTTAGTCGACTCTGAGTGTCGCCGGAGTAAGACACCATATTGCCGGAATCTACTAGTCCCAGTTCGAGACCGACGGTAAAAAAACTGGTCACTGAAAATACAGAAATATCTTTGGATGTATGCGCAATAGTAATGCCCTCGCAGAGCCTTGAGCAGGCGGCTTTAGTCACTTCCTGCAGTAACGCAAAATCTCGAAAATAGTCATTGAGCGGTAGATTGCCCTTGGCCATTCGATGATCGTTCTTGAGCTTTAACTGCTCGTCAACCGCCGCTTCAATTCTGCTCCTAGAGCCCGGTAGACTGTTTTCCAGTTGATCCAGCACCTGGGAGTACTTCAGCCCAAAAATCATCTCGTGGCGATCTGCATTGGGCCAGTGGTAGTCAGCAATGTGTTCATCGAGATAAACCATAGCGCGCGGAATACCTAATCGCTCGGCCACACGCGGGGTAATTGCAGAGATGCCGTTTGCTTCAAGCGGATCGCCCTGGGTCAGGATCAATAGCGGCTTACTGGCCGGCTTGCGCGCCCAGTGTTGTGCTAGACGCTCCGCAACCTGCATGGCAACCGGGGCTGGATCGCGCGAGTCGTACCCACCCATGCCTTCAATGACAACTGGATGATAATCTGTGAGTTTCAAACAATGACCTCTGAGCAGCCTTGGGGTGGATAATGAATTATACGCATCTCTGTAAGATGCAGACTTTGTCGCCTAAACGCCTTTTAATGAAGGTCGCAGAACCCTGAAGTGCATCAGCGCCAAACAATTGTCTTAATTCCGTACTCATCCCTGAGATCACAAAGTCTCTGGCTCATCATGTCTTCTGTAACTTGTGAGTGAGGCCACTTCTTTTTCATTTTACGAACACGCAATAACCACGACATAAAAAACTGGGGCAGAAAAACAAAGGTCAATTTTAACAGCGCTATAAACTGACCACCCAAAAGCTTCTCGCCTTCTTTAGTGAGTTTTTGTACGTCTTCATCATTGGCATAATCTCGTAGCTCTTGCATAGAAATATCAGTCCCAAATAGAATCCAAACTTTAAGGTCTACTTCACCCCAAATTGAGGTATCACACCCAAAAAGAACATGCGTTAGATCATGATCTTGAAAAGATTTACCCTTAGCAATGGAAGACTTATGCACCTGTGGGGCGTTCGCATACAATTCTGCTAAGCCTTCTTTTAATGTTTGCGTAGAGTCTTGCTTTAAAAATTCCATAATTCCTCCTCGCTGTGTCTGACGGTTTGATAACTCACGATTAATAAATTTTCTTAAAGTCGTTACAAAATTTAATAATTGCTTCGTTTACTCCGGACACCATTTCCTTGTTCACAAAGCCATGCATCTATCCATCAAAGGAATGATGAAACGTTTCAACTTTGAATCTTTTAAGTAACTCCGCATAAGCACCCCCTTCATCTCTCAAAACGTCAAAACTTGCTGTCACTAAAACCGCAGGCGGTTGCCTCGAAAGATCCTGCGAGTATAAAGGCGAAATTAAAACGTCTTTTAGCGCAGTTTGCTCTTCGAGATACGGCGCTCTAAACCAATATATATCCTCATTAGATAAGAAAAAACCTTCAGCAAGTTCTTCTATTGAGTCATGGGAAAAGGTTAGATCGGTAACTGGATATATTAAAAGTTGTGCTTTTGGGAGGGTTTTGCTTTATGCCTGCCTCCTTATTGAAATAGCGGCAGACAAGTTGCCCCCTGCACTGTCTTCGCCTACAAAGATTCTTTCAGGATCTACACCTAGCGCCTCATGATTTGATGCTATCCGATCAAAGACTGTATCAAAATCATTTAAGGAGGCCGGATAGGGGTTTTCAGGTACCACTTGGGAACCCCCTCAAACTAACGCTTGAGGGGGTGAATTTTATTTAAGCCTGTAACAATTACGGCTCAATTGTGTTGTGCAACTCTTCCACGGTATAGAGGTTTCGAGACTCGCAGGTCGCTGCTGCGCCCCAAACTTCCATCACTTTGTTTCCGGCACCATCGGTAAAGAAGTTGCCAAATGACGTACCCATGGAAGGAAAGCTCGCCCACCCTGTCATAAGAATAAATCTGCCCGCTTCCATATCGCCAGTAAATGGTGTGAAGATCCACTGCGCAATAGGATCTCCAGCGGCCTTACCAACTTCCGCCACCATAGCGCCAACTTTGCGCACATCATCAATCGTTTTGCCTTCGTTAAGAACGCAATTCCAAGTCTCGACAGGTCCGGGCGTTGAATTAGAATGGCCATCAGCATGGACTGCAAAGCTGACAGAAGAAGCAAGAAATATAGCCAATAATTTTTTCATAGTTATGTCCTTATTTTTTTTATTTTGATTTTTGACTCAGGCCTTTTGCCTGTTAGAACAATACTCCAACACTATTATTCTCGCCATCTCCGCCCACACGCGGGGACGCCTACCCCCACCTAACAGAATGAGACGCCTAATATTGCTGTGTTTTACTAATGTGAAGGAATGTTTTTAGATTTAGCCAGCAATGATGCTGAAACATTTAGCTTGTGAGCATGTTAACTTTATACTTTCGTGCGCGGTTGATGGAGGGCGTCATTGAAATTTAATGAAACGAGCTTTTTGCACCTCTTGGGGTATTCATCGCTATTCACTATGGCCTTATTTCCCTCGTTTCAGCTCGCTTATGCGCAATCTTTAGGTGCGCAAATGAAAATTCTCAAAACCAAACGGTCATAGATCAGGCGCTGGCAGGTAATGTTGAACACTATTCCAAAAGAAATCCTAGTCGTTACGCTGGGCTCCTATGGCAACGGTGGCGACGGTGGCAACGGTGGCGACAGCGGCGGGTCGTCGCCCTCCAATGACTCAGGCTTAGGAACCAGTCCCCCAACGCAGCCGGAGCGCTCGGCACCCATCTTTTTATTCAGGAGTTTTTTTCATGGCATTGAGTAGCCAAGAAGATTCATCGAACGTGGGGCTACCCATTGCCTCTATCTCGGATGACAGGCGCTTGCTTTTTCCCACCTCAGAGGACCTCGATCGCGCTTGGGATCTAGGCATCTTCTATCTGAAGCTTCCTACTAATATCGACCTCGACGGCGCTCGTTGGTTTGGCCGCGGGCTTATCGCCCCAGATAACCCCTACCGTCAAATCCCAAAGTATGGAGAGTTAGAGGGATTTATAGCCCTAGAAAACAATCAGCAAACCAAGTTGGCGCTGAGCCGTCAACACTGGGATCAGCACTATCCCTCAGAAATCGCTGAGTTTGGCCGCCAACTCGACGAAATTGGCATCACCATTCTCCGCGAGGTTTTGCGCCAATCAGGCATTCCTGAAACATTTTGGGAAAGGGCATCAGGCGGTTACTCAGCAGGAGCGGGAACGGCCTTTCTAAATTTCGTCCACTATGACACCCGCAATCCAGACCAGGGGCTGCGACCCCACACAGACTACGGATTAATAACAATACTAGATATCACCGCCCCAGGGCTGCAGATCAAGGTGAACGACAAGTTCGAGGAAGTGCCGGTTTTTCCTGGTCATCTTGCGATCCATTTTGGCGAAGCGTTGAACTTCATCACCACACACTCAGACCGAACCGTGGGCGCTATTGAGCACCAAGTTCTGAGCCAGAAATCTACGGATCCGATCCGCCACGGGATCGTCTACTTTGCTAATCCCGACCTTGCTGGCGTGCTGTGGCAATTCGATGCGCAAGGAGGGGTTAAAGGCAGCTCGTCAGTGGCGGATCTTTTCGCACTGCTCGAAAAGAACCTCACCGAGCATCGCTAGCGTTCATTCACCCCATTGGCGATTACTTGGTATTCGCTGCGCCCTCGAAGAAGGGAGAGTGCTGCATTTTCAGATGCGTATCTTCCGCCATCAAAAAGAGCCTTCGACCTTTCCTAGATCCAACGGTGGAGCGCAATGAGACGGTTACAGCGCCACTGGGCAACCTAACGTATGCAATGTGTGGTAGAGGCTCGGCCACTATGACTGACTGGAACCACATCTTTGGGTAAAAGACAGAACGAACACTGCTCCTATTATTTTGCTAGCCGTCGCCGCTGTATCTTTGGGATGCAGTCCTGCAGTAAAACTTTCTCCCTGATTTGTTCTTTAGTAGTCTTTCATATTGGTCTTTTCGTTGCTTTTTTGGCGGCCTGAAATCAAAACATCAAACTATCAAAAAAAAATAAATACAAAGGAGAAACTTTGATGAGAAAAATTTTAATGTTAATGGTAACGCTACTCGTTATGCCAATGACGGCACTTGCTGCAGGGATTGAGGTTGATGAAAAAACACTCTTTGAAGGAAATTTCACTATTGACTCTATGCACACTAAAGATGGCAGAGCTTATGAACTCTCGGCTTCTGGCGACGCAGGTCCCTACGGGCGAGTCTATCTGTCTTATGTATTGACCAATATGCAGGCAGTTGACGGTCGAGGCGAATTTACGGGTCATGCCTGGACTCAGTCGGGTGAAGACGTGGTCACCGCAACGCTTCAGGGCATATCCGTTAAAGAGGGTTCGGTTTACAAACTGTATTCCTTCGACCTTGTCAGCAATGGAGTGATGAACCTAGCCATTGGCACTGTAGATATGGTTGCTGGCACTATGTCCTTTAAGGTGGGTGAAATCGACTAACACAACCATTTAGGAATGGGCATCAGCCTTTCTTTTGGGTTCAGAATTTGCGAGCTGGTAACGTACCGGCTCTCAAGTTTGAAACTAGCGGGTTGATCATTGAATTTAGATCACTTCGCTGTGTATATGCCTCTGACAGAACTGCCCTCTTGCCAGTTAGATCCATCTCAGTAATCTTTATAGCGAAAAATTTGAAGTCCATAATCTCCCTCCAGCGATTACGCTTGCTCGCCAAAAAAACCAAAATCATCAACGCACATTAGAAATACATAGCAATACTAGGCGTCCCTTGCTGTGAAGTGTGGGGTACACCGGGGGTAAAGTCAGTAATGGGGCTTTGGACTGGGTTTGTTTGGTTTAGGGGAAAACCATAAAGGGGATAAAACTATAGCGCCTTTCTTATAGGGGGTAGAAGGGGCTAGATTTCTAGAACCAACATATGTAGTTGATTTATATAGAAAATGGCGGAGCGAACGGGGTTATTCAAACAGCGCTATTCGCGCTTTTTCACCCTTCGGGCTCCCTGCGGTCGTTGTCTACGCTTCCTAACGGTCGCTTCGGCTCGAACGATTGGCTCTCATCAAGTCCACCCGCTCCGAGCTAGATACAAAAAAGGCCCGCCTTTGGCGAGCCTTTTTTTATATTTATGGCGGAGCGGACGGGACTCTCTGACTATACACTTAAAGCCATATATTTATTGATATTAAGCCATAACTAGGTGTAATTTGTAGGTGTAATGAGCTAATTAAGCACCCTATTCCATGGCTAATCTTATCAAGCGCGGTGACATCTACTACGCCGAAGTCAGAATACCAAATGACGTAAAAAGTATCTTCAGTAAGTCTGTCTTCAGACGCAGTACTGGATGCAGAGACCGCAGAAATGCAGAGCTAGAGGCTGCACCTTGGATCTCTAGCTGGTGGAAAGAAATCAAAGAGGCACGAGCTAATCCGGAGGAAGCCTTAGAGAAAGTAGCGGCTCTGATGGCTAGACATTATGAGGAAGATCTCCGTGGAGATTACTGGGACTATGAACATGAGTATGTTGATGGAGTCCCTACAGGACGTAAGCAAGGCTATACGGACGCAGAGACTGCACTTAGTGACTATATGGAAGACCTTAGGATCAAACTTCCTCCTTCTGAATACGCCATCTACAGAGACATCTACTCAGGCAAAACTGGGATTCCCATTGGCCTATTTGTAGACCGCTGGATCTCTGATGAGTACTCCACAAACACCCCTAGAACCCAAAGAGAAGCCAGTACTTCAATAAAAGCTGTAACCCAGTACTTTCCAACTGTAAATGACTTCACAGTGCCTAACCGCCAAAGATGGCTTAAGCATGAAACTAGAGCCAGAAAGACCGTACAAAAAGAAATGGGCTAC
>Ga0257126_1002255_pt1 | contig 12900 bp, 10 predicted proteins | sample SI060_120mmetaG_FD_190151 | JGI IMG/M metagenome (GOLD analysis project Ga0257126, IMG submission 190151) | Marine microbial communities from Saanich Inlet, British Columbia, Canada - SI060_120m | ecosystem: Environmental > Aquatic > Marine > Inlet | place: Canada: British Columbia | collected... | reverse complement strand
CAGCAGGGATGCAACGGCAAGAACACACACCACCAGCGCAAGAGCTGCTATCTTCATACGATGACCGGGAGATCTCTCCACAACCGAAACCCCTTGTTCGATTTCCTAACCTTATACGCCAACACTTCAACCCCACTATCCAGCGCTTCTCGAAGCAGCTTACCGTATTCACAGTCAATATGGTCGGCGGGCCTGACTTCCTGTATGCCCGTGTGCTGCACACAAAAAAACAAAACTGATCTGGCGTTCGACTGCGACATTTTAATGAGCTCCCTCAAATGCTTGGCCCCTCTTTCACTCACCGCATCCGGAAAATAGCCAATACCACTTGATGGTGGATCCTCAAGCAATGTCACGCTTTTAACTTCGACATAACAGTCCTGTTTTTTACTGTCCTGCAGCAGCAGGTCGATTCGACTGTTTTCATCTCCATACTTCACCTCAGGCCGAATCGTGTCATACCCCGCCAACGGCTCAACCAGATCATCCCGTATCGCGGATTGAACCAGTTGGTTCGCTTTCCCCGCATTGACTCCGATGTGATGACCACGCGATGTCCTCAGGTACTCCCAAGTATATCGGTACTTTCTTTTTGGGTTGTCTGAATCTGACAGCCAGATTTCTGCATTCTCTTCGACACAGTTCTTCATCGAACCGGTATTGGGACAATGAACAGTTGTTATCTCATCATTGTCCAGCCTTACATCCGCCAGGAAGCGTTTATATCTTTTGATCAATCGAGCATGAACCAAGCCCTTCATCCGAGCATTTTCCTAATACGACAAACAGCCTCTTTCAGCTGCGATAAGTCTCTTGCATAGCTAATTCGAATCGATCTATCGGCGTTGTGAAAACCAAAGTCAGTTCCTGGCGTCACCGCAACGAAATGGCTTTCGAGTAGGCGGTGACAGAATAGTTCACTGTCCTGCACCTTGTCTGGTAAACCCGCATAGACATAAAATGCTCCTGCTGGCATTAGCGGAATCTCGAACCCAAGTTCCTTTAGCGCTGGCACAAGGTAGTTTCTGCGCACTGCGAGCTCGGCTTTTTGAGCCTCCATTGTCGCAATCGACTCGGGATCGAAGGCCGAAAGCGCGGCTTCCTGCGCGATAGCCGAGGGACAAATAAAGAGGTTCTGAGCGAGCTTTTCAAGATCAGTGGCAATTTCTTCGGGTACAACCACCCAGCCAAGACGCCACCCAGTCATCCCGAAATACTTTGAAAAGCTGTTAATAATAATCGCTTCGGGCACCTGTGCCAGAGCAGACCCCGAGGTGTGGTTTTCATAGACCAACCCCTGATAGATTTCATCCACGATCATAATGCCATCTTTTTTTCGCACGACTTCACCCAGTTCCCTGATAGCCTTTTGGCTCAAGATTGAGCCTGTAGGGTTAGCCGGAGATGCAACCAGAATCCCCCGAGTGGTCCTGGTCCAGTATTCCTCAACCAATGAAGGCGTTAGCTGATAATTTTGGTCAGCATCAACGGGCACCAACAATCCTTCAGCATTGAAGCTAGATAGAAAGTGGCGATTACAGGGATAACCTGGATCAGGCATCAACAGGTTTTCGCCAGGATCCAGCAACAAAGCACTCAGCATCAGCAAACCGCCCGAGGAACCTGCAGTAACAAATATCCGCTCCGCCTTCACTTCAACGCCAAGGCTGAACTTATAGAAGCCTGAAATAGCCTGTCTGAGCTCAGGAGTACCCCTGGCGTCCGTATACCTTGTTTTACCCTCTGAAATAGCTCGCACACCGGCCGCACGGATCGGGGCCGGCGTATCAAAGTCGGGCTCCCCTACTTCAAGGTGAATCACATCATGACCAAGTGACGCCAGTTCATTGGCGCGAGCGAGCAATTCCATCACTCGAAATGGAGCTATTTTGCTGAGCCTTTTTGCTACTTTCAAAACCCTATCCAGAGGAGATCAAGAAACGGATATTACCCTAAAAAAACAAGGGTTAGAGTCGCCGGAAATAGGCTTGGCGAATGGATTTCTATCTGGTAAGGTTCGCCGCTCGTTTTAGAACCCACTTTGTTGAAACGGACAGATCAATGGCAGCGAAGCGTAAAGCAACCGCAAAGGCGAAACCAAAAAACAAGGCAAAGGCAAAGGCCCAGACAAAAACCAAGTCTAAGGTCAAGAATGCACCTGCCAAGAAAGCACCTGCAAAAAAGAAAGTCAGCGTGAAAGCTAAGGTCAAGCCAACAGTAAAAGCCAAACCGAAGGCAAAAGCAAAACCGAAACCGAAAGCTAAAGCCAAGCCACAGGCAAAAGCCAAACCGAAAGCTAAAGCCAAACCGAAGGCAAAAGCCAAGCCACAAGCAAAAGCCAAACCGAAAGCTAAAGCCAAGCCACAAGCAAAAGCCAAACCGAAGGCAAAGCCGACAACCAAAGCCGCGGCAAAGCCCAAGGTCAAGACGAAAACAAAGGCCAAGGTCACGACAAAAGTTACAACCAAGGCTAAGGCAGTAAAGAAAAAGGCAGCGGTAAAGAAACCGCCAGCCAAGACGAAGCCAAAAGCCACAAAAAAAACTTCAACCAGCATTAAAAAGGTCACGAAGAAGTTGAGTTCGACAGCAAAAACAGCAGGGAAACCCATCCCGAAGACGAAGGTTGCAATCAAGAAAGCTGCAGCCCCAAAAAAAGTAGCTGAAGTAAAGCAGAAAGCACCACGGCCACCACCTAGCGTAGCAAGGCCAAGAACTGTTCCTAACGAACCTAGCGTTACTCCTTATAGAACAAGAATCAATGAGGAGTATATGAACGCTGAGCAGAGAGCTCATTTCAGCGATATCCTAATGGAGTGGAAATTCCAGCTGATGGAAGAAGTGGACAGAACTGTAAGCCATATGAAAGATGAGGCAGCTAACCATCCTGACCCAGCCGACAGAGCAAGCCAGGAAGAAGAGTTCAGCCTTGAACTAAAAACTCGCGACCGCGAACGAAAACTGATTCGAAAAATCGACAAAACTCTCGAGTTGATCGATCAGGATGATTACGGTTACTGCGAGTCCTGTGGTATTGAGATCGGTGTGCAACGGCTGGAAGCTCGCCCAACCGCAACGCAGTGCATTGACTGTAAGACGCTTGATGAAATCAAGGAGCGTCAGATCCGCGGGTAAAATAGTGTTCACCCTATAATGCCAAACATACCTCTCTAAGATGGATTACGTCGGTCGATTCGCCCCCTCCCCGACCGGCCCGTTACACTATGGATCGTTAGTTGCTGCCGTGGCAAGTTTTCTTGATGCCCGACATGCAGGTGGTAAATGGCTACTCCGGATTGAAGACCTTGACCCGCCCCGAGAGTCCATAGACGCACCCCAGGAAATCATCAGACAGCTACTCGCATTTGGCCTGCACTGGGACCTTGAGGTCCTCTGCCAGAGCAGCAGACTGAAATCCTACGACGACGCCCTTGAATCCATTCAAGCATTTACCTTTCCATGCACCTGTTCCCGAAAAGCGGTTCCTGGCATTTATCCAGGCACCTGCCGTCTCAGGAAGCATCTCGCGCCCGTTGGACCATATGCAGTTCGACTCCAGGTGCCCAGGCACAGCGTATCAATCAATGATCGTTGCCTTGGTTTACAGACCTGGGATCTGGAAAAGGAAGTTGGCGACTTCATCATCAAGCGCAAAGATGGACTTCACGCATACCAGCTCGCCGTTGTCGTTGATGACATCCACTATTCCGTCAGCCATATTGTCCGCGGGAATGACCTGCTTGATTCGACACCCCGCCAACTAGCGCTTTACGAACAGTTAGAGGTTTCACCACCCGAGTATCTGCATATCCCAGTATTGGTGGACGAGTCGGGAAACAAACTGAGTAAACAGGCTCATGCAAAACCGGTGGATACCAGTGATGCTTTAACCACTATCCGTAGCGCGCTATCAGACCTGGGCCAGAATACACACGAGTACTCCTTAAGCATCAAAGAATTGCTGGAGAAGGCCGCCTCCTCCTGGAATCCAGCTACTATTCCAAATGTTCATGACATCTACCACAGAAATTAGGCATTCCCCGTGAGAAGAGCCGCTTACGTTAGTGTTACCTTTTTACCCATGAACGAGACATTGAGTAACAATCTACCTGGCAATATGGGAGTAAAATTTTATATGTTGTTGATTTTTATACGGTTGTTTATTTTCCCACAATTCCGGGATAGTGGTACCTGCCAGTCAACATAGAACAAATAGAAAAAATCTGGCAATGACATTCACTTTCGGGCGGCAGGTTGAAAAATAGTAATAGACATAATAGTAATGAGGTTCTGGCTCGCTAAATGAGCAAAGTTCGCTTTTCCCATTTTCTTTCCCCCCCCGCAAAAACGTTACCGTAAGAACCAGTTCGCTCTGTTAAACTATTCGATTCTAAATACGTTACCTCTTTAAACTTGTTTTTTACGACTCGTATTTTCAACTTTACTCCCAACAATACGCTGGGACTTCCAGGCCAACTCTTGCCAAATGACTGATTTACAGCATCAAAGATGAATTCTTTAAGCTCTATTGAAGAAAGTGCCATCAGTATCAATGCCAGCAAGGTAATCAGTCGCCTGCAGGACCAAGGCTTCCAGGCATACCTCGTCGGCGGCTGTATTCGTGATCTGTTGCTGCGCAAAACCCCAAAAGATTTTGACATCGCAACGGATGCTCACCCGGAAGAAGTCCGTGAGTTGTTTCGCAACTCTCGCATCATTGGGAAACGATTTAGGATTGTTCATGTCCGGTTTGGACGCGAAATAATAGAAGTTACAACTTTTCGCGGACCTCACGCAGATGAGTACGACGAGAATCACTCTGATTCCGGTATGACCCTGAACGACAATGTCTATGGCACCTTCGAAGAGGATGTGTTCCGGCGGGACTTCACGATGAATGCCATCTATTACGAGCCCCAGGGAAAGGAAATCATCGATCTCGCAGACGGTACTGCCGATATTGAAAACCAGATTATCAGGACAATCGGTGACCCAACCGGCCGACTAAGGGAAGACCCGGTCAGGATGCTTCGTGCCATCAGGTTTCAGGCGAAACTGGAATTTGGTTTGGAGTCGGATCTCCAGAGCTCTATCAGATCGCTGGGCTACCTTATACAGGATGTTCCCCCGGCCAGGTTATTTGAGGAAGTACTCAAGCTTTTCCTGTCTGGTTATGGCACTGCTGCTTTCGATGCCATGCTGGAGAATGATATCTATGGGTGGTTGTTCCCGGATTCCAAGCGGTCGATGGAGAACAATGCGACTGAAGAACTCGTACGGCTGGCACTAACCAGCACAGACCAAAGAATCGCGAAAAAAATGCCCGTCACACCAGCTTTTATATATGCGGCGGTACTCTGGTATCCATTTATCGAAGAAAAAGAACGGCTAGAACAAGAGGGTGAGATCACATACGCTGCTGCACATGAAGCGGCTAACAATGTGATATCGAAACAACAGCTTTTCACCTCTATCCCGAAACGGTTCTCCGGTCCGATGAGAGACATCTGGTTCCTTCAGTCGCGACTACCTTCCCGGTTTGGCCAGAAACCCGACAGAACGATGGAACATAAGCGCTTCAGGGCTGCTTATGATTTTCTTCTACTGCGAGAACAGGCTGGCGAGAAAACAGAACAACTCGGGGAGTGGTGGACGGAATACCAGGAAGCCACAGAAGAACGAAAGCTTGCCATGAAACAATCGACCAGCAACGGTCGGCAGCGTAAACGTAAGCGAAAACCTCGTCCGAAAGCCCGTCCCAGTGATCAAACGTCCTTGAACTAACCCCGGGATCCAGAATACCCGTTACAACTCCTGTCTGATCCTGGTTTTAAGCCGAGCCACATTGTGGCACCCTGTCTATCCCATCACATCTGGTTTGAAGGAGCCGTAATGGCGGAACAAAAAGTTTATCCGGTCCCCAAAGAATTCGAGAACCACACACATATACGCAACGATCAATACCTTGCGATGTATGACGCCTCGATTAATCGATCGGATGAGTTCTGGTCCCAGAAAGCAGATGAATTCATCACCTGGTTTAAACCCTGGGACAAGCTGACCGAGTCAGACTTTAATCAAGGCGAGGCAAAATGGTTCTTAGGTGCAGAGCTAAACGCAAGCTACAACTGCATCGATCGACATCTTGAGCTGAAAGCTGACCACACCGCCATCATCTGGGAAGGCGATGATCCCGATGATGACCTCCGTGTCACTTATCGTGAACTTCACGATCACGTCTGTAGACTTTCCAACGTACTGCTGGATCGCGGAGTCAACAAGGGTGACCGAGTCTGCATCTATATGCCAATGATCCCGGAAGCCGCCTACGCGATGTTGGCCTGCGCACGGATAGGCGCAGTACACTCGGTTGTGTTTGGCGGTTTCTCTCCGCATGCGTTAAAGGACCGAATCCTGGATTCAGATTGCAGGACGGTGATCACCGCTGATGAAGGAGTACGCGGCGGCAGACCGATTCCCCTTAAAGAAAACACCGACAAAGCTCTCGAAGACTGTCCCGATGTTTCTACTGTACTGGTCGTTAAACGAACAGGTGGGAAAATCGACTGGTTCGACGATCGTGATGTCTGGTATGAGGAGGCAACGAGCCAGGTCTCACCGGAGTGCGAAGCCATTCCCATGGGAAGCGAAGACCCTTTGTTCATTCTGTATACTTCCGGCTCAACGGGAAAACCAAAAGGTGTCCTTCACACTACCGGCGGGTACCTGTTACAGGCCGCAATGACCCATAAGTATGTATTTGATTATCACGAAGGTGATGTCTACTGGTGCACTGCAGACGTTGGCTGGGTGACAGGACATTCCTACATTGTCTACGGCCCCCTCGCCAACGGCGCGATCACCTTGATGTTCGAAGGTGTTCCCACCTACCCCGATTCTTCGAGGTGCTGGCAGGTCGTCGACAAGCACAAGGTCAATATTTTCTACACCGCGCCGACTGCCCTGCGTGCACTCATGAGCCAGGGAGACGACTTCGTAAAATCAACCTCCCGCGAGAGTCTTCGATTATTAGGCAGTGTTGGTGAGCCCATCAATCCGGAAGCCTGGGAATGGTATTACCATGTAGTGGGTGACGCGCGGTGCCCGATCGTAGATACATGGTGGCAAACGGAAACTGGCGGCATCATGATCACCCCCCTGCCGGGAGCAACAGATTTAAAACCGGGCTCAGCTACCACACCTTTTTTTGGCGTCAAACCCGTCCTGCTGGATGAAAATGGCAAAGAGCTGGAAGGCGCTGCTTCAGGTAACCTGGCGATTAGCGGTTCATGGCCGGGCCAAATCAGGACCATTTTTGGAGATCACCAAAGGTGTATAGACACCTACTACTCGACCTATCCAGGTTATTACTTCACCGGTGATGGTGCCCGACGAGACGAAGATGGTTATTTCTGGATCACTGGCAGGGTTGACGATGTCTTGAATGTTTCCGGGCATCGCCTGGGTACCGCAGAGATCGAAAATGCACTGGTCGAACACAGCCTTGTTGCTGAAGCCGCAGTTGTCGGTTATCCCCACGACATTAAGGGCCAGGGAATCTACGCGTTCGTCACCTTGATGCAGGGAACCGAAGGCACTGATGAACTTTTGAGTGAACTTAACAACCTGGTGCGATCAGAGATTGGCGCAATCGCAAAACCCGATATCCTCCAATGGGCCCCTGGCTTACCGAAGACCCGGTCCGGCAAGATCATGCGGCGCATTCTCCGTAAGATTGCAGAGAACGAACTGGACAACCTGGGAGATATCACTACGCTGGCCGACCCTTCAGTCGTGAATGACCTGATCAGGAACAGCCCAGTAACCTCATAAAGGGTCGTTTTCTAAAAGCGAGGGATACAGCTAACAGAAACAAAAACGCCGTCAGAAGACGGCGTTTTGTAAACCAAAAGGTTAGTGGTTAGCTTGCGCTTTCATCACTGTTACCTTCCGCAACGTTGCCGTTTGGCTCGTCCGTTGCTTCTTCTACTTCTTCAGCCGGCTCATCTTCAACCAGTTCTTTCATCGAAAGCTTGATTCGACCACGATCCACATCAAGAACCAGCACCTTAACTTCCTGCCCTTCGGTCAGGTAGTCGGTGACTTTCTCAACACGTTCCTTGGCTATCTGGGAAATATGAACCAGACCATCCTTGCCAGGAAGAATATTAACAAAGGCACCAAAGTCTGCGATCTTAACGACCTTGCCCGTGTAGATCTGCCCAACTTCGGCTTCCTTGGTAATCGCCTCGATCATCGCAACTGCAGCATCACGAGAGTCGGCGTCTTCGCCAAAGATAGTGATTGAGCCATCGTCTTCTATATCAACAGAAGCACCGGTTTGTTCTGTAATTCCACGAATAGTAGAACCACCTTTACCGATAACATCCCGGACCTTGTCTGCTTCAACCTTGATCGTCACCATTGCAGGTGCATTCTCAGAAACACCTTCACGAGACTGGCCGAGCACTTTGTTCATCTCACCCAGAATATGTAGCCTTGCAACCTTAGCCTGGCCAAGTGCAGTTTCCATTATCTGCTCAGTAATACCCTGGATCTTGATGTCCATCTGAAGCGCGGTAACACCTGTTTCAGTGCCCGCCACTTTAAAGTCCATATCACCAAGGTGATCTTCATCACCCAGGATATCGGTCAGCACGGCAAATTCTTCACCTTCAAGCACTAGGCCCATGGCAATACCAGCGACTGGCGCCTTAATAGGTACACCAGCATCCATCAGGGCCAGACTCGCGCCACAGACAGAAGCCATTGAAGACGACCCGTTTGATTCTGTGATTTCAGATACAACTCGAGTCGTATACGGCCAGTCTTCACTCTTCGGCAGCATCGCAGCTATAGCCCGTCGCGCTAATCGGCCATGACCAATTTCACGTCGCTTGGGTCCGCCAGAAAAACCGGTTTCACCAACACTGTAATGTGGGAAGTTGTAGTGCAACAGGAAGTTATCCCGATATGAGCCTTGTAGCGCATCAATGATCGCAGCATCTCTCATAGAGCCCAGAGTGGTTGAAACCAGCGCCTGAGTCTCACCCCGTGTAAACAGTGCAGAACCATGTGCCTTCGCCAGCACACCAACTTCAACATCGATCTGGCGTACCGTTGTAGTATCACGGCCGTCAATTCGAGGCTGGCCCGATACGATAGCGCGACGAACGATAGACTTTCCGACACTCTCAAATACAGCTTTGATATCGTCTTTGGCTGTCTCTTCGTTCTCAAGCGCCGCCACTGCGGCAGCTTTGAGCTCAGAGAGTTTGTCCTGGCGAGACATCTTTTCAGTGATTCGATAAGCAGCGCCAATCTCTTCGCCGAACTGAGTAGTAATCGCTTCAATCAGTGCAGTGTTAGGGGCAGCTGGCTCCCAGACCCAGGCCTCTTTGCCTGCTTCTGCTTTTAGCTCAGCACATGCGGCAATAACTGATTGCATTTCCTGGTGAGCGAAAAGTACCGCACCCAGCATCTGATCTTCAGTTAGTTCGTTCGCTTCTGATTCGACCATCAAGACCGCGGTTTCAGTACCTGCGACAACCATGTCAAGTTCTGAAGTCTTAAGCGCCTCGTAGCCAGGATTGAGCAAGTAACCTTCAGGCGTAAAACCAACTCGCGCAGCACCGATCGGACCTGCGAATGGTAAACCGGACAGGGCCAAAGCCGCTGATACACCGATCATGGCAACGATATCTGGATCCACATCCTTCGCCGCTGAAACTACCTGACAAGTAACCTGAACTTCGTTCATGAAACCTTTAGGGAAGAGTGGACGGATAGGACGATCGATCAAACGACATGTCAGCGTTTCCTTCTCGGAAGGTCGACCTTCTCGCTTGAAGAAACCACCGGGAATTTTACCCGCTGCATATGTTTTTTCTTCGTAGTTCACTGTTAAGGGGAAGAAGGCCTGACCCGCTTTCATGTCAGGACGTGCAACCACTGCAACTAGAACTGTTGTTTCTGCCATGGTTACCATGACAGATGCTGTTGCTTGTCTCGCAACCTTTCCAGTTTCCAGGAGGACTTCCTGGTCACCGAACATAAATTTCTTACTTATATAACTCACATTAATCTCCATAGTCGGTGCCAATCACCGACACTAACACTACCGACGCAAACCTAACCTCTTAATAGTAGATGTATAACGGTCGGGGTTTTTGTTGCGTAGATAGTTCAATAATTTTCTTCTTTGACTAACCATACGTAGAAGTCCTACCCGTGAATGATGATCATGGGCATGCTCCTTGAAATGCGATTGAAGTTGTTCAATATTCGCAGTTAACAGGGCTACCTGTACTTCAGGTGATCCTGTGTCGTTCTCTGATGTGCCGAAATCTTTAACGATTTCAGCCTTTCTTTCGACTGATAAAGCCACTAGTTTTTCTCCAGTTTAATATGCCCTGGCCCTAACCCAATCACTGGATATTCGGCCGTTAAACAATCAGGTATATCCACGCATATTTATAGATGACCTGCTTTTCTTATTTCGCCAATATGCTTTCCTGCATATTGGCGAGTAGTCACGGGCCTTGGCCCGCTCGCGCCAGAACAAATCACTTCGCAATTTGTTCTGCGGGTTCTGCCATCGCTGGCGGAACTCTCGCCATCGAGAGTATTGGTTATCCAAACCTCTCGATAGAAAAATGTGTTGTTCGACTAGCTTAATTAGTAACGACTAATCGTCTTGGTGCTATCCGTCCATCATCCATAACCTCACCAACCCCAATGAACTCTTCATTGGGATCGTCAGACTCTGAAAAAATACTTACCCATCCTGTGGTCGGTGCATTCGCAATCTGAACTGGCTGTCCCTGCTTGATATAGGAAGCCGTAACTTCTGTCAGCTCAACTTGCGGCCAATCCTGAACAGCTGAGCTCACTGGCTGTAATTTTGCATCCAGCTGAGCTTTGTCTTCTGCCAATGCTTCAAGCTGTTCCATAGAGACGGTCTCATCAACCGTGTACGGTCCAGCTGCCAGTCGACGCAGTTCCACCACGTGAGCGCCGCAACCGAGCTCCAGCCCTATATCTTCTGCCAGCGTTCTGACATATGTTCCTTTAGTACAATGCACATCAACCGTTATTTCGTCCTGATGGCGTTCCAGGACAGCCAGTTCGTGAATCGTCACCTGGCGCGACTTGCGTTCGATTTCTATTCCCTGACGAGCAAGCTTGTAAAGTGGTTGTCCATTCACCTTTAACGCCGAGAACATCGATGGAATCTGACTGATCTCTCCTCGATAGTTTTCAAGGACACTTTCAAGTTTGGAGTCGCTGATCTCAGGAACAGCCCTCGTTTCAAGGACCTTACCGTCTGCATCTCCAGAGTCCGTGATAACTCCCAGTTTGAACGTAGCCTGATAGCGTTTATCAGCATCGAGCAAGAACTGGGAGAACTTGGTGGCTTCACCGAAACAAAGAGGCAGAACGCCAGTCGCAAGCGGGTCCAGGGACCCTGTATGCCCAGCCTTACAGGCATCAAATAGCCGCTTCACAATCTGCAGCGCGGTATTAGACGTTATCCCCGCAGGTTTGTCCAGCAACAATATCCCACTGATATTCCTGCCTTTTCTTCCTCGTCTACTCATCCGTCTGACTCGGATCACGCTGACTTTCATCCTGCGAGAGCGCCTTATTTATCGCTTTATTCATGCGAGCGCCACTTTCGATCGTATTATCGTAATGAAAACGTAGCTTGGGGGTTGTACGGGTACTCAGTACTTTCGCTAGCTGTGAGCGCAGGAAGCCACTTGCTTCGTTGAGTACTTCCTCGACTATCTCGGTGTTTTCAGATGGCAGTACTGTGAAATAGATGTCAGAGAAAGCTAAATCACGGCTAACCGTGGCCTCATTGATGGTAACCATTCCAATCCGTGGGTCTTTGATTTCACGCTGAACAAGCACCGCTACTTCGCGCTGAATGAGGTCGCCAATCTTACGACCTCGGCTGGATTCTTTTGGCATCGCTATCGACCCTTAAAGTTCCCGGGCAACTTCTCGAGTATCGAACACTTCGATCTGGTCACCTTTTTTCACGTCATTGTAGTTTTTGACGCCAATACCACACTCAGTTCCACTCGAAACGCTCTGTACTTCGTCTTTAAAGCGCCTCAGTGATTCGAGCTCACCTTCGTAAATCACCACATTGTCCCGTAGAACACGAATCTGCTTGGATCTGGAAATAGTTCCTTCGATGACCATGGAGCCAGCAATCTGACCCATTTTCTTGGACTCGAACACGTCCCGAACCTCTGCTATTCCAACAATATCTTCTCTTACTTCCGGTGAAAGCATACCTGACAAAGCATCTCTAACATCGTCTACAAGGTCATATATAACCTTGTAGTAGCGAAGATCCAGGCCTTCTGACTCGACCACTCTCTTCGCGGCGTTATCGGCCCGAACATTAAAACCAAACACGACGGCCCCTGCTGTTACAGCGTAGGACACATCTGATTCCGTTATTCCACCAACACCGGACATCACGACGTTAACCTGTACTTCTTCGTTACCGACGTCATTCAGGGCAGTCACAATCGCCTCGAGTGAACCTCTGACATCCGCCTTCACAATAACATTCAGCCGTTTAACTTCATCAGCGCCAAAGTTTTCCAACAGACTATCCAGAGACGCACCGGCACCGGTATTCAGTCGCGCATTAGTGGCACGCTGTGCCCTGAACTCTGCAACTTCTCGAGCGCGCTTCTCATCTTTGGCAACAATAAAAGAATCGCCAGCATTAGGGGTGCCATTAAGTCCAAGCGCGGCAACCGGAGTCGCTGGGCCTGCTAACTTAACCTGTTTACCCGATTCGTCATTCAGCGCACGAGCCCGGCCAAAATACTGTCCGGCCACTATGAGATCACCCTGCTTCAGCGTGCCGTTTTGCAC
>Ga0257126_1002233_pt1 | contig 12957 bp, 15 predicted proteins | sample SI060_120mmetaG_FD_190151 | JGI IMG/M metagenome (GOLD analysis project Ga0257126, IMG submission 190151) | Marine microbial communities from Saanich Inlet, British Columbia, Canada - SI060_120m | ecosystem: Environmental > Aquatic > Marine > Inlet | place: Canada: British Columbia | collected... | reverse complement strand
ATCGCTGAATAAGAAAGGTAAAAAGAAATCCAGCCAGCAGCCACTGCATTGCGCGGTCGATAGAACCGATCTCGAACCAGGCATGCGGAAGCAAATGCAGTAATCCAACGCCTAGCATCAAACCGGATATGAAACTGGAAGCTATTTCAAGATGCGTATGCGTTAGGCGGACCATCAGCGGAATCCACCCTCCAGCCAGTGAGGCAAGGAGGATCAACGTGCAATACAAGAGAAGTAGTTCCGTGGTCGTCATTCGGATGAATCATTTCTTAATTTTAAAACTCACACCAGTGCAAAAAAAGTATTAAACAAGCTGCAGTTTGTTTATTTCACTTGATGGACGGGTATCATTTAATGGGTGACTGAATCAAGGCGAGCTATTTCATGAAAAAACTGGCGCTTTCATGACAGAGCGACAGTTTTCAATGAGCATCAGAGAGTTACCTTAATGCATGCGATTCCGGTTTGACCCCTCTGACGAATTTACCAAACCCAAATGGAGTAGGATGATATTCACCCACATATGCAACGCTACTGTCTGCACTGATGAGATCTTCCATTCCAAGCCCCCAGTAACATGCGTTCACCAACAAACGACGCAAACCAGCGCTCTCTAGGTCAGTAGCCGCACCCATGGTGCTACAGAATATCCGATTTAATTTCCCGTGTTTCCCGCTGTGTTCACGCACCCATGCGACAGGCATGAGCGGTTTTTCATAATTAGGCAGCGAATCCGGCTTCATGCCATTCAAAGTCAACCCATGCACTAAAACTGAAATATCATCAGGCAGATGTGCCATTCCATACACGTCGGTTGGCCCCCAGACATCTCTGACGCCTGTGAGAATAGGATGCGATTGATGTCTTCCTTCAATCACCCCGCGCGTGCTTTCTTGACCATGATGACCATGATGATTCACCCAAGTATCACCCAATACTTGCTGCCCAAAACCACCCACCCATCCTTTGCTTTGCCAGTGAAAATGAGCGTATTCACTGGACTTGTTGCGAGTGTAAGAAAAAGCGTGCGTTGAGGTGCGTAAGCCAATGACTGGTTTCCCCTCCTCAAGATGATCTACAAAGTATTTCATTTGATCATCAGGCAATTCCCTAAAGCGCGTAAACAATACAACCAGATCTGCATCCTTGATAAAGTGCATGCCCTTGATGTTAGTCTGATTATCAGGATCTATGGTTCCGGTGGCATCGTCCATTGCAAACAAGACAGTGCAATCAAATCCATGCCTCAGCGAAAGGATTTTTCCCATCATGGGCATTGCCTCCTCGGAGCGGTATTCCTCGTCTCCAGTGATAAATACGATGTGTTTGTTTTTACCAGGCCCCTTGCGTCCCTCGTATTTGACCCAACCTTTTGCAACAACAGAAGAGAGGAACATACTGCAAGTTAGAAAGGTAATCATCCATGCGGTGTAGACACGCATTCTTGATTTAATTGTGGTCAACATGTGGTTCATTAAAGCGAAAACCTAACCGATCAGAACCTCAATGACAACCAGTTAAAAGAAATCATCAGCATCCCACAGAAAGGAATCGAATGTCCCATTCCCCCGCATCATTGCACTGAACCTCAGCTCGACCAATGTGCGTCTTCATCCGTTGCCCTGCCGCAGCCCACTTCCAGAAACTCCCCGACATCTGGATCCCATTTGAATCCTTCTCGATCCGAGCCAGCCTTGGCGGTCTCTGTCCATGAGGTAGCCACATCGTCCCAGAACGTTTTATCCATGAGAAGCAGCGGGTCGGTGTTCAGCTGATACATAAGCAGATCTGTATTCTCAGAAAGACCAAAGCCAGCGGGATTTGTCAAGTGGACGCCGCGGTTCCCGCCTCAGCATTGTAAGGCGTCTCTCCCAATGTCAGTGAGCCAGCACCGACATTTTTTCCAGTCAATACCCAGCGATTGCCAAGGCAGATACCCGACGAACTTCCACGCTTACCCACATTGGACCAGCCCGGATCATCGCCGGGCGCAGTGGTGTTCCGCGAGCCATCGCCGGAGGAAATGATGACGCCCCATAGGTGCGACGGAAAGAGTAACAGAAAAAAGACCATCAACGTTAACTTGGGTATGACAGAAAGATGCATGTCGTGAACAGGCCTTGATTCAAATCAAATGTGAAATTAAAGAAATCCTATTGAACTCGCTGGTGACCCGTTTGGGTGTTTAACAATCCGTCGAGATTCAAAATATCCTTCAATGTGTCAAACGACATTTTATCTTCCAGATGATGGGTTAATTGACCTGTTTGCTTGAGGGCTTCCATCATCGATTGCATGGCACTTCCACACACCATGAGTGTTTCAATTGGACTGACCGCAATTTTGTAACCCAAGCGCTCAAGATCTGACACACTCAGAATCGGAGTTTTGCCGCCGACCAGCATGTTGGCAAATAAAGGATAAGGAACATTGTCGGCTATCCTCTCCAGTTCTGCGCGACTTTCCGGCGCCTCAATGAAGGCCACATCCGCTCCAAGTTCGCAATAGGCATTGACTCGATCGATGGCATCTTCCAGTCCGTTCAGCGCGCGCGCGTCAGTCCGTGCAATAATCACAAAATCTTCATCAGGTTTGGAGTCAACCGCCACCTCGATTTTCCCCAACATTTCTTCTTTTGTGATAATCTGCTTCTGGTGAAAGTGACCGCATTTTTTTGGAAATAACTGATCTTCCAGCAGGATACCGGATGCCCCCGCAGCAGCGAGACGTTCAACAGTCTGTCGCACGTGAGGAAGATTGCCATGACCAGTATCTCCGTCTGCAATCAAGGGAATGGAAAGTTGCCGTGTAATCTGCTGCACCGCGAGTTCCATGTCCGAGAGGTTCAGAAAATTAAGATCCGGCAATCCAAACCGCGATGCACTGACCCCAAATCCACCCAAAAATAAAAGATTGAATCCTGCATGCTGAGCAATCAATGCAGAAAAAGCATCATGAACTCCCAGACTCACGATGATCCCAGGATCATTCAAGAGGCTTCGCAATACTCTATTTTTATCCTTTTGTTTTACTTTGCTTTGCATGAAGGGAGAGGTTGATTCAGCTGGAGGCAAAGGTCACGTTTTTTCAATATCAAACCAGCAGCAAACAACTTTCCAATGCGTAGACAGGAATCAGGGAATGGACTTTGATACTCCAGCAACAGAGTCATTGACCAGATTGCTCTTGATAGACTTACAGATGCCCGACAAAATAAAACCATGGCAGAAACCACCCCGGTCATTTTCAACAATACGGTCCTTCGAGATGGGCATCAATCTCTGGCAGCAACACGCATGCGGACCGAGCAAATGATACCGGTTGTCGAGAAACTGGATAACCTTCAATTTGGAGCACTGGAAACGTGGGGTGGCGCAACCATTGATTCTTGTCTGCGGTTTCTGGATGAAAACCCTTTCGACCGTCTCGACACTCTAAAGAAACTTTCCCCCAATACACCTCATATGATGCTGCTTAGGGGGCAAAATATCGTTCAATACACGAGTTTTCCTGATGATGTAGTTGAATCTTTCATCAAATGTTCAGCCAATCACGGCATGGACATCTTCAGGGTGTTTGATGCTCTCAACGATGTTCGCAATATCCGTACGGCGGTGAAGGCCGTGAAGGAAGCAGGAAAACATGCACAAGGCGTCATTTGCTATACGACCAGCCCGGTGCATACCATCGGCAACTTTCTCAAGCTTGGAGTCGAGCTTGAGGCCATGGGCTGTGATTCGGTTTGCATCAAGGACATGGCAGGACTGATTTCCCCTTCCAAAGCGGCAGACTTGGTAAAAAACCTGAAAGAAAAAATTAAAATCCCCATCGTATTGCACAGTCACAGCACGGCAGGGATGGCGGCAGCTTCTTACTATGCTGCCATTGAAAGCGGCGTTGATGCAGTAGATACATCCATTGCCCCATTTGCAAATGGAACAGGCCAACCAGACACACTGCTCATGCAATCCATGTTGGAAACCAGTCCGCGCAAGCCTGATTATGACATGCAGGCACTGGCTGAAATCGGCGATCATTTCAAAAAGGTCTACCTTGAACTGGACGCATTCACGCATGCTAAGAACGAAAAAGTCGATGCAGACATACTCGTTTATCAAGTACCGGGAGGAATGATGAGTAATTTCCGAAACCAGCTGAAGGAGCAAGGAATGGGAGACCAGCTATTGGACGTCATGAAAGAAATCCCTTATGTCAGGGAAAGGTTAGGCTGGATTCCCTTGGTCACACCGACCTCGCAAATTGTGGGCACTCAATCCATGCTCAATGTAAAATTTGGCAGATGGAAAATGCTTTCACAGCCCGTTGTGGATATTCTCCTTGGAAAGTACGGGAAAACACCTGGCCCCGTCGACCCGGAACTTCGCAAGAAGGCGGAGGGGCAGGCGAAAGAAGAGTCTATCGATTGCCGTCCGGCAGACCTGCTTGAGCCACGTATGGACATACTGAAGAAAGAATTAAAGCTGGCAGGATTTCCTGTTAATGATGATATGGCAGTCCTTCATGCCATGTTCCCTCAGGAGCTTAAGAAGCATATCGAAAACAAAGACAGGCCTCATGCCCAGACTCACCCCCAAAAAACTCCCTCCATACCGAGCCAGCGCGATGGAGTCAAAAAACCAATGCAATATGCGATGACAGTGAAGGGCAATCGCTTCGAAGTCACTGTCGAGGAACTGAATTAAAATCATAAATCCCTTTCAAAATGCCTTCACCAGCTCCTGTGCGATATCAATGAGCAGAGGAGGCCAGTTTTCGATAGAAGTAAACAAGATTTTTTCCTATGACTTTACTGTGTTTTTTTTAAGGTCAATTGTATGAAAAAACCGTGGTACCGATTGCTGCATTGGCAAATAATCCTGGGCTTGCTGCTGGGTGTGATCTTTGGTGTGATAGCCGCTTCAAAAGGTTGGGGAGAATGGACCTCCAATTGGGTTAGCCCCTTCGGAGCTATTTTCATCAATTTGCTCAAACTAATTGCCGTCCCTCTGGTGCTGACTTCTCTGGTAACAGGTGTTGCTTCATTGTCCGATGTCAAGAAGCTGAGCCGTATGGGAGGAAAAACAATTGCGCTCTACATAGGAACCACCGCAGTAGCGGTCATCATCGGGCTTGGCCTTGTCAATTTGTTCAAGCCTGGAAAAAATCTCCCTGAGGAAACACGCACGCAACTACAGTCGTCGTATCAAAACGATGCCTCAACCCGTCAAACCGCTGCGCTGGATGTCAAAGAGAGAGGCACACTCGATTTCCTGGTAGATATTATCCCAAACAATTTTCTAGCCTCCGCTTCCAACAACAACAACATGCTTCAACTTGTATTTGTCTCACTGTTGCTGGGAGTAGGCTTGACAATGACCCCCGACAAACAGAGTCGACCTGTTCTGCAGGTATTCGATGGTTTGATGGAGGCGGTCATTCAGATTGTCCACTTGATCATGAAATTGGCTCCAATAGGAGTTTTTGGACTCATGGCCAACACCATCGTAACAATGGCACAGGATGATTTAGGGCAAGTATTTGATCTCCTGGGAGCATTGGGAAGTTATTGCCTTGTAGTAGTCGCTGGACTGGCTTTGCATTGCTTTATTGTATATCCGCTCCTCCTCAGGTTTTTCACCAAGATACCCTACAAACGGTTTTTCTCAGGCATCAGCTCTGCTCAATTACTCGCATTTTCCACAAGCTCCAGCGGAGCAACGCTCCCTGTCACAATGGACCGGTGCCAGAAACGTCTTGGCGTATCAGAAGAGGTCTCTTCTTTTGTGCTTCCGCTTGGGGCCACCATCAATATGGATGGTACTGCTCTTTACCAGGCGGTGGCTTCCGTATTCATCGCACAGGCTCTTGGAATGGATCTCAATTTTGCAGCTCAAGCCACGATTGTGATGACCGCAGTCCTCGCCTCCATTGGAACGGCTGCCGTGCCCGGTGCAGGCATTATCATGCTTGTCATTATTCTTGAAGCCATCCATGTCCCCAGCGAAGGGATTGCACTGATCCTTGGTGTAGACCGAATACTCGACATGTTGCGCACTGTCACCAATGTCACTGGCGATGCAACCGTGGCAACAGTCATTGCTTCTTCCGAAAACCAACTGGAATTACCCGCAGAGAATTAGGAACCAGGAATGAAGCATCTCGTTCAAGTGCCGGTCGCATTAGGCAGAAACTCATGTCTCACTCAATTTGGATAGCTCTGAAGGGCCCTGAGCAGGGAGGTAACCCTCATACTCTGGAAACCTGCATCCTGCGGAAAAGCAGCAAAAACACCAACATTCTATGGCAACTCCAAGATGAGGAAAAAGTGAGGCCTCATACCTGAAACACAGCAATATCGTTTAAATACTTATTCGTTTGTCAGGAGTTTGAAGTGTTTCACGTTTATTTTGTAGATTTTGTAACCTGAATCGCTCAAGTTCAGTCTCAGCATTACCCATGAATACGGATCCCAGATCATTGTTAAACTTTTTTGCCGCTCAAAATGCGGAGATTGATGTCGTATGGTTTATTGTGCATTTCCTGCTGGCTGCGCTTTTCAGCTATTTGTTGAGCAAGGTTTATGTGCACTTTGGAAATGCACTGTCGAACAGGGAAATGTTCGGAAGGAATTTCATGATATTGAGCATGACAACCATGCTGATCATTACCATCGTCAAATCGTCGGTGGCATTGTCTTTGGGACTGGTTGGGGCACTTTCGATCATAAGATTTCGGGCAGCTATCAAAGAACCAGAGGAGTTAAGCTACCTCTTTTTCGCCATCGCGATCGGCCTGGGCATGGGTTCCCAGCAAGCATTGATCACCGGAGTTGCTTTTCTCGTGGTGGTCGCAATCCTTGCATTACGTCATTTCACAAGGCCAGGAGAAACAAAACCCAATCTTTATCTCACCTTATCAGGCAAAAAATCAGAAGAGGACTGCATTCCTCAGATCACCAAGGTGCTGGCCAAGGAGGCCAGAGATTTCAGACTCAGGCGTATTGATGAAACCAAGGAGCTTTTTGAAATATCCTTTCAAATTCAGTTCAAAGACATAGAGCACATTCAGAGTTGCAGAACAGCGCTGGCGAGCATTCACCCCGAGATCAAGATAAGCTTGATCGATGACCGTGGTATCGGAGGATAATAAAGTGAGCGTGTCCGATGCAGCCACATCCGAAAAAGAAATACATGAACCGAGGCAAGGCTATCGGTTCGAGCGCAAATATCATATTCAGGACTTGCCGGAAGTTGAAATTGAGATGTGGATCAAACGTTCCCCTGCCCTGTTTTTTGAATGTTTTCCGCCACGATTTATCAACAACATCTATTTCGATACGCCTGATTTATCCAATTACCATGAAAATCTGAGTGGTCAGGCTGCTCGCACCAAAATAAGACTCCGATGGTATGGGGAATTTCTGAAGAGCCAGCAAAAAACAACGCTGGAATATAAGATCAAACGCGGCATGGTGGGCACAAAGAACAGTTACAAACTGCCACCACTTAATCTTACCCCCGGTTTTTCCTATCATGATTTGGATACCTATTGGGAAAAATGCGACATACCTGAAAATGTCCGTCACGATGTAAGACTGGTTGTCCCTACGATGTGCAATCGTTATCACAGAAAATACTACCTTTCAGCAGACGGCATGTATCGCATCACGATTGACACGGGGTTGAGTTTTATCGCTATTGACCGTTTTGATTGTCAATTCAATCGGATTCGTAATCTGGAGGAGAGCGTCGTGGTAGAATTAAAATATTCGGGAGACATTTCAACACTCGATGAACGATTGGTAAATTTTTTACCGTTTCGGGTGACACGCATGTCTAAATATGTCACAGGAGTCGATTTGCTGAGCACTTAGCCAAAACCACGCAGGAAACAATGAGACCCGAACAGAAGCATGGCATCTTTTCTCCCTGGCAGTTCATCACCATCTTGCTGGTGCTGTCAGCAACAGGCCTGATTATGAATCCTGACTTGTTGACCTATTACGCAGGCAAACCAGACTTACTCATCACGGAGTTCCTCGCTGAAAACAAAACCCAACTCACCGACGCGGATGGCGATTTTTCTGATTGGATTGAAATTTACAACGCATCAGAAAAAACGCTTTCTCTGGCTGGCTGGCATTTAACAGATGATTTTAAAGATTTCAGGAAATGGACTTTTCCCCATGCCCAAATTGAACCAGGTGGATTCTTGCTGGTATGGGCATCAGGCAAAAACAGAACCAATTGGGTAGATGATTTACACACAAATTTCAAGCTGTCGACCGACGGAGAATATCTCGCATTGATCAAGCCCAACGGAAGAATTACCGCACACGAATATCTCCCAAAATATCCCAAGCAGAAACCAGATGTTTCCTTTGGGTTGAATGAAGAACATTTCCAAGAACATCGATGGCTCAGCAAGGAGCCTCTCAGGGATTACTCTTTCTTTGGCTCCCCCACACCGCAATCGCATAATAAAGGCGGATCGGTGACTCATAAAGGTTTGAAGCAGAGCAATGCCACCGAATAAACAGGATGACTGAAATGGTTAATCCGCCACGGGAATTTTGTAAAAGCAAAGCCAGGTGCCTATCCTCGCCCCAAGATCGATGGTTGATCGTGCGTCGTTGAGATTAAATCGACGCCATTCGGCATGACCATCCTCGAATAAGAAGTTACCACCTTCGGGGGATCCATCACGGCTGCGGTGGGTGGCCGCAGGAACGCTTTTACCATCGCTTTCAGTGAACCAGTTGACACTGCCACTGTTCTTCGACATATTCCATGAGCCAAGCCCTTGAAGACGGTCGGTCAAAATTGGAGCATTCTTAAAACGTCCACCAAGTTTTTTGCGAGTCACCCAACCCTCAACGCCACTTACGTCATAATCAGCACTCGAAGCAGTGCGTCCGGGAAGATAGAAATAGCCTGTGAGAACAGGTTTTAAATGCGCATTGGGATCTGAATTCCTCCACATGTCAGCAACCCGATGCCATTTGTCAGTAGGGCAAAATATGAGGTGAAACTTCCCCTTCTCCTCTTCTGTCTTTTTGGATTCAATCAAATAATTCTTCCAGAAAGATGCCATGGAAGGCCCCATCCAGCTCAAATGTTGCCCTTGGGAATTATCTGGAAAGGAATTGTCATGATCGGCTGCATACATCTGGATAGCGATGCCCCATTGCCGCTGATTGCTTAAACACAGGGTTTTGTTGGCTTTAGATTTAGCCTTACTAAGCGCAGGAAGAAGCATTCCTGCTAAAATTGCAATAATGGCGATAACCACTAAAAGCTCAATCAGCGTGAAACCATGACGTAAAGAATTTGATGCATGGCGAAACACTTTTTGAGAATTAAAACCAGACACAGCATTAACAGGATGGGTATACATAAGCTTTGATGGATTTGACTGTTTTTATGCTTCCCAAAAGAATTGGTCAATGATCCTTATGCACAAAATCGAATATCACAATCCCTTTTGAGTGTCATTGAACACATGACATTTACCTGAATTAACCGTGCCTCCTCCTCAAGTCTATGAGAGGATGCGTCCAACATGGCTGAAATTGGGCGACTTAATTCTTTGGAAATTCTACATCACACACCGCAGGGATTTTATCTCGACGGTGCGGAGCATGGAGAAATCCTCCTGCCTTCGCGCTACGTGACTGACAGCATGAAGGAGGGCAACATGATCACAGTCTTTGTTTATCGCGATTCAGAGGACCGACTCATTGCTTCCACCGATCGACCCAAGGCGATTGTCGGGGAGTTTGCAGGATTAAAAGTCACAAGTGTTCACCCCAATGTAGGTGCGTTTCTGGACTGGGGTTTACCAAAGGATTTGTTACTGCCTTATCGAGAACAGACAAAACCCGCCCGAAAAGATCAGATCATTGTCGTCCGTATCATCCTTGATCCAAAATCTGAACGCCTCGTGGCGAGTGCAAGATTGAACCGCTGGCTGGAAAAACAAGCCCCTCGCTACAGAAGAGGCCAGTCCGTCAGACTGCTGATCTCAGAACGTACTCCCATGGGTTTGAATGCGTTGATCAATGAATCACACGTAGGCCTTCTTTACCGGGATCCCTCAATCGCCCATCTTGATCCAGGCGATCAGCTGAAAGGGTATATCCAACAAATCCGTGATGATGGTAAGATCGACCTCACCCTCAATCCTGACCGTGGAGCAAGAGTAGTCTCCCTTTCATCCCAGATACTGGATCAACTCTCATGCAACGATGGATTTCTACCTCTCACCGATAAAAGCAGCCCCGAGCTCATCAGGAGTCATTTCGGAGTCAGTAAAAAAGTATTCAAACAAACCCTTGGAAATCTGTTCAAGGAACGCAAAATTGCGTTGGAGGACAATGGAATACGCATACTTGATTCTTGATACTAGCAGCCAGCAAACATCCACCTCCTTGATGAAAGCTTCCATTTTCAAACGTGATTGAAACCATGTTTAGATAATCACCGTTTTCCATACAGCAGGCATTGTCTCATGCCTAATCAAGTTGAGAGCAGGACCCCAGACAGTAGAAATTTTATGATTTACTGGCACATGACCCCATCAGGAATTCAATCAATGCAAGGCCGCATTGAAATGCGGAGTATTGTATGGCAGACACAAGAAAAAGAGTTTTCCATCGAACGCGTTCCCATGTAAGTGACAGCCTCCAGGGAGAGGTTCAAACTAAAAACAATCCAATGAAGGTGTGGATGGCAAATAGATACCTGCTCGTGATCGTAAGGAAAAGCTGGTGAAATGGCGGAATCAAAGCAAGACTGAGTCTGACTCGTCTTAAGTAATCTACAGATAATTCAAAAATGTAATCACCTTCTCTTTAAAACCAAGAAATACTGAAATCCATGCACCTGATAATGGCCGAGAAAGTTCCGTTTGGTTTAAGTTATAAAACAAACATAATCATTGTCCGAAAAAATTCACATCGATGGACCCTTTCACTTTATTTAATTTTTCAAGCAGAAGATAAACTCAAGAGCAAGCGGACCTACGAAGCGAAGTTCGGCTTCCATGGGAAAAGTTGAAAACCATGACACTTCAAAAAGAGGAAACCTTCTGGTGCGATACCAGAGGTTGCAACGGTCAAAAAAATCTATCCGAGGATTAAAAAGTTAAAATTCACGATGAAAATTGCCATTTTATCCGATATTCATGATCGGTTGACGCAGCTTGAAAAAGCGCTGGAAATAATGAAAGACGCTGATGCTTTACTGTGCTGTGGTGACTTGTGTTCGCCGTTTATCATCCAAGCGATTGGGGAAGGATTCAGCAAGCCTATCCATGTCGTTTTTGGTAATAATGACGGAGACTTGTTTCGCATCACACAAAACAGTCAAGCGTTCTCACACATCCAATTGCATGGCGAATTGGCTGAACTCGAATTGGATGGAGTGCGATTCGGCATGCAACATTTTGACAACATCGCAAGGCTCCTTGCAGACTCAGGCAAATTTGATGTCATGTGCTTCGGCCACAACCATCAATTTGAAATTTCCATGAGCAGCTCATGCCAACTGATCAATCCCGGTGAAATTTATGGAGGCTTGTCGGGTCATTCAACCGCGGTGATTTATGACACAAGCAATCGTATCGCGGAGCGTATTGATATCCCAATCAGCCCATCATGATCCGTAAAGCATTCATCATGTTCATCAAGCAGGGATGTGAACTAGAATACGAGAAAAGGCATAACCCCATCTGGCCTGAATTGGAAGCTACCCTGTTGGAGCATGGAGTTCACTCCTACAGCATCTTCTTACACCCTGATAAAAGACACCTCTTTGCGCATGCCGAGATTGAAAACGAGGGTCAATGGAACGCGATTTCGAGTACCGATGTGTGTCAAAAATGGTGGCAATGGATGAGTGAGATCATGGAGACCAATCCGGATTTGAGCCCGAAGGCTGTGAATTGTGAAGAGGTCTTTCATATGAGGCATCCGCAGGCGAAACCCTGAAATTCACCCGTTTACAAAAAGTGCGAACGGGCTCAGGGTCCAGTTTGAGAATAGGAGAAGGATTTGCGGGAACATCGCCCTTGATTCAGCAATTCTCCATTGCCTTGGGCAGGGTAAAAGTGTATGGTAATTCTAGTAAGTCTGGCGCATATGATAAACAAGCCCCAACCCTCAACCAGCCCGGATCGCAGAGGTTTCATGCGTGGGATGCTCACCATGATCGCAGGAGGTTTTGCACTTCTTGCTCCACTTTTGGGTGGTTTAGCGCTTCTTCTGGATCCCCTTAGACGCAACAGAAACGAAACCTCGGGCGCATTCATCATGGTCGCTCGATTAACTTCCTTACCGGCAAATGGAATACCTGTGAAATTCGATATTCTTTCCAACAGGAAAGACGCATGGAATCATTATTCAAATGTTCCAGTGGGTTCCATTTATCTCAGGCGCACCAAAAACGAGGACTTGGCCGCTTTCAACATTATCTGCCCTCATGCGGGTTGCTTTGTTCAGATCGATTCGCAGAAGCCCCAGTTTAACTGCCCATGCCATGAAAGTCAGTTTCATTTTGACGGCACGAAAGCCAACCCGAATAACCCCAGCCCGCGAGGCATGGATCCATTGAAGGTAGAAATCCGCAATGGCGATGAAATCTGGGTTCAATACCAAAGCTTTAAAACCGGGATTTCAAAAAGAATTCCAACCAGCTAATGCGCAGATTGCTCAAGTGGATTGATGACCGAACCGGCCTCGAAAAGGTCATTAGATCCGCGTTGTTCAATGAGATCCCGGGAGGAGCCAAGTGGCGCCACACCTGGGGAGGCATCCTACTCTTCATGTTCGCTGTGCAAGCCATCACCGGCATGGCTCTTTGGATGTCCTACAGCCCCAGTACCCGGTCCGCATGGGAGAGTGTTTACTATATTCAACATGTCATGCAGCTGGGATGGCTTGTGCGAGGTATTCATTAC
>Ga0257126_1002223_pt1 | contig 12980 bp, 8 predicted proteins | sample SI060_120mmetaG_FD_190151 | JGI IMG/M metagenome (GOLD analysis project Ga0257126, IMG submission 190151) | Marine microbial communities from Saanich Inlet, British Columbia, Canada - SI060_120m | ecosystem: Environmental > Aquatic > Marine > Inlet | place: Canada: British Columbia | collected... | reverse complement strand
ATGATCTTATATTTCTAGGGTTTCTAAACAGGTCAGATGAATGAACATATCCAATTATACTATCGATATTATTTTTATAAATTAAAATTTTAGATAATTTAGTTTCAATAAATTTATCTTTTAAATCATTAATAGTTGAGTTAATATTCATTGCAATGATTTCAGTTCTAGGAATCATACATTCTCTAACCTTCTTATCAGAAAGATCAAGTGTGTTTTGCAACATCTCAACTTCAGAGCTAGCCGAATCCTCAGAGTTATTCGAGTTAATATGATCAAGATAATCATCCAAATCTGTTTTATTAAAAAATTGTTTGTTTTCTGTTAATGTTTGACCAAAGAATAATTTTACTATAAGCTTAGAAACTTGTATAAATAACCATGCAAATGGAGAAAATAAAATAAAAAAACAGCAGATAGGAAGTGAAAAGAATCTTAGAGTTGTGTTTGGAAAGATTTTAAAAATAGATTTTGGGAGAAACTCTGCTGTCACTAGGATTATGCTAGTTGAAATAACTGTTTGTACAAATAACAATAAATATGAGTTTAATTGAAAAGAATCTAAATATGGAGATAATATTTTAGTCATTACAATTCCATAAATAACTAATGAAATATTATTACCTATTAACATCGTGGTAATAAAATTTGACTCATTTTTAGAGAAAAAAGCAATTACTTTTGAAGATATATTTTTACTTCCTTTATCAAGTTCTAGCTGCAATTTATTTGAAGAAACAAAGGCAATCTCAATTCCTGAAAAAAATGCAGATAAAATAATAGTAATGAAAGCGAGTGTTAAATACATTTTTAATCTAAATCACTAATATACATTTTTCCACTAATCTTATTTAATGTATAATCATTAAAGTTTGGATCAGAACTAAAACCTTTAGCATAAATCTTTTCCTTTTCAGTAGTGATAATAACATCTTTTTCTGTGTAAATTTTATCTTTTTTCTCATCCCAAATTAGATACTCAGTTTCTAATGTTTTTGTTTTATTACTTAAAACCACACTATTAGATGCCCTCATAATACTATTTACCTCATCAACATCAGCATTTTTTGCTTTTAAAGTAGAAATTATATTAGAAGAATTATCATAGAAAATAACTTCAAAGCCTTGTGAAAATAATAGTCGTGGAGAATCGTCAATAAATCTCTCAATCTTATTAGCAATAATTTCAAGTTTTATTAATCCATTTTCTGTGTGAATTAAGTTAGATTCTTCAATTATTTCAATTGGCAAGTTTTGATCTTCAAATAACTCACTCACTAATTGAGGATCATTTGTACAAGAAATAAATGTAAATAAGAAAGAAACAAAAGTAAGACGCATATTTACTTAATCGCTTGTTCTTACTGTTGTAGATTTATTAACCCAACACTCAATTTTGTATTTTGTGTTTTTTTCTACATTATTAAAAAAACATACTTCCGTTGAAGGAAAATACTTTGAATAAGTATTTATACTTTTTCTTGCTCTTGATTTTACTGACTCATCTTTTTGAGCTTTATTAAACATATCTACAGCTATCCAATAAACTGTTTTTTGCTCAAAATCATTACCACAAGATTTAGCTCCAGCCACATATATATTTCCTAAATTCATATAAGCTTCTCCCCAACTTTCTTTTAAATTTAAGGCTTCATATACAGCGCTACGAGCATTTGAAAACGACCCTAAGTTTCTATATGCATCTGCCAAACCTAAATAATATTTTGCCTTGTTATCTGGATCTTCCTCTAAGTCAATAGCTTCTTTACAATATTTTATGGCCTGATTATATTCTCCTCTTGAGATACTCATTTTCCCCATTTTAGAAGCAGATAATGCAGCTGGTTCAAGTTCATATAACTTTGAGGAAACCTCAAAAAATAAATTATCTTCAACACATTCCTTATTATCAAGAATTTTAACAATTCTTTTCAATAAATTAATATCTTCTGAATTTTGCTGAAATTTTATTGAGTAAATTCCGATTAAAGCCTCGCAATCAGCATATGGGGTGAATAAAGATTCTACATTAGATAAAGTCTGATTATAATATTTGCTTTTCTTTGGATTACTACTTAAATTATAATCAATCACATCAGATAATTGAGCATATAATAATAAAACATCTTCTTTTTGAAGATCACCATTTTTCTCCATTAAAGTTGCTGATTTAAAATAAGCAGAAATTGCTCCAGCAGAACTATTTGACTGCTGAAGTTCAAAAGATTGTTTTAACACTTCATATGCTGCGATATAATTTTCTTTATCATATCTAAGCATATCTGCTCCTTTTAAACCTAAAACAAAACCTTCTTCACCAAAATAATTTATTCTTTTATCATAAATTTGAATTAAGGTGTCAAGATATGCCTCAGTATTAGATTTATCTTTTTTCATTTTTGCTTTTATAATTGTAGGCCCATTTTTATAAATATTACCACTTGAGCTAGGGCAATTTAAAAATGACCATCGCCAAGGCTTTAATGCATCCTCATAATTTTTTTGTTTATAATACTCCCTATATAAAGAAAGATTGGTAATACAACTAATACTATCACTACCCCATTTCGACTGTGCTTTTAAGTCTTGACTTAAAAAAGTGACTAATAAAACTAATAAAACATTTCTCATTTCTAATTATATTTTTGTTTAACAAACCATATACCTTCAAATGACATACTTAACCCAAATTTTATATAATTTTCTTTAAGTAAATTATTTGAATTTGTCCCTCTTTGCCCTAATGTTATAGAAAAATCATAGGTTGATTTATTTCTTTTTATTGGAACACCTATACCAAAACTTATGCTTTTGTCTTCTAACTGGATATTATTAATTTGTAAAGGCGTGGTATTTAATGCTACCCCAATTCTATAATTACATCTCTTATAGAATTGTGTTACAGAGTTAGCATCTGGAGTATATTGTAATCCTGAGGATATTTTCTTACTATTAACTAAAGAGTCAGACTCTGCAAACAGCTGATAATCGCTCCAATTTTGAGTAGAATAATCACAAACAAAAAGCCATGGACCCTTTGAGAATGCTAAACCATAGTTTAAATATTGAGGTAGAATCATATTGCCCTCTTCAACTGAATTCACAAAGGTATCTTTAACAACTTCATAAATACCAGAATATTCAAATGTCTCAACTAAATTTGATCGTTTAGCATTAATATCTGAATTATTTGTAGCATTAACAGAAAGAGTAATATTAGCATTAGAACTTTCTAAATTCTTATCATAAATAAGCCCAAATTCATAAAAAACTCCATCTAAATTTATAAGAGAATTTGATCTAGAATTAAATATCGTTTCATCATCAAACTCTAATTTTTTTCTTCTATTTAAACCTCCAAACAAATAAGACGCATTAGCTCCAACAGAAATATTATCATGAACTTTAAATGCAGCTCCTAAGTATACTTTGCTTAAACCTCCGTCACCAGAATATAACATATCTGCTTCGTATTGTTGATCTCTACTTTCTAATGTGTAACCTATGTTGCTAAAAGGAATAACACCAAAACTTGTACCAATTTTCTTATTTAATGGAAAAGCAAAAACAATATGACTAAGAGAAACATTATTAACAGTCTGTTCATCTGATAAGGATTGAATATTTAAAACATTATGATTTAAACCTGTAGAAAATATAAATGAATTAGGATTAAACACAGAATATGAAGCAGGGCTGTAAGGGTTAATAATATTTTCATTATAAATCGCGTATCCTCCCCCACCTAAAGAATTAAAAACAGGTGAAAACTGAGTAGTCAAATCTCCAAGTCCAAATCTTGAGTATGGAGAGCTTGTATTTTGCTGAGCATAAATAGACTCTGCAAAAATTAGGAAAATAATTAAAAAACTTAACTTATATATTTTACTCATTATAATCTAAAATTTCGTTCAAACCCTTAAGCACTAAAAAAGGATCTGCAAATATGCTACTTTTTAATTCTTTTTCAAAGAATGATAAATCTCCACCGGTAAATAAAACTATAAAGTTTTTATTTTCTTTCTTCCACTCAGATATTAATGTTTTTACTTCTGACAAAATACCTCTTTGAACTCCTGAAACAATTGAATCCTTGGTGTTTTCGCCTTTAAATGGGGTGTGTTCTTGCTGATTAATTAAAGGTAAGTCAGAAGTATAGTCACTTAATGCTTTATAACGCATCTTCAATCCTAATGTTATTCTACCACCATGGTATTTTTTCTCTTTATCGATAAAGTCAGCTGTCAAACAACTACCAGCATCAAAAACCCAAATATCTTTATTAGGAAATAAGAATGTCGCCCCAACAACTGCAGCAATTCTATCGCTTCCAACGAAAGATTCATACATTGAAGAAATTGGTAATGGGGTGTCATTATTTAGTTCTACACAATTAAGTGAAGAAAGTAGTTTTTTTTCTGAATCAGTTAATTTTCTTACTGTAGAATATATTGATGAAGATATGGTAATATCACCAGAGAAACCAATCACTTCTTTTTTAGAAAAGAATTTTATTGTTTTTGTCGCAACTAAGTCTTTATTACAAAAAAGTGCAAGCTTAACTCGAGAATTACCAAAATCTATAACTAATTTCAATAAATTAAATTTTATCAAAGCTACAAAAAAGACAGTTCATGATATGAATTGTAATTTTATTTCTTAATATTAAAAATTCTGCTAAATTTGCACCCCTAATGATGGTACCTTAGCTCAGTTGGTAGAGCAATGGACTGAAAATCCATGTGTCCCTGGTTCGATTCCTGGAGGTACCACTTAAAAGCCCCTAAATTTTAGGGGCTTTTTAGATTTACTATGCACTACACAGCATAAGGATTACAATAGTATATATTTACATAAAAAATAATATTCTTTTAATGGACATTACTATTGTAATCGATTTCCTCTCCAATGAATGGATAAGAAATATGGCTCTTACTGTTTTTTTTATGACTTGCTATTTTTTTATTGGTTTTAAAATTAAAGACAAACAGATAGCAATGTTTATGAAAGTTAGTAGTTTTTTAGTCCTATTAATGACTCTTTCTAATCATATACTTTTAATTAGTCTTGACTCATGGGCATTAAAAAGCAACTTACCAATACATTTATGTAGTGTATCTGCTTTAATCTGTTGCTTTATTGGATTTACAAAAAAAAATCAGCTTCTTTTTGAATTTTTATTTTATGCGGGTATTATTGGAGGAATGCTATCAATCTTAACTCCACAAATTACCTTATATAATGAGTATTATTTCTTTTATATAATGTTTTATTTTAAACATGCTGCTATTATTGCTATACCATTATTTCTGCGTTATGGGTTAAATATGAAATTAACCGAATTCTCGTGGTTAAAAACATTTGGTTTAGTGAATCTGCTATTATTATTTGTTTTACCAATTAATGCATTAATTGATTCAAATTATTTGTACGTTACACGACCTCCAATGGTAAACAACCCTCTAATTATTGAGGATTTAAATAAAGTTTTTGGAATCCCAACTTATGTATTCTATTGGGAAATAATTCTTATTGTTCTCGTTATTCTTTTTTATTATGTTTTTAGACATAAAACTATAAAAGCAGCTAGTTAGCTGCTTTTATAAAATTGAAAAAAATTAGGTTTCTATTCTAATAATAATTTATAAGTAAAATTATTATTCTTATTCTTAATCTCTAAAATATAAATGCCCGAAGAAAAAAGATTTAAATCAATTTCTTTTTTCACATTTATTATTTGTGTTTCTTGTAATACTTGTTGACCATAAATACTATTTACTATTAAATCATATGCATCATTAGTCAAATTATCAATTGTAAATTTACCATTTGACGGATTAGGATACACATTATAATTTAATTGAAACTCTTCATTAATACCATTAACAGTTCCAAAGTTCATTCTTATTAGTAACGCTTTTGAAATTGTATACCAACCTCCAAAACCTAAAGAACCACTATTACATCCATTATCTTGTAAATACTTAACAGTATTTGGATTTTCAGTACTACTAATTAATGATGTATCTATTGGATGTTGCGTTCCTTTTACTGCAGCCATATAAGATGTTCCTGCAAATAATGGATATGCATTAAGTAAAGGTAAAGTAACCCAAGAATCAATATCTGCAGCGGTTAGAACATAAGAGTCTGATTCCTCTAAAAATATCTGACCATCAGTTTCATACAATTCAACATTTAATTCCGCACCAGCAACAGAGTTGTCATTTACATGAAAAGAAATTGATGTTATAGTAGTGTTTTCATATATATCAAAAGCATTTGCTAGTACCTGACCTCCACAAGATCTTCCTAAAAAATATCCATTTCCAGCATTAGCACCATCTGAATTCCAATCATAATCTACAGCATAAACTGTATCAGAAACAACTGTTCCTCTAACTAAAGTATCAGTGTATGGAAAAGAATCAGAACTTGCATAAAAACTAATATTATGATACCCATATGTTGTTGGAGAAAAACTTGTGTTAGTAGCTAATGTATCAAGTGCATTAACTTGAGAAGAAATAGGATTTGAAGAAGCATTCATAACTACATTCCCAAGCTCATCAGTAACTATTGTATTGAGTTTAGTATTTGTTTGTAAGTTAGCTCCATTGTTTTTCACAACTGCCTCCATCCTGTATGGGTTTTGATTAGCTTGATTCATTGGATTAAATGTGTAATCTATTCCATAATCACCTAAAGCTTGATAACCAAGCCACCAACCTCCATAAGTTTGATCTGATATTTCTAGCCTATTTGGTTCTGTTTCAACAATCTTAATATCATCAATCATCCAATAATAGCATCTAGCTACCCATCCAAATCTAATATAAACTGTTGATTGATTTCCTGCTACGCTAGATATATTAATACTTGTAACTTCTGGATTGGAGGATTGAGTATTATTAGAAATACCGCTATTAACCAAATAAGAAGTCCAATTAATTGAATCAGTACTAATATAAACAGTAGGTGGTGTAAAGCTACCATTTCCTAAATTATTATATCTAAAGAGATGTTCAAATTCCAAACTAACAGCAGGATGTGCTGAGAGATCAATCGCATTTGTTGTAACTAAGGATTCAATATATTGATAAGTTGATCCAGAAGGCTGACCATTAGCATAATGATTTGCGGAATCTGTATCACAAATTAAAAAACCATCACTAGCCGTTGTTGATGTAAGTCCATTTGAACCAGCAGTTCCTTGATTTCCGTTATAATAACCCCACGTCCCATCAGTTGTCCATGCCCAAGGACAAGTTGCAAAAGAACCAGCCATATTTGAAGAGCTAGTTGACCATAAGGCTGGAAAACCTCCAGAAAAATCTTCTGACCAGATTGGAGTTATAGATGATGAATTAAAATGAGAGGGTAGAATATTAGATGTAGATGAATTTGTTAAAAGATTAATAGTTTCAGATTCAAAATCATTATTTGCTTGTTGACTAAAAACAACTAATGACAAAACCATAAAAATGAGAAGTGAATATATGTTTTTCATACTTTATTATTTGTTGGGTTAAGACAAAGATAATAAAAAAGCCCTATCGTAAAATAGGGCTTTTAAAATTGTAAAGACCAAATAAGCTTATTCTAAAATCACTGATTTTACTGAGACTTTATTTTCATATGATAAAGTTACATTATAAATACCTTTATCAAATTTATTTAAATCAATCGAAGGAGAAGTTATTCCATTATGTTCTAAAGAAATAATCTCTTGCCCGATAACATTAGTTATGCTAATCTTACATGGCTTATTACTTTCTGTAATTATTGAGAATAAACCATTTGTTGGATTAGGATAAATCTTAAAATCATTATTTTCTCCTCTATCTTCAACACTATTAATGTATCCAAAATTCATTCTGATAGCCATTTTATCTGTAGCAGTATACCATGTCCCAGCAGGATTTGCTGAGTTTAAATTACATCCATTATCTTGAATATAGCTAGAAGAAGCAGGATTAGTAGCAACTGTAATTAAAAATGTATCTGTTGGATGAGCAAAACCTCTTACAGCAGCCATGTAAGATGTACCTTTAAAGACAGGAAGAGGGTTAAGTAATGGAATAGTAACCCAATTACCAATGTCAGCTGCAGTTAATGAATAAGGATCTGATTCAGCTAAGAATATACTGTTAGTACCAAAGCCTTCATACACCTCAGTAGTCATCTGAGCGCCAACTACAGACTCTGAACCTACATGAAAAGAGATAGATGTTACTTGAGCATCAGCATATATATCATATGCAGAAGTTCCAACTTGACCACCACAAGTTCTTCCAATCCTCCAAGCGCTAGTTCCTAAATTTGCACCATCTGAATTCCAATCATAATCAATAGCATATATTGTATCAGAAACAATGCTTGACATTGTCGCGGTATCTGTGTATGGGAAAGAATCAGATGTTGCCCAAATACTTATATTATGAAGCCCCATTCCAGTTGGTGTATAAAAGCTATTCAATGCTAAGGTATCTGTAGAAGAAATACCAAGAGTAATTCCATTAGAAACATCTGAAAATAACACATTTCCTGCATCATCAGCAATATCGCCGTGTAGAGTTACATTATTTTGAGCATTAGCTCCTAAATTTCTAACAACACCTTCTAGTCTGTATGGGTTACCTAATGCTTGAGCCATTGGATTAAATGTATAATTACATCCTAAATCCCCAGTTGTTTGATAACCTAACCACCATCCACCAAACATCTCATCTTGACATTCCATTAAATGAGCAGGTGTTTCGATTAATTGAATATCATCAATACACCAAAAATAATAACCATAATAACTATTATACAAAACAGTACCATCATAAATAAACTGAATGTGCACACTCGGTTGTCCTGCAATATTTGGAGGAATATTTAACATTACTTGATAATCAGGAGTTGTTGCATCATTAACATCGATATCTGGATGCACTTCCATTTCATCTGTAAATGTTACACCACCATCAATACTAAATGCGACCTTTGCAATTCCTGTATATTCTCTGTAGAAACTATTAAAAAGCAGAGAGACCGCAGGGTAGGCAGATAAATCTATTGATTCTGTGGTTAATGTTCCTATGTGTCCATTTGGATTAGATGGATACTGACCAGTACCAAATCCACCTGCAACTCCTAAGTTATCATAATAATCAGAATCAAAAATCATAAATCCATTTTGAGCTGTTGGTGATTGAATAGGTCCTTGGTTAGTTCCATAGGCACCTTGAGTTCCAACTGTTACATTTGGAGATGTTGATGGTCCTCTATAAGCCCAAGGCACAGGAGAATTTGTCCAAGTAGAAGGAATACCATTTGAAAAATCTTCTGACCAAAAAGGGACTACAGATTTAGGAACTTTTACAGAAGAGACGTGTTCTGTATTATTTTTTGAAGTTAAAATATGTTTTGGAGTTATTTGAGCAAATGAAAGGGAACAAATTAAAACCAAGCATAAAATTGAGTAAATTTTTTTCATAGAATATTTTTTATTGATTTACAAATTTAAGAAAAGAAGTCTATAAATAGTAATAAAAAATTTGATTAATATTTTTTAGAAAATCTTAAATGTTTTTTCTACCGTTCCATCACTGTAAATATAAAATAAGATGGTATTATACTCAATTTTTATATTTCTCCCCATTAAATCAACAACCTTTATTAGTTCTTTATCATTACTGATTTCAGTAAATATTGAAGTAATCATAGTACATGAATCTGGAAATGGATTTAGTTCAATTGGGTCAGAAGGTGTCATATCTTTATTATCAAAAGCGGAATAATCAATTGGATATCTAGTACATCTAAAGACTGAATTACCAAATCCATTTTGAGTAACTGGTATTGAATCCCCTTGAGATAAGATGTATGTGTTTAATACAGGATTTACATATCTCCATACAATATTATCTAGCGAATCTATTTCAAAAAAATTCCCATGAGCACCATCACAAATTAAAGTATTTCCATTAGCCAATCTTTGTGATCCAGAAATATATGATGAATAAAAATTTTGTTGAGGTGATGAAGTATAAATCCAATCTGCATTTAATGGTTGAAACATGTTTAAAGAATCTATTATGTAACTACCATTAGAATCTATAGCTGGATTAACTATATCAACTGAACTGTAGCCTCTTTGTTTTCCATTATTAAAAATTAATAATTTACCACCATCTAAGTAATTATCATCAATCCAATGTACATCATGTTGTCCAAATAGTTTTTGATCTGTATAAGCAGCATCATAAGCCTGTGGATTTCCCCATCTGTAGAGAAAATCGCCTCCCTTATTTGAATATCCCCCTAAGCTAGTAGAAGCTTCGTTAGTTGTAGTGCTATGATCAATGATATAAAGTTCTGATAAAGCTCTAGAACCTAATACAATTTGATCTAAATCTTCATTATAATCTATGGAGTTACAATGTAGCCAATCATTCTTACCATTTCCAAAATAGTAATTAATATCTAAGCGCTGTGGATTTTGAGAAATTACACCAAAATTTTGTTTTGTAGAGTCAAAATCTTGTATCAAATGATCCCATAAGTGCCACTCCCATACAATGTTAATAGAATCAATTCCTATTGGCTCAACTTCTAAAATATATGTAGACCATAATTCATTATCAATAATTGAATTTGGATCTCTTCCGGCGTTAACTGCTTCATTTAATGATTTGTACTCCCAACACAACACCAGTATATTACCATTTTTAAGTGGTGCAATATCATGATGTTGATGATATAGGCTATCAGAAAAATTATAGGACCATTCTAAATTTCCATACCAGTCTGTTTTTTCTATTCTTCCCCCACTTCCTCCAGCACTAAAAAGTGGATTTTGAATTCTACATGCTCTTAGTAAACTTCCATTTTCTAAAAGATACACCGAACTACCAGCATTATAACTACTATTCCAAGAGTTAATTAATTTACCGCAATTATCTATTAAGTAAGTATTTAAGTTAGGAGAAAAAAGAGTGTAACCTTTAAAAGATTGAGCATCATTAGTAAATAATCCAACAGTTTGGATTTGAGATAATAGATTAAAATAATTTAGGAATAAAAATAAAAAAATTACTCTTTTCATAACAAAAGCTAAAATAAAAAAAGCACAGCATATGCTGTGCTTTTTTTATGACATTACTTTATTATTATTCTATGACTACTTTCTTTGAATAAGTTTGAGTATTATTAGTAAACTCTATTGAATAAACTCCTTTACTAAATTGAGACAAATCAATTGATTGATTTGAATAAGATGAAATCTTTCCATCAAATACTATTTGTCCAACTAGATTACTTACCGTGAAGCTATATTCACTATTGTTCTCATTTCCTAAATTAATTATTCCAGATGAAGGATTAGGATAAACTGAAAATCCCGATTTTAAATCTTCATTCTTAACAGATGAAACGTAACCAAAATTCATTCTTATTAGTCTAGCACTACTGGTGTACCAAGCACCAAAACCATTAGAACCAATATCACATCCATTATCTTGAATATATCCTGATGTATGAGGATTTCCAGTAGAACTAATACCAACAGTATCAGTAGGATGTTGAGTACCAAGAACACCTGCTAAATATGATGTTCCTGCAAAAAGTGGTGTTGGAGTTAATAATGGTAAAGTAACCCATTGTCCTAAATCAGATTGCTGTAAAGTGTATACATCAGACTCGGCAATAAAAATTTGCCCATCCGATTCATAGAGCTGAGCAGTAACATCGCCACCAGCTACAGACTGATCACTAATATGAAATGAGATTGATGTTAAAGTAGTATTAGCATAAATATCATAAACATTAGCAAGTACTTGCCCACACGCAGCACGAGATAAATAAGCATATCCCGAAGCGTTAGCACCATCCGAATTCCAATCATAATCAACACCATATACAGAATCAGTTACAATAGTAGAAAATGTAGTTGTGTCAGTAGTTGGGAAGGAATCCGAAGTTGCCCAATAACTCATATTATATAAACCCATGTTTGTTGGAGCAAAATTTGTTGTAGTGGCAACGGTATCATTCTGCAACATTGACAAAGATATTGGAGATGAAGATAATGATGTAATGTTAGATGTGTTATCTTCCTCTATATCAACATGAAGAGTAATATTATTTTGAGTTTGAATACCAGAATTTCTAACAACACCCTCGATTCTGTAAGGCATTGCTGATGCTTGAGACATCGGGTACAATGTATAATCACATCCTAAATCTCCAGTAAGCTGATATCCTAACCACCATCCTCCAAAAGTTTGGTTAGAAAGAATTAATTCGTTATCTGGAGTTTCAGAGAATGTTACATCATCTATCATTGTAGCATAATCCCACTCTCCTTCATAATGAAATCTTAAATATACATTAGGCTGATTTCCAGCTGATGATGAAATATTTAAAGAAACTAATTCAGGATTTGGTGAAGATTCGTTAGTAGCAAGAGCTGGTTGAATTCTATATCTTCCAGCAACAGTAGCAAAGTTGTCTGTGCTAATTTCTACAAAAACTGAATCACGAAATACTCTGTGATAACATTCGAAGTTTATATTTATATATTGATATGCAGAACAATCAATTGTCCCATTGTATGTAAGAGTTGCTTCTTGAGGTGTATATTGAGTGTTTAAAGCATCTGAATCAAATAGAGCAAATCCATTAGCAGCTGTGGTTGAGTTTATTACACCCATAGTTCCAGAGTAAGATCCAACAGGTCCATTTGTAGTAATTACCCAGTTTTGTAATCCACCATTCAATAAATCTACCATTGTCCAATCAGATTGAGTAGAAAAATCATTAGACCAAAAAGGAGCAGGCATTAACGAAGAAGCGCTTGATGATTGCGGAACAATACTTTCAATATGTTTGATATTATGTATTGTGTTTTCTTCAGGTGCTTTTTGTTGAGCTACAGAAGCATTAACAAAAAAAATTGTTATTAAAGAAAGTAAAGTTTTTTTCATGTTTTG
>Ga0257126_1002222_pt1 | contig 12980 bp, 14 predicted proteins | sample SI060_120mmetaG_FD_190151 | JGI IMG/M metagenome (GOLD analysis project Ga0257126, IMG submission 190151) | Marine microbial communities from Saanich Inlet, British Columbia, Canada - SI060_120m | ecosystem: Environmental > Aquatic > Marine > Inlet | place: Canada: British Columbia | collected... | reverse complement strand
ATAATATATTACTGTATGGTAAAGTCTAAAAAACAAACAAAATTAAAATTAAAAAAAAAAAATCAAAAAAAACAAAGAACAAATATTATAAATTAAACAATCCTTGGTATGATATATTAATAAATGATATTTTAAAAAAAAACACTATTTCTAAAAGTCAAAAAAAAAAATGGTGTAATCAACATAAAAAAATAAAAAATACATAATTGTTTAATTGAATCTAATTCTAAAAAGGAATTTAAATTATCTAAATGGGATAAAATATGTAATTTATAAATCAATAAATTTCAAATACCTCGGACTGAATATCAACATCATTTGATTGTAACCTATTGGATACAAATTGAATCATAGAATCAATCGTATGTGACAATCTATATTGACCCATGGCTTTTTTAGATTCAACCGATTCATGTGTGTTTAAATCACATCTACACATTGGACATGTATCATTATTTTTTAACCATTCAGTTAATGCTGGTTTTGAAAATGTATGATTACATTGTAATTCAACTATACTATCTCCAATTTTAAATGGTTCTAGAGTAATTGGACATTTATCATATTTATCTATATTATTTTCATGTATTATAATTGTTGATTCTGACATTATATCGTTTACTATGATTTCACTATTAATTGGATTTACATTATTAATTGGATTTACATTATTAATAATAGTTGAATAAAAAAAGGTATATGGGTCTTGGTTATTCATTTTATAATACATTAGTATATTTCTTTAATTAAATTTTATACAATGTTATTCATCCCACTCCAAATATGTTGGCATTACACTATTTATTAATAATTTCAAAGATAAATATAGTATTGCGGCACCTACTATAATAGGAATCAACACATAACCAATAATAAGTTGTGAATTATTATAAGACAGCGATTTAACCATATAATTATCTTGTACTGTATAACCATTTTTCCGATAAAAATTGCGCACCCCTACACCAGATATAATCGCAATCTTCTCCAAATTATGTTCCCGTGTTTTATTTTCGGCTAATTTTAAGAGTTGTGTTCCAATCCCTTTATGTTGCGTATTTGATGACTGTTTAATATAAGTTGGATTCATGTGTCCATATACATGGAGTTCTCTTACAATAGAAGCATTATGTAATACTTGTAGAGTAGATACATCTGTTTTCTTGATACATAATCGTATAAATCCAATCAAAGTTCCATTTAATGATTGATTACTATTTTTACTATTACTTGGAATATTCGCCGATATAAAGTAATGTATAGCATTTTTGCTTTCATATGTGTCACAATCATAGTAAATAGTATTTTTATTCATGGTCCCACCTTTTATTTCTCTACACTTTATACATTTACAATAAAGATTATTGTTATTCATTAATTTTTGGACAACTTGTCGCATATGTGGTACATTTGCCCCACCAATTATATTATCGATTGGTATATCTCTAAATATACGACTAATTCTAATATATTTTGGTATAATAGACTTTGCGTGTATCAAGACCTCCATTAATTCATCATTACTATATGGTATATATTTTCCATCATTAAACCATTTTTCGATAACACTATAGACCTCCAGTGTATCTTTATCAGATGTGGTTGTAACGGATGTTGGGTATATTTTCCATTCATCAGCTTGAAGATCTGGATTAGATACAAGTTCGCTAAAAGTATGTTTATCAATCGTTGGATTAGAACCTGGTAAATTTGGCATAATGTGTATTAGTATTTTGAATCCATAATTCATTAGCATTTCCAATGCGTTAATAGTGTCTTTAGTATAACAGCCACGGTTTATTTTTTTTAGTAGTTTATCATCTATTGTTTGGATACCCAATTGAACCCGTGTTACACCATATTCTATAAATTTGGTTATTTCACTTTTAGTAATATAATCTGGACGTGTTTCAATAGTAAGACCAACGATTTTGACTAAGGAATTTTCATTTAGTGTTTGTTCTCTTTCCAAACTAAATCGTTCGTCTCTTCGGTTGAACCAAGTATTGGCAGCATAGTATAAGTTTCTCATAAATTCGCGTTGATAATCGTCACCGTAATTAGACCATGTACCACCCAACACAATGACTTCTAATTTGTCTATATCATGACCATTACAACTGTAGGCAGATAGTCTGTTGTATACTTGTTTGACGGTATCAAAATTATGTTGGGCGGCTCTTCGTACTGCTGGTTCTTCTTTGATATAACTTCGTGGCATATCTTTTTGATCTGGACAATAATAACAATTTTCAGCACAACTAAATTTTCCAGGACTTGTCATAACGGCGACTTCTAATATACCTGATGTAGAACGACATGTTTTTGTTTTAAGGATTGATACAATAGAATTATACTTTTCTGGGGTTATTAGATTAATGGACACGTATTTTTTGAGCATGTAAATAATAATAGAATGTTTTGGATTTATATTGTATTTTAATTTAGTTTTTTTAAGATTGTTAAACAATGTAGCTTTGTCTAAACTATGATTGTCGGAAAATTCTAATATATCCATCATAAAACTGCTTATATTTGGATATTGGGTATCTAAATCCTTATAATAATCATTTAAATAAAGGTGTGTATCACCATAAATAGTCTTTAAGTTTATGTCTTCTATATCACCCATTCTTAATCCTGAATAAAAAAAATAAAGATAATCAATTTTGAATAAATCATTTATCTAATTTGAAGATTTAAAATTAATATCTTTAATAACTAATTTAAACCCTATATTATAATACATTACAATGACATCAAATACACTAAAGGGATTAGAATATGGGTTGGACTTATTGGAACACCATATGGATATTGGGAAGGTGGTGATAATCAAATAATGTCATCGATGTTTGCGTAAAATGGAGGTATTCTAAACAGAAAAGAAATTGTAAGTCTTAATTGTTCTGGTATGTGTAATGTCATGTTACGAAGCATAGGTAAAGAATTGCCAACATCGATAATACATAATAGTATGGGTGGTACAGAAGCATAATTTGAATATTATGCTGATAAATCTAAAGATTTTTCAATATGTGAAATATATCCTAAAGGAACGCTTCTTATAAGAAAATTTAGAGATATTGATGATCAAGGGCACGTAGCGATACTGTTAGAAGATAAAGGTAAAAATTCAAAGGTTCTTCAATCGCACGTAGATGGCGAATTTCTCAAAAGTGTTTTACCAGGAGTTATATACACTCTTGAAGAAAGCCATAATGCTTTTACAGATGAAAATGGTAATGGATGTTGTTATGAAAAAATAGTATTCCCAGAAGATTGGTTAGATTAACATTACCTTTATTAAAATTAAATTTTATTTAGTTCATCGAGTTTTATCATAATATCAAATATACGTTCTATTTCAGATATAGGTTTTCTAAATGGCCTATATTGAAATCTCGTTTTGCTTTTTCCAAAAGTATCATTCCACTTTAGTTTATCATTAATATTAATATCATTATTAGTGACATTTGTTTTATCAAAAGCTGTTGTTAGTAATCCTATTTCGGAACGCCCATGATTATGATTTTCCATAATAAGTTGTTTACCATCAGTTCCAAACACATACCACTTTTCTTTAATTCCATTTGGATGGTGTCTGCCTTTTACTTCTTTGACTATTATATTTTTTTCGTTGGCCAATCCGAGAATCATATTTTTAGCAAGTATTGGGTCTGTTGGTATTGACATTTTTTTAAGTACAAAAAATAAATTATTAATCAATTTTAATAAATGAGATAAAGATACTAGTATATTAGTATCCAATTATGTTGTTGATGTGTATGTGTTTGCTAACACAAATAATTAGTGGGTATTGTGAAGATTATGATACATTAGTGCCAGGGTATAGTGATGACGATGATTTGTTTGGGATGGTAAATATATATGTGTATAATAGTAATAATGATTGTTTAATTAATAATATGATGATAGAAAAAATGTATAATTTCAATATTAAATGCGATTGTTTAAAGAAAGCCGAATGTTATGATAAGTTGTCAACTAATAGTGAGTTTAACAATACTTATATTGATTACAATAATACTAAATTATACATTCATGACTTTAATTATTCAGGACATTGTTATAAATATGAAACGGTCTATATTAGAGGTATATTATCAATAGATCATTATTGTGTTCCTAAAATAATTGGTCTTATTGTATTGGGTATAGTAATCATATGTGCTATTTTTATTATCTTAAATATAGTGTATGATTTAAAAAAAAAGAAACATATACCACCAAAATATAAACCAACCCATTATAATACAATTTAATTAGTATATAAAGATTTTTAATCTATAGTTTTATTATGAGCAATGTCTTTTACAATGCTAATAATTTAGTAATTAATAATGGATTTGTTAAAAATCCATATCGATATTATTTAGAAGAATGGTTTAAACAGCGTCCAGCTATAGGGGCATCATCTGTGTCTGTATTAAATACAACATTTCCTGACGAAGATGCTCGAACAGTTAATAATAATGCAATTAGATTGGCTGAAAAATTAGCAAATCGGGATTTTGAAGTTATGGGAACTAATATGACAACCGAATTGTGTATATTCAATACGAGTGACCCTGGAATTGTTATTCAAACTAATACGGTACATCAAGACCAAGCAATAATAGCACCACATCTAGAACCAAATCAATCATCATGGACAAGTACTAAATGGAATCCAGAAAAACAATTGGAATGGGAATGTGCTATCCATTTACCAAGTATAACAGGTATAAAAATTTGGGCAGGATTAAAGCAAACATTTGATCAATTGCTGACTGAAGATGACCACCAATTGTTTTTTAAATTTCAAACAGATAGTGTAAATTCAGAGGTGTTTAAAGACTTTACTAAATTACATTTTATACACAGTATTTCTGGGGTACATTATGTTTCGGAATTGCCAATCACAATAGATGTAGATACAGTGTATAATTTACGAATTACGATTGATAGTAATAAATTAGCACGTATATTTGTAAATGGTATTCAATATAATATAACCCATGATATTGGAAGTTCTCCATATGGATCTACAGTAATCAACGGTGATATACCATCAACTGAGTTAAGTGGGTTGAATTTAATACCATATATTGGTATAGAAAATGGCAATAGCCTTGGTACCTCAAAATTATTGAATGTATATTATCAAAAAATGAGTAGGAGTTTAACCTAAGTATTTGATTAAATAAAATAAAAATAAAATTGAATTTATATTTTTATTGTATTAAAATGAATACAATGATTATTTATGTTGAAGGAAACATTGGTTCTGGTAAAACTACCTTTATCAATTTGTTACAAGACTATTTGTCAAACTTTGATGTACTAAATAAAAATGCTAAATTGGTATTGGAACCAGTTGATGAATGGCTAAAAACAGAGGATAGTGATGGTGAAAATATTTTACAAAAATTTTATGGAGATCAAGAAAAATGGAGTTTTGCATTTCAAATGAATAGTTTTATTAGTCGTGTCAAAAAGATTCAAGATGAATTTCATAATGGCGATGATAAACCGCTTTACAATGATATCCCAACAGAATCGCAATTGGTAACAAATTATGATGTTATGGAAAAACTAGTTTTTGTGGAGCGTTCTATTTATACAGATTATCATTGTTTTGCGAAACTATGTTATGAAAATGGAAAAATGACAAAACTAGAATACGATATATATTGTAAATGGAACGATTGGCTATCGGAACAATTCAATGTAAAACCAGATGCGTATATTTATTTGCGATGTGACCCAACTATAAATGATGAACGAATTAAAGAACGTTCTAGAGATGGAGAAGATGGTATTCCACTTGAATATTTGACAGCGCTACATGAAAAACATGATGAATGGCTTAATTTTGAAAAAGAGAATGTTCCAGTATATGTGGTTGATTCTACACAAAATTTCAAGAAAAAAGAAGTTATGGATACTATTTTTGATGGGATCTTTGAGTTTGTTAAGACACTTTAGATTAACCAAATACATTATTATCAGTATTATGAACACTTCTTAGTCTTGAAAATATACTTGTATCTATAGTACCTTTTGTTTTTTTTAATTTGTATTGTAATGGGTCATTGTCATGATCTAATCCATTTTCACATGATTCAACTAAATCCGTCATTAATTCTCCTACTACAGGTGACGTTTTGAATTGGTTTCCGCTTGTACCAATAGCCATATAATATCCTGATATAGCACTTTTATCATAAATAGGTGTCCAATCATCTGATACATCATATGTGGATACAATATATTGTTGATTTTTAGAGTTTGGAATTTCCATATTTGGAATTCTTAATGCAGCACGACACATTTGGTTAAACCATTGTTCAGATGTATTTAAATCCATAGTATCTAAATCATCTTCCCATACTTTTTCATCACATTCTGGTTCAGTTGAACCAATCAATAATTTATTACCAACTTCTGGTCTAAAATAAAGCCCAACATCCAAATCTATAACAATCATACCTTGACTATCAATATTGTATTTTTGTTTGTTAAATTGTGTATATGATACTTCTTTTCTTAATGGGCGACAATGAATAGTGCTATCATTTTCTATATAATTATCATCAAAAGCCATTTTATTTATGTGTGTGGAATATGGACCACCACAATTTATAACAATTGGACAATCAATATGTTCATTATGTTCTGTAACTAATCCTCTAACAGTATTGTTGTAATCTACATTTATTTTGTTTATTTTAGTATCAAAATTGAATAGTGTACCACTATCTTTGGAAGCATGATATACATTTAATGCTGCTAGCAATGGGTCACCAACATATCCTGTTTTTGGAAAGTATACCGAACCATCAATATAATTTTTATGGGTTGTATCCCCAAACATAGGATCATCTATATTAGTTGGATTATAAGTATTGTATATGTCCATACCCATTTTTGATACAATTTCGTCGGTTTCATTTAATGTCATATCACTCAATGGAACCCCAACTTGTTTCATTAATTTACATGAATTTTCTAGAAAATATCTAGAATTATCGCTTTTGAGAAACAGTGCCCCACACTCATTAAGATTAGCATACCCGTTAACATCCTTAAATTTAAGATGATCATCCCATTGATCCCAATAATGATATCCTTCCCATGAAAATTTAACACTATCTAGTAATGAATAATACATTCGGCATATACCACTTGAATAGGAAGTGGTACCATATCCTGGTGCTGGATTTGAATCATACACATTGACATTGTATCCTTTTCTAGCTAAACTTAATGATATTGAATTTCCAATAATACCAGACCCAATAATACATACATCTGGTTTTCTAGTAAGTCTTAAATAAGTCATAATTATTTAATATAAAAAGAATATTTTATTTAATCAAATTTAACATATTTATTTTTATTGTAAATTATTAATGTACAGATTGTAAAAATATATTTCTTTCATTTGGTGTAAATAATTCCCATAGTATATTTAATTCGGTATATTTATTACCCTTCATAATTTTAAGAAAAAACAATATAATATCTTTTTTATTTTTAGTTTTATTTTTGAATAATCGTCTAAATGTATTGTAAAATTTAGGAACACAACCATCAATTATAGCATTAGATTCATTCAAATATCCATATATCATTGTTTATTGAACGTATAACTACAGTGATAATATTATTATTTTTTTTTTTTAAAGTGATAATGCTTTTTTTTTGGAAGATTCAAAATCAAACAATTTTATTATAATATTTCATTACTTCTATTTTATTGTTAATAGTTGTATTTAGTTGTGTTATATATTGTTCATTATTCATATTTATTTTGATTTAGTATTTTTAATGTTTAATATTTTTTAGGTGGAGTATTCATATATTCTGTTGCAATTGTTTTACCAGTTTTATGTAATACATGGTCTTTGACAAATGGGAACATATTCATTAATAGAATTGAAAATTCATGCCCCCAATAACCATAGCAATGTCCTTTAACATTTCCAATGTTTTTCATTACATTTTTGACAAATGTTTCAACATTCACACAAAAAATAGTATTATTTAAATAGGTTGTATTTTCGGTTAATACTGCTCCAGGCATAACATTCAAAAAATCTATTTTATGGCTATATTTTTCATATTCTTTAATTAATGAATTTGTTTGGTAAAATCCAAATGCGTTTGCTGCTTCATATACCGATAAATATGGAACAGTAACTTCATTATTTAATATTTCACCAAAAGCATATGTCGGCATAATACATTGGGCGGTTATATTGATGATAGCATTAGGTTCTTTTCGTTTAATAAAATGTGGAATTACTAATCGGGCTAATCTAGATTGAACAATAGTACCTACAACAATTGTATCATTGATAAGTTGTTCATCCATATGATGGTATGGATACCATGCTGACCGATATCCAACATTGTTAACTAATATAGATACATTCCCATTAATACTGTTTAATGTAGATTCAATCGAATCGAAAAAGTTAGGTTCATATGCCTTTCTAAAATCTTTTTCTATAAACTCTATTTTTATAGTTGGGTACAATGTTTTTAATTCTTGAATGACTTTATGGGTTCTTTTTGATCCAATTAAGAAAAGATTAAATCCACGTTTGGCAAATTGTTTAGCAAAATGATATCCTTGACCACTGGAAGGACCTGTAATCATAACATAACTATTTGATCCATATCGTAAAAGTAAATCCTTTTCATTCATTATTGCGTGACGATAAATAAAACGTAAAATATAATATACTAATAATAGTATTTGGTATAATACTAATATAGAAATAAACAGTTTAATCATATAAATAAATAACTATAAAATATTTTATAGTTTTTTTTCATAATTAGTTAGAAATTAATGTAATTGATATTTGTATTTTACACAAATTGTAAGTATAAACAAAATATTTAATTTGTCTGATTTTGATAAAACTGACGATGGTAAAATGTAATGGTGACATGTATATTATGAGTGAAAAGGCTGTTAGACATGATTGGAAAAAGTGAAATAGTTATACATTAATGCATGGTGCTGTAATGGATGAATCCGCTTATTTGAAACTTAAATAGATTTATTTAAGATAATAGTTTTTCCAACCCATATCCAATAATAAATGCGCAACTTGTAGAGATTAAACCATTAAAGGTTAGTATAATACACCCCATTAATTTAGATTGTTTTGTGATGACTGCTTGAAGGTAACCAAGACAACTAATAGTGACTAATGTTATAAAACAATCCACACCAAAAATAATATTGTAATTGTAATAATCTGACCAATAACTAATAATGTATATCATTAATGGAACAAATCCAAACATAATAAATGAACCAAATGTATATAATGCCTCTTTTTTAATGATAGATTTGTAATTGTGTTCAGGTATTTCTAAACCCAGTTCCATAGATACCATAGATTTTATGAAAAATGGTTTATATTTTTCATTTGATGTCAAAATATCCACAATTTTCGTTGAATCAGATTCATCTAATCCTTCGTTCGTGTATAATTCGATCATTTCAGCGACTTCATATTCATTATTATGTTCAAATTCATATTCTTCTTTTTGTTTTTCAGATAATATATAGTTTGTTTCAAAATAACTACTAATATAATCACCAAATCCCATTGAAAATCCATCTGCTACTAAATTAGCAAAGCCCATTGCTATAATATATTTAATCCCAAGATTAGAACCAAAACATGCCGCAATGATAGAAAATGTTGTTATGATACCATCTATTCCGCCATAAATTATATTTTTAATATATTTTGCGCTATTTTTAGCATGATGCGATTCTAAATGATTTTCTATATCCATTTAAGATTAAAATAAAAATATCTTTATATCTTTTATAATGACATCTATTGTAAATATAACCCAATCAGCACTATCTAAATTGGCAAAAATAGTTAAGTCAACACATAATTATGCTTTTTTATTTTCGGCAAATAGTGGTGGTTGTAACGGTTTCAACTATGATTTATCTACAATAAATAAAGAAGAATTTGATACATTAGAAAATTCTAATATATTAGGGTTTACTAATATATTAGAGCATGAAGATATTATATTTGCTGTTGACCCACTAGCAGAAATATATTTGCTTGGAACAACTATAGATTATATTAAAGAAGATTATAGTAAAAATATATTTGAGAGCAAATTTGTGTTTATTCCAGATAAAAATATAGCAACAACGTGTGGTTGTGGTGTATCATTTAATCCAAAATAATGTTAATCTTCATTTTTATTAAATAAGTCTTGGTAATATTTCCAGGTTATAGAGAACATAATACCATTAATACTATTAGTCATTATTTTTGTTTTAAGTCCACGAAATATCCAACTGTATCCTTCTTTTTCATATAAATATTTAACAGTCTGGTTATAACTTAAAGTATTACCACTCGTTTGTTTTATTGTTTTTATTACTCTAATAAAATTAGAAGAAGTATCCGAAATGACAGATGCACCCAATCCAATAGTTGCACGTTTTGTTAATTTATCTAATGTACTATCTTCTTTTGATTCTGGAAAATAATGGGTCAAATAATTATAGGTTACAAACCATGGATAATGCCCAATGAGTGTGGAACTAAATGCAGCAAAAGTACCATTATATAAAACTTTGTAACCCTTTGAATTTATATTTGTTTTAAGAATGTTTAAATTTCCATTTACTTGGTAATTTAATTTAAGTGTATCTAATGGCATTAAAATCATCCTCCAACTTGCAGCACCCATACTTGCGATACCTGTTTTTATGTATATAGGTAAATCTAAATTTTTAGTAACTTCTAATATACCAATATTAGCAGCGGTATCGCCAAATCTAAATAATGGTGCGTTTACAATTGCAATTGGATATCCACGGTATAATCTTAGTAGACCACCATCTTTATACAACGTTTTGAATGATGATTTAAAGGTTGTACCATTTACATATTGATAATTCATTATGGTGCGCAACCACATTAGTGTTGTAACTTGAGTAGCCATTGCCATACTTCCAGACAATCCGCCACCAATTGCTTTATTAAATGATTTATGAATTAAATCGTTATTCATTATAATATTTTACAATATTTTCTTAAATGATATTATAATGATATATATTTTAGTTTTGTTGTTAATATTTATAATATTAGTGTTTAAAAAACTTAATTATGAGTATTTTAATTTTCAAACAGGTGTTAAAAAAGGGTTCGGAGATGTATTTGATGTCTTTCCATTATGTCAATTTTCAAATAATTGTTTTCCTGGATATTATTTTAGAACTCAAGAATATAATATCTGTAATAATAAAATAAAGTTAATCTAATTTTTTTTCTCAATTATATTATATATGTTTAAGATGTTGTTTGGTGGTGCTAAAAAATCTAAATCTAAATCTAAAGATTGTAAAAATGGTAAATTGCCGATTGGAAAGGATGGTCGTTGTGTATATCCTAAAGTCAAAAAACCATGTAAACAATCAGGACATTTTCGGCAGACTATGAATGGACCATGCGTTAAGTCTAAAAAATTAAATAATAATAGAGTTAATTCTATTAATAAACTCTTATCTTCAAAACACATGAACAACCGTAAAGGAAAAAATCCATGTCAACCAGGAAGTGAATTAGTTAAGGTTGGTTCGAAAAAGGCTAGTTGCCGAAAAAAATGTCCGGTTGGGAAATCACGTAATGCTAATGGTAGATGTGTAAATGATAAATCAAACAGTAATATTTATGCTGAAATGGCCAATTGGTCTGAAACTAAAGAAACAAGTTTAGGGGGAAAAGCATCTGAATGGTTAAAAGAATTGCGTAATGGTAAAGCCGGAAACAACAATAATGTAAATAATAACAATAACGTAAATAATAACAATGTAAATAATAACAATAATCGTATTTTAAGTTTAGATGAAATGAATGAAATCGCTGATAAACTTAATGTGTACAATCATTCTAAAACAGTAAATCATCGTAAACGAAAAACTCCATGTAAACCGGGTAAAGAATTAATTACAGTTAATAAAAAATCTAGTTGCAGAAATATATGTAAATCAAAATTTGTTCGTAAATCAAATGGCCAATGTGTCAATCCAAAGAAAAAAGCAGCATCCCCAAAACAATTAGAAAATCTTTCTAAAGGACGAAAAATTAGAAAAGATAAGAAATCTGCTAAAAATAACGCATGGTATAAGACACATTCTGATCGTGGGAAGAAAATTACAAATAATAATAAATTTGGTAAAATGAATAATTGGGTAAAGAATTTAAGTGAAAATAATTCAGATAAACAAAATAGTTACAGTTTAGAACAAATGAATAATAAATTTAATGAAATTAATAATGAATCTAAATGGTCAGACATGTCTAAATGGTCTGAAACTGAATCAAAATTAAAAAAAAATTAGAAAATTTATATAACACATAAATTTAAATCCGTGAAGATTTAAAATGAACATTTTAATTATAGTTGTGATGTTTCTTGTTGAATTATAATATTATTTTGTGTTCAAGGATTGTGTCAATGAAATTATTAGGTTCTTTTTTCTGAGTTCACTTTCAACCAAGGCTCTTAGGCGGTTTTTTTTAATATGGGGGACGGGGGCATTTGGCCCCACAGATATCGATTTTATCGGCTCCGACACTCTACTGGGATTCATATTCATTGCATTGGTATGAATATTGTTCTGTCCTACCTCCGTGTTGGTGTTTGGTTCTATATATTTAAGGCGGTCCCAGAACAGAACTGTTGAATCTCTCTTCGTCAAATTCGAATTGAGATTACCATCACTGATGGTTTCAATTATTTCCTTAATAGACCTTGCGGGGTTGCTGAGAAGAACACGCTTTTTTTTTTTTTCCCCTGCTTTGCGCCATTCCACCCTGTATTTTCCGTCATGATGTTCGTCTTTCTTTATGTAATAAATCCCTGTATTTCTAACCCATTCGTTTTTTTTCTTTTTTTCCAATTTT
>Ga0257126_1002219_pt1 | contig 12996 bp, 8 predicted proteins | sample SI060_120mmetaG_FD_190151 | JGI IMG/M metagenome (GOLD analysis project Ga0257126, IMG submission 190151) | Marine microbial communities from Saanich Inlet, British Columbia, Canada - SI060_120m | ecosystem: Environmental > Aquatic > Marine > Inlet | place: Canada: British Columbia | collected... | reverse complement strand
TACAAAATTTGTAGTGCCGTCTGGGTTATACTCAGCATTAGAGAGTGCAGGGTTAAGATCAATAGGATTTTCTAACGTTTCCATCGAAACATCTTCAGCAGTTGAAGTAGTTGTACCTCCGTACCAGCCTACATTATATATATCTTCTGCTGTAGCTCCTTTAACACCTGTGGTTTGTATATTGTAAATATTAGGGTCGACAATATTTGTATTATCGCTTGGATTTGCTTTATCTAATACACCTAATTTTGAAATAGTATAGTTATCGTACTCCTGGTTATTAAGCTCTTGACGATCTTTTTTTGCAGTAACAAAGTTTGTATATTCCTGAGAAACATTGCCGTAAGTAGCGGCACCCTGACCTTGTCGAAATACAATATTAGGTTCTGGTGACCCCAAAGAAATATCGCCCGAATTGGATTCCCCAACGGACGTTTCTGTGTTCTGATTCGCCGGCGGGTCTGTCTCCGTCGAATCGTTCTGCTTTCCCTCAGTAATAGTCCAGCCTTCTTGCGCCGCCCATTCTTGAGCTGATAAACCAAATAAACTACCGTTTAGCTGTGCTTCTTCTAGGCTAATTTCGTTTTCGTTCATTGTATTTTATTATTTTAACTTTTAGGAGCGTAGCCTACTGTGTTCCCCGCTGCATTTGTTTCGGCTTTCCATGATGCGCTCTGGCTGCTACGAACCATTGAAATATAAGCATTTTTTTCTGGAGACCAAATAAGTTGATTGTTTTGAGAAATTGGAATAATAGCATATGTGCCGTTTTCCACTTCTGCATCAATTTGGCTGTAAATCTTTTCTGTACGAGAAGGGCTGCTTGGATTACTCGGGTTACCCTGAGGGCGTGATGCATCGTAATCAGCTTTGCCTTGGGCTGCTACATCAGTATAACTATTCATTATACGGTCAGCAACCATATTTCTAGCTGCGTCTATGTCGTCTAAAGGAATGTCTGAAAGGTTTAACCCGTCAGATTCAAAATCAGAAACTAATGACTTAATAGTATTAGGATCACGCAAAGAAGCCATAAGGCTTAATCTAAGCATGTCTTTTTGCGGTCCTTGGAGCAAGGTATGATTTTTATACAAGTCAGCTGATTGGCCTAAAATGCCCGAAGCTACTTTGTAATCTTTGGTAAACGGCTGCTCAAAATCGTTATAGCTAACATACTCGCCACCTATATTAAACCCTAAGTTGCCATTTTCAGCAATTTCAAAAGGCACGTTGGTTTTTTCTCCGTCAACTAACCCGTACATCATTGCAGCGTTTGAATACTGCATGTCATCGTTACCTTCGGAAAACAACCCTGTTCTAATGCCTTCTGCAAACTCAATTTTATTTTCTTTATAAGAATCTAATTGGTTTTTTAGATTGGTAAAGCTATTGTTAACGCTATTCATTACGTCAACATGGTACTGATACTCAGGAGACGAAGTATCGCTAATCTTAGCTAAAGCATTTGCTGAGTTAGCGTATAAAGAGCGTTGCCCAGTTAAGAACTTACCAATATTTTTTTGTTCTTCTTTAGAATAAGCGGTGAGGTCTACATCCGACTTCATCTTACCCATTGAATTAGAAACACTAGCGTTCACAGCTGCTATCTTGTTTTTTCTTGCAGCGTTAACAGCACGATGCCCTTCAAACAAAGTGTTTCCTTGTGGCGCATTAAACTCTACCACCGGTCTACGACCGCTTTGCAGCATTCTTTTATTTGCTTCTATTAAACTTTTATCTGCCATAATGTTAAATCTATTCTTCGCCTGGTAAACCTAATAGCTGACCAAATATACTTTCTGCCCCCGCACGTTGTGGGTTTGCTTGGAATCCAACGCCTCCCATTGCTAAGTTCCCAATACCGCCCATTAATGATTGGGTAGCTTCTTGCCTAGCTAAATCCGCCTGACCTTTACGATCCATAGCCATTCCTAATTCAGTACTGTATTGTTCACGCTTCATGTTACGAGACATCACGTCTCCTTTGCGCTCTGCCATTTGCAATTCTCCAGCCATTTGACGTGAGGCCGCCTGGTTACTAGCTTCTTGAGCACCAATGCTAGCAGAAGCTTGTTGTGCATTCTGGGCTTGCTGTCCGGCAAGTGATTGGGCTAATGCCGCGATACCTGATCCGCCTGCAGCACCTCTCATGCTACCCATAATATTAGCCATGCCCTGTGCTTGCTGCTGAGCTGTGAAATCTGCCGCTTGCGTATTTACAGTGAGATCCTCCATGGTGTTTTCCATATTCGCATATGGGTTTGAAAGATCCTGGTTCATATATTGTGCGCGAGATGCTTCAAATTCAGCTTGAGCGGCTTTTTGCTCTTGCTTTCTTTTCTTATGGCCAATTATACCATTTGCAATTCCCATGGCACCTTGAAGTCCTAAAGCTAAAGGTATCATATTATATTAGTTTATAGTTCATTATTACGTATTATTCACTGCTGATAAACACCTCGGAGTTAACGGCAAAGAGCTCTTTTTTATCTGAGCTAGTCGTTTTCATTTCGACAGATGCATGGTAGCCTATTATACCAGAAGTGTTCTTTTCAGAGTCTTTAGCGAACAACATAAAATTGCCGTTTGCTGGCGGAGCTCCTGCTATTGTGCTGGTAAACCTAATAAAATTACCAGCTTGGTTAACAGAGTGCACCGTACCTATTACTCGTAAAGTATTACCAGGATCATATGAATAAACAATATCGCCTTTTTGTAAGGAAACGTTTAGCTTCCCATTTATAACTACTATTGTGCTACCAGGATCGTGCGATAAAACATTACCCAAACCTTGTACTGAAAACTCACCAGTGTCAATATTAGACAATGTAGTTGCTTTACCCTTAATATAGTTAAAGTAAAGGTTTTCTTTAGTCTTCCAGGCTTCTACTTCTCCGTCCTGCTGGTCAGTAAGTACATCTGCTGTCCAGCCTGCATCACCCTCGTAAGATAAGGTTTTAAAGTTTTTAATACTAGATGGTGCGTCGTTAAATATAGGAGTTACTGTTGAATATTCTCGAATACCGTAGAAGCTTGATCTAATCTGGTTTGAATGCTCCCAAATCTCACCGTTTTGGAATGTGTAATACTCGTTGTTTAACGATGCGGCAAACTCGGGAGAGTAAGACAATCTTGTTGTCCAGCCGTTAATGTTTTCCATGAATGAAACAGACTCGTTGCTTAAAGCAATATTATATGTGCCGATGTTTTCATCATATGCTCCAATAATACCACCGCTAGCGGCTTTTAATTCATCTTGGAAGTAATCAGTCATTCCATTTCTTGAAATGTCTGTAAGGCCGTCCATAGACAGCCTGAGAACTGCGCCTCTAGCCTTATCCGTAAAGTAGGCGCGGAACCCGTACGATGCAAAGGATTCTGGGTTTTTAGATATACCAAACTCGCCGGCAAAAGTTGATGCTTCACCTAACACTCTATTTGTTGATGTTAAGTTTGCACTGCCGTCAGCGTTGTATAACGCGTCTTTATCTGCAAAAATTCTAAACACCTTATCTTCCGCTAGCGCAACAAGGTTTGTATCCCGCGCATGTAGCTTTTGAATTGTACCGTAAGACGGGTCAAGCTCTTTTGTAATCTTTTCAGCAATAAGAAATTGATTTGTATTGTTTACGCCAGATATGTTGTTATACAAACCACTATATATTAATCCAGCGCCCATTGTTTCTGCTTCGTATGGTTCTTTTAGCTCCGCGTTTACCCTTACGCCATTACCCAATAATGGTGCGTTAAAATCGTCTCTAATGCGATCCGACTCTACGCCATTACCAAATGAATAACAATTAAACCAATCAAGCTCCGTGGTGGTACCTGCAGAAGCCTGTGATATAGCCTCACTAGCTTCCCAATAAATTTCTAAATCAGCAAGCTCATTTGGCTCTGTTTCAAAAATAGCGGGATTGTCAGAAGTTAAAAGCAACTGATCTGGCCAAAGCTTTTCTCTATATAATACTATTTTATCAATCTGCGTTTTGTCTGGTGCACCACTGTATTGTGTGTCATCAAAGTTTCTATCCAATGTTAAAGTAACAACCTGCTCTATAATATTTTGTACAGCGGAAGTAGCGGAAATAGAACTATTAATGACAGTGTAATAATCTTGACTTAATGACCCATTTGCATATTTAAATTTAAATTTAACGCCTCCGGCAATAAATTTATTATATGTTCTAAATTTATAATTTGCAGCTAAAAGTTCTGCGCTGGCCCCCCAATTAACATCCGCGCCTCTTATTATAAAGCTATTTGATCCCTGCGTTGGAAGTGTTAACGCGGGAGCTACAGTTGTATTGTCAAAATATACGTAGAATGAATTGTCAACTACATTTGCATTAGTTGGGTCTATTTCTAGTGTTTTGTCTATTTCTAATTCCTTGTCTGGATTGCTAAATGCGGATTTTATATTATCAAGCAATGATGCATTCGCGCTAACTTTTACAAAAAACCTTCCTTGAAATTCCGGTAATGTTTTTTGATCTTTTTCGTAAGAAATAATTTTTATTATCTCTAGAGAACCAAGTGTGCTTAACCAAGAATCTTCTGTTTTTATATTTTCATCTAAAGTAACTTGAAAATACGCCCATACAACCCCGTTGCTGTCTGTGTATTCAGCACCTATAGGTCCGCCTTCTTTTACAGGATAATGATATGTTTCATTTAAATCGTATGAATTTTTAAAAGCAATATATGAATCACTAGTAATGCTATCAAAAAACGCGGTGTTTTTATCTTTAATTGGGGCTAGAAAACTAATTACATTATCACCAGCAATAAATCCAATCGTTGCGGTAGGGTTAGCGCGCCCAGTTACTTTAGCTTTTACAGATTCTACTGTTGAAACCTCCAATGGCACCTCGTTTGATATATCAAGTATTTTGTATTTGTTGTTTACAAACACAGGTATAGACGTATCATGCTGCTTTTTAAGCGTAATATATTTGCCTTCTTGCAGCTTGTTTCTTTCTGAAGATGGGAAGCTTAACCAAATACTACCATCAATGCCAGTATAATATCTATCTAAAGCAATATTATAGTATTCCGGTGTGCTGCTTTTTATATAATACTTATAATAAGATGCCCAACCGCCGTTGGATATTAAAGCTGGAGTATTTGCTAATATTGATGCTTCAATAGTATTTACATTTTGGCTGTTTTTGCCACTAAATGAAATGTCCCCGCCGTTTGATGTAAATACAGGCGATTGGCGCCCCAATTCGTCTATAAACGCGACCCCAACCTGGTATTGTCTATTTGTTTTTACAGAGGCTAAGCCATACCCTATATTTGAGTGCGAAGTGTTTGAGGCATTGGCTGATATACGCGTAGAGTTTGGTGAAACATCATAATTTGCCAAATAGTTTCCGTAAATAATTCTATTTGCTATAATTTCTTGCGCTTTAGCCGATCTAGGTACATTATCGTATAAACGTAATAATTGTACACTTTCAATAATAGGGCCTAAAAGAGTGGACGTAATATCAACCTGAAGTACCGGCTGCTGAGCATCCGTAAAATCATATGCAAACGTTTCAATAACATAAACGTTATTTGACGCAACACCTTTGTACAACACCTCGACTTCTTCCACGTTCTTAGGTATAGCCGGAAAATTGTCTACCAATATTCTGCGCATTACGCTTTCCATGCCTTGATTATTCCCGTCTCGGCTTAAGTATTTAAACTTACCCGGCACAAACGCAGGTAGTGAAAAAGGAGCGTAAACAGAATATCTGTTATCTGTGTATTTGTATCTGTATGAGAATCTTGGGAAATCGTCTTTGTATATAGGGTCATCTTCAATAAGAAGCATGCTCCATACGATGTTAACGCTCGGTATATCCGCGCTTATGGAATCAATAGAAAGTAAAGCACTTATTGTTGCAATGCTTGAAAGCGTACCAGTTATTTGGTACTTATCAATAGTGCCATCTTCTTGTTCTACTTCGCCTGTAAGTACAACCTGAGGGTTGGTTAACCCGGTCCACGTAATTGCTCCCGTCCAGCTAATCCCAACAGAATCTCCAATTTCTTTACCTACAAATACTTGTGTTGACGCGGTAGTCACAGGCGTAATGCCGGTCCCGGGTCCGCTATATATGCTAGCGAAACCTTGAGCATTTAATATTTGCTGAGGCGCTTCAACCATAACGGTTGTGTCTTTACTTATGAAATTTCTACCGTAGACTTGAGTATGATTTACAAGGGACAAGCTAGCGCCTTGAGATGAGCCTGCTTTAAAATCATCTATATTTATTGTACGTGGCTCGTTTAAACCGTCTGTCCAATATAAAATGCCATCTAATATATTTACACCGGTAATTAAGTAATTTGCACTAAAGTTTAATACACCGTTAAGGTCGACAAGAATAGGAGATACAATATTCGCTGTTTGGTCGTACTCGAGTATAGCATCGGCAGTATCGCTAGTTAGGAACCAGTATATCTTTTCGTTTTGGCTATCGCGTACCGTACCAATACATTTAGCGTTAGTTAAGCCAAACGGAGTTGTCCCGCTTCCTGTGGTTTGCCAAGTACCCCCACCCGGTTTATTGTTTTGCTTAGTATTACCTAGAATATTTTCAACTGCACCAACATCAGATCCTTCTGAATTGACAACTTGAATGTTTTGTGCGTCTCTATATTGCCCTGGGGGCACAAGTCTCTCATCAAGATCCTTGTTCATTTTGCCCTGGACAAAGTTGCGTGCTAGTTTTGGCATGTATTAGTGTTTAATCCATTTAGCCTGATTGCGCATAATTTGAGCAATTTCGCTAATCTTAAGGTTAGACATACGGAGTTTTGCAACTCTTTTTGCTGCAAACGCTTCTTTCTTAAAGCGCGCGACTAAATATTCTTGTGTGTTTGCTCTTGTAGCCAGAATAGCATGAGCGAGATATTTGTATACAGCTTCTTCTGCGAATTTATGCACACGCATTTCTTCGTCAGTTCCTAAACTGTCACTTATATATTTAAGGGTAACGACTTTGTTCACTAAGCCTGAGCTAAAGTGAGCGATACCTTTTAGTTTATCAATGTAGAAAACCCCGTTGCTCTGCGCAAACTCAGGGTTTAAACCATAACGGCGGCCGTGGCGGTAAAGATTGAACAGCTCACTTGTACTAAGCTCCGCTTTATTATTATCCGCAGCACTTGCTCCCTCAAAAGACTTTAAAGTTTCAGATTTGTCCGCGTATTGTTTTTCCCCGTTACCATCAAACGTGTATTCGTAATCACTATCTTGAATAATAGCCTGTGGGTTACTTGAATGGCGGGTTGGATGTATTACATGCTCAATACCTGATGCGTCGGACCAAGTAAACTTAACATAGTTAACATAATCTTGGGGCAGAATCATTTCAAGTGCTGGCCCTAACTCTATTTCTAAAGCTTTTTCTGAGGGTAGTGTATCGAAGGAAAGCTCTTGTAAAGCACGCTGAGCATGAAATGCAACATCTGTGCGCTTAATTTTGCTAATGATTTTATCTTCTCCAACATAAGCAATAATAAAATTGTTAATGATATCTTTAATGCTTACAAACTGGTAATCGCCGTAATTTTCGTCATTGCTATTCCAATTGCCATCGGCACCTTCATAGTAGAGCTTTTGTGTTTGATTAATTAATCCCATTTATTAAGCTTTTTCTTGTTGTGTGTTTTGTCCCTCCATTTGGTTACCAATTTGGTAAACCTGAAGTTCTTTTATAGAAAGTCCTGCTAATTGTAGTATTTTAAAAACTAATTCAGTTTCTTCTGAAGCGTGGAGCTCAAAGTTTGTAGCATTAGAAGCATTATATACTGCCCTCCCAGCTGCAGTGTTATAAGCCCACTCTACCGTTGCGGGTACTTTAATATAATTACACGATACTCCTGAAGTTAATGCAGCAGCACCGTATACCTTATAGCCCGTAGAGCTAGCCACAAATATTGGGCGGTCATTTGTAGGCTTAGTTAATGGTGAAGCGTTAATGTACAAGTACTCATTTGCGTTGATACGCTCTGCTTCAATATTGTTATAAATAATTGTACCTAACCGGTAAAGATCACTAGGGACCGTCCAATTAGGTGCTGAGTAAGTCATATTACCAGTCTTCTCAAAAATGTTAATTTTTTCGTTTAACAAGTTGAGCATATCTGAATACTCGGTATCATTACCATGCATTCTGCCAAACTGATTGATATCATAAAAGTATTGCTCAAAAATATCGGACTGTGCTTGGTTTGCAAACAAGTTGAATTCTTGAGGCGTTACGTATCCTCTTTGCTCTTTGTTAAGGATAGCTAATACTCTTTGGTATACTGTATCTACGCTTACTGCCATTTTGTGTTTGTTTATGTATATTAAGTAATTAGGCCGCTTTTTACAGCAGCCTAATTACAAAAAGATATGTATTATAGCTGTTTTTCTACGGCTCGTAATACTTCCATGCCCTCATCTGTTTTGAAATAAGCAGCGAGCGCTGAATATGGATGTTCGTTAAACGGCACCGTCAACAGTTTCCTACCGTTACTTGCATATGTAAATGTGCGTTGGTCTTGTGATAATGCTAGAATACCGGTTTCGGTAGCTTTAATCCCAATGTTACGCAACATAACGTTATCATCATTAGCTAGATCTAAGAACAAACTAGGTTGATTACGCGCAAGTATTAGTAAATCACGTTTTAACTCCTTAGAAGACGCGTTAGATACCTGCTGTGAGCCGTATTGAGCTCTTAAAATTGCTTCTGCTTCGTCAATGTCCATTCCTTTCGCAACAGTCATCGCTTCTAGCTCTAATTCAATCCAGTCAGTTTCGTTTTCTGCGATCTGTTCTGGTTTGTATTCCATAATGCGACCTTGTAGTGTATACGGGTGATACAAAGAAAGAAGCTTTTGTAAAACTATATTTTCTTTTGGTACGCGCAAGATGCCGTCTCTAAATACGATACGACCTAATGTTGCTGTGCCTTGTTGCTCATCAACGAAGGGAGTACGCTGGTTTGTTGCATAACGCAACTCACGGTTGTAACCTAATGTTTCGTCAAAGTATAACAAGGGAGTACGCGCTGAATGTACGGTAGGTAATGTAAACGCAAGTGGTTTACGACCCGAAGTAAGTTCGTACAATCTATCTTTAAATACCCATGTATCTACAGGTGCTGCCGGAGCGGGTGCTTCGACTACTTGTTCAACAACTGCAGGTGCAGGTGCTGGTGTTGCTGCAGGCTTTTTAGCTGCAGGTTTTTTAGCTTGTGCCATGATATAATATAATTAAATAAAAGATAATAATCACCCCCGACCGAAGCCGAGGGTGAATAAATATTAACTCAATTATGCTTGAGTTTTCTTCAACATTACGAAGTTGTTTGCAGCTTGAACACAAAGTGCACGCTCAGAAAGGAAGTGTACGTTCATTTCATCAGCATCACTAGTGTAGTTGCCACCAACTGAACCAGTAACCCAAGACTTCATACGACGATCTTCAGCTTCAGAAGCACGGTAACGTACGTGTAAGAACGGACGAGCGATGTTCTGACCTAAGTTTTGGTCGTATACAGTAGAAGTACCAGCAGGAACAATAACACCTTCAACGTCAGCAATGCTACCGCGAGTTGCAGAATCGTTCAAGTATTTCCAGTCAGTCTTGTAGAAATCGTAAGAACCACGACGGAATCCAGAGAAACCTAAGTTCAAAGCCATATCCTCAGAGTTATCGAATACTCCGTAAGAAGTACCACCTGATCCGTAGCTATTAGCACGAGCAAGCATGTTGTCGATATCCAAAGCAGTTGTGCGATCCAAGAACATCATGTTCTCTTCAATAGCACCTTGCTTGTCTAATTCCTGAAGGATAACGTCAAAGTCACCTAAACCAGTTAAACCAGAAGCGTTGTTGAAGTCTTGGTCGTTAAATACCAAACCGCGAGACTCTAGAGCCGCGAATAAACCTTCAGAACCTTCGATTTTAGCAGTGTTACCAAAAGCAGCATCTTGAGAAATAGTAGTTACTGCTTTTTCAGCTTCCACCATGCTCATTTCAAGGTAGTCCTCAAAACGTAGACGAGACTCGTGCTCAGACTTCAAGTACCATAAGTATCCAGAAGTACCAGCTTCAGTAGTTACTTCAACCCAACCAATTTGAGCTACATCAGAACCTTTAACATTGTACTTATCACGTAAGATGATAGGCTTGTTGTCAAAAGTAGTGAAAGAAGCATCTAGTGAGTTACCAGCATTGCTAGAACCTTTAGTGTACTCAGAACCGTAAACAAATACTTTAGCGTCTGTTGCAGAATCAAAAGTGCTGCTCAAGTCTCCATCAGAAGTATCGTAAACAGCAATGTTTACATCGTTACCAACTACAGAAGTAACATATGCTTTGTGGCTTACGTATCCTTTAGATACTACCAAAGTCATACCAGCGCCGATCAAGTGACCAGAAGGCATAGTAAGTTTGTCACCATCAGCATCAACAGTAATACCGTCATATGCAATGTGAAGACGTCCTTGCTCTTGCCATACTACGCGGTCAGAAGCCATAGGCATTTCTGCACCAACCATGCGCAAGAATCCTGATACTGTACGGTTTCCGTAGCGCTCTACTTCTTTCTCGTATACCTCAGGAAGGAATTGTTGTGTAAAGTCCATGTCAGCCACAGACAGATAATTGTCACCAAACAAGCCCTTGATAGGACGTGGAGTAAGGTGAGCTAAGTTTGCCAGACCAGCTGGCGACGTTGCAAAACTCATTTCTTATTTGTTTTTAATGAATTATTTTTTAAACTTGACCTTGAGTTTAGAAGTACTTTCCCCATCATTTACAGCGCGTATAGTCCACCCGTTTTGTGTTGTAACTTTTTCATGAGTCCCTCTCGGATTCATATCAACATTCTTCGTGCGTGCCATACTGTCCTTTACTGCATCGGCTTTGCCTTGCTCATAAAAGTGTTGTGCAACTTGATCGGCATTCATAGCGGTGAACAGCGATTTATGATAACCCTTAGCATCTTTCATTTCCCCCTTTTCATTCAAGAACTTCTTGATAAAGTTGTTAATGTCGCCTTGAGTTTCTTTAACCTGGCCAGCATTTTTAACCTTAAAGCGGTACTTCTTGTCGCCAACGCTATAATCGAAACCCTCGAATTTGTCGCTGAATACTTTCTCGCTTTCTTGTTTAAACCTACTGGTTTGTCGTTCTGCTACTTTAGCAGCCTCTTCACTCTCCTTATTATAACGATTGAAAAATTCAACCGCTTTTTGTTGTTCTGGATTCAATCTTGAACCCATTTTAATTTCGTCGTAGTATTTAGACTTTAAACCGTCTAAATGATTTTTAGCCTCTGATAATGCTTGCTTGCGCTCTAGTTTCTTTAAACGTACTTCACGTTCGTCATCAAGCTCTTCGTCGTAAGAAAACTTATCGGCTAATAAGAAGTCAATGTCTTCACGGTCGTAAGCACTAAACTTGGTTTCATAGTATTCTCGAAGCAATTGATCTTCGTTTAAACTAGAATAGTCTGTGTTAAGACGCACATAATCTTCTAAAGAGCCCCCTGTTTCATCCATAAAGTCCACGACTTTTTGAATGTTTTCAGGAAGCTTTGCACCCGACGTTACTGATTCTTCAATTGCGTCAGCAACCTCATCTTCTAACTGTTCGGCAGCCTCTTCTACCTCTTCGTCTGTAATTTCCATTAAGACAGGCTCTTCAGGCGCTTCTTCTGTTACCGGTGCCTCGACCGGCGCTTTCTCAACAACTGGCTCCTCTACCGGAGCTTCTTCTACAGGTTGCTCAACAGGTTCTTCTGCCGGCGCTTCTTGTGGTGTTGCTGAGAAATCCACTTTAATAGTACCATCTTCACCTTGTGAAACAGGCGATGTGTCTTTAGTTTCTTCACTCATGATAAAATATTATATAATTGTTATGGTTATTATTACCTAGGTTCGAAGCTTCCTAAACCGAATCCACCTCCAAGTATATCATTACCAGAGGATTCGAAGTCTTTAGGTGCTCCGCCTTTTTGTCTTTGGTCTATAAGTTCACTTTGCTGTGAGGCTTGTATTTTGGTTCTTTTGTCTTTGCGGTCTTCAGTTTCAGAAATTTTGGTTTTTGCTGCATCTACTTCCAGACCTTTTAACTTCATGTTATACTGAAATTCGAGTGCCATCAATTGCATTTTGGCTTCCACCTCTTTATCAATTCTAGCTTGCTCTATTTGTGCTTTCAGCTGTTCTAACTGCGACTTAGTTTGTAAAGAAGCTTGATCTTTCTGCATTTCTGCTTGAGCAGCAACTTGTTGTGCTTGTGCATTTGCCTGTGCTTGAGCCTGCATATTCTGCTGCTGCATCATTTGATCGCGCTCTTGCTTTTTCTTGCGGCGTAGCTTTAATAATTGATTAGCTAGCTTTAAGTTTTTAACTTCGCGGATATCGATAGCATCGTCTAAGTCTATAAGCCCAGCAGATAAAGCAGTTTGAATATTATTTTCTAAAAGTGATTTTTCTTCTTCATCCGGTGAAAGCACTAAAGAAATACCAAAATCATGCAAATGCAAATCTTCCATCTCAGACAAAATACCTACATTATGACCACCAACTTTTTGAATGAACGCTTCTCTAGACGGATCAAACTCTAATATATCTGAAATACGTAAAGACAAACATTCAGCAGTTTCAGCCGTTAAGAACAATCCCGCATCAAGAATATGGCGAGTAGCCGTATTTGAATTAGCCGCTGCCATTTTTTGTACACCTACTAATGCTCTAGCATCTGGTGATGAACCATCACGTGCTTCATTTAGACCCGTTACATCACGAATCATTTGTAAGTAATAGTTGTATGTTTGAATAAGGGTTTGTAGCTTTTGGCCGCCCGCACCAGTCTGTAATGGCTGAATAGGTACTTTGCCAGGATTCATATCGCCCTCGCTAGTAAATGAGCGTCCAATAACAGAACCTGTTTGGAAGAACATGTTAAGCGCCTCCTGCGGATTGTAATTT
>Ga0257126_1002213_pt1 | contig 13024 bp, 10 predicted proteins | sample SI060_120mmetaG_FD_190151 | JGI IMG/M metagenome (GOLD analysis project Ga0257126, IMG submission 190151) | Marine microbial communities from Saanich Inlet, British Columbia, Canada - SI060_120m | ecosystem: Environmental > Aquatic > Marine > Inlet | place: Canada: British Columbia | collected... | reverse complement strand
GTATGGCTTAAATACAAAAATGCCCTTGAGCGCTTCTGATTCAGTTGATCACCCTGTATCACTATATGCAGCAACAAAAAAATCAAATGAACTTATGAGTCACAGTTATTCTCATTTATATAACATCCCAACAACAGGGCTTAGATTTTTTACAGTCTATGGCCCTCATGGGAGGCCAGATATGGCCCCATTTATTTTTACAAAAAAGATTATTAACAAAGAGCCAATTGATATAAACAATAATGGAGATATGTGGAGAGACTTTACTTATATAGATGACATAGTTCAAAATATAATTTTGATTTCTGACCAAATACCAAAACAAAATTCTAGCTGGACTGTTGAAAAAGGACCCGTATCATCTAGTTCAGCGCCCTATAAGATATATAATATTGGTCATGGGTCACCAATTAATCTTTCAGAATTTATAACTATTATAGAAGACGAGCTAAGAATTAAAGCAATAAAGAACTATAGGGAAATGCAGCCAGGTGATGTGTATAAAACATATGCAGAAGTTGAAGATCTTGAAAAAGTCACCGGACATGTTTCTTCAATTTCTATAAGAGAGGGAATACCCAGATTTATCGATTGGTTCAAAGAATTTTATAATCTAAAAAATTAATTATGATTAATATAGCAATAACTGCCAATACTAGTTGGTATATATACAATTTTAGGATAAACACCATTAGGGCTCTACTTAAGAAAAATTTTAATATATTTATAATTTCACCATATGACTCATATACTGAAAATTTAAAAAAAGAAGGTTGTAAATTCATTCCAATAAATATTGATAGGGGCGGCACAAATCCAAGCAAAGACTTTTTTACATTTATAAGCTTTTGCAAAATTTATAAAGATAATACTTTTGATTGCATTTTAAACTTTACTCCAAAGAATAATATCTACAGCACTCTTGCTGCAAGAGTATTTAAAATTAATACTATTAATAATATTTCTGGGTTAGGCTTTTTATTTTCTAATAAAAAATTATCATCACTGGTAGCAAGATTTTTATATAAAATCAGTCAAACCCATGCACGAACTGTTTTTTTTCAAAATAAACATGATATGGAATTATTTATAGGAAAGGGTTTTGTCAAAAAAGAAAATGTAATTCTTATTAATGGATCAGGAGTTGATTTAGAAAGATTTGTTTATCATGAATCAGTGAATGATGGTGTGATAAGATTTCTTTTGTCTGCAAGAATGCTTTATGAAAAAGGAGTTCAGCACTTCGTGGAAGCTGCAGATCAACTCAAAAAGAGGCATGGCGAATCTATAGAATTTAATTTACTGGGGTTTATAGATAAGGATAACCCATCTGCTATTAGTGAAAATACAATCAATAATTGGGTAAAAAATGGAAGTATAAATTATTTAGGCGTTACAGATTCTGTTGAAGATATCATTAAAAATGTTGATTGTGTTGTTTTGCCATCTTATTACAGAGAAGGTATTCCAAAATCTTTAATTGAAGCTGGAGCAATGGGGAAACCAATTATTACAACCGATAGTATTGGATGCAGGAATACTGTCGATCCTGATATAAATGGTTATTTGTGTGAACCAAAATCAACTATAAGTCTCATAGAGCAAATTGAAAAAATCATAAAAATGCCTAGAGATGAATTGATTTTAATGGGGAAATCTAGCAGGCTTAAAATGCAAAATGAATTCGATGAAAGAATTATTATTAACAAATATTTATCACAAATTAATATGTTCTTGAAAGAAGCTAACACCCATGATTGATATTTCAAATATTTCTGATGATGCTCCATATTCAGAGTTTAAAAAAAAATATAAAAATGCAATCAAAAACAATCAAAAAAATGTTGAAGCAATTTGCTTATCTTCATATTCAAGTACCAGAGAAGAAGTAAATTCGAGATTTGTAAATATAAAACAGATTATAGATAAAGAATTTATTTTTTATTCAAACTATTCCTCTCCAAAAGCTAGTGAATTTGAAGAGAATAAAAAAGTTTCTGCTGTTTTTTTCTGGAATAGCATAAACATCCAAATTAGAATTAAAGCAACAATAAAGAAGAAATCTAAACTGTTTAATCAATCATATTTCGAATCTAGATCGATTAATAAAAATGCATTGGCAATATCCTCATGTCAATCTCAGGTCACAAGCAGCTATGAAAGTATTATTAAAAATTATGAAGAAGCATTAGCAAGTAAAGACCTAAAAACATGTCCTGAGTACTGGGGGGGATATTCTATAATCCCATATTCTTTTGAATTCTGGGAAGGGCATGAATATAGATTAAATAAAAGGAATTTATACGAAAATAAAAATAAAAATTGGTCTAAAAAGATCCTTGAGCCATAAAAGTTGTTTTAAAATTAATTTTTTTGTTATAGAATCCACGTCAATGAATATATCAATTCACAAATCTTAAACTATCATCTTGGTAAAAAATCATAGCTATTAATAAAAAAAATACTACTCCTATAAACAAGAATATAAGAGCAAATAAAATATTGCTTATTGGAATTGATGGGGAGAAATTGGGCTCTATCAGTTTATCAGAAGCTTTGCAAAAATCTCTAGATGAAAACATAGATTTAGTTCAGGTAACTCCCATTGGTTCTGAGCCAGTAGTATGCAAGCTAATGGACTATGGAAAACATGTATTTGCTAAAAAGAAAAGCATCTCATCTTCCAAGGCCAAGGTTAAAAGAACATCTGTAAAGGAAATAAAATTTAGACCTTCTACTGATATAGGTGATTACAATATTAAATTAAAAAAAATAAAAAGCTTTATTCTTGACGGAGATAAGACTAAAATAAGTGTCCGATTTAGAGGTAGAGAGATTCTTAATAGCAATCTTGGCCTTGAGCTTTTAACTAGACTTAAGGATGAGCTGTTAGAAATAGCTCAAGTAGACCAAGAGCCATCACTTGAAGGCAGACAGTTACTAATGGTTTTATCGCCTTTAAAAAAGAATAAATAGTTAATTTTTAGAGTAAAAAATGGGATATAAATTAAAAACACATTCTGGAGCAGCCAAGCGTTTTAAGAAAACAGGGTCATCTGTAAAAAGCAAAAGTGCTCACAGAAACCATATTCTTACTAAACAGTCTACAAAACGAAAAAGACATAACAGAGGATTAAATAAACTTTCAGGCATCGTACTTAAGATGGCCTCTAAGCTCATTAATAGATAATATGCCAAGAGTAACAAAATCAGTAACAGCAAAAGCTAAACACAAGAAAGTTTTAAGTGCCACAAAAGGTCATTATGGTGCGAGAAGTAGGCTTTATAAGACTGCAAAGCAGTCTAATATAAAAGCTCTTCAGTATGCATTTAGAGACAGAAAAAATAGAAAAAGAGAATTTAGGGCATTATGGATAGCACGTATTAATGCAGGCTCAAGAGCTTTAGGTGTATCGTATTCAGTTCTTATAAATGGACTATCTAAAAGTAATATATTACTTGATAGAAAGATTCTTTCAGATCTTGCAATAAATGATGCTTCAACATTTGAGAAGATTGTTAAATCAGCTGTAAACTAAGTTTACAATGTCTGATTTAGACAACATAAATCCACCAATTATCCCTGAAGATCCGGGAAGACTTCATCCTATAAATCAAACTAAAGATTATCTTTTAAAGCTTCTTGCTGGTTTGGGTTTTAAGGAAGTTCATGGGCCGGAGATTGAGACTGAAGAATTTAATTTTGATATGTTAAATATCAAAAAATCTCATCCTGCTAGACAAATGCATGATACTTTTTATGTAGAAAATAAGAAAAATGTTTTAAGAACTCATACCTCTCCAGTACAAATAAGAAGCATGCTTAAAAGTAAGCCACCAATAGCATTCACCTCAGCTGGCAAAGTTTATAGAAAAGATGATGATGCAACCCACCTTCCAATGTTTCACCAAGTAGAAGGCATCTATGTTGATGAGAATGTTACTTTTGCAAATTTAAAAGATCTTATCCATAAAATTCTTCATGAATTATTTGGTGATAATGTTCAAATCAGGTTTAGACCATCCTATTTCCCATTTACAGAACCCTCAGCTGAAGTTGATATACTTTCAGATAGTGGGAAATGGCTTGAAATACTTGGCTGTGGCGTTGTAAATCCTGTTGTATTAGAAAATTGTAACATTGACTCTAATAAATACAGCGGCTTAGCTTTTGGCCTAGGAGTTGAAAGAATAGCCATGCTCAAATATGGTGTAAATGATATTAGGGAATTTTATAAATCAAATTTAGACTTTCTTGCACAGTTCAAATGAAAATAAACTATCTGGATCTAACAAACTTCCTATCTGAGAAGCCTTCTAAAGAAGAATTATCACAAAAGCTTTTTCAACTTGGTCATGAGCACGAAATACATGGTGATATATTTGATATGGAGCTAACACCAAATAGAGGCGACTGTCTTTCTCTAATTGGGCTAGCAAGAGACCTTGCAGTTTTTTTTGGAAAATCTAATTCTATTGAATTATTTAATGATGATATTGAGCCTCTTGAGATTAATTTTGAAAATCTTTCACCAAAGGATTGTCCCAAAATCTCTTTTTTAGATATTGAAATTGAAGATAGTAAAGTGGAATATAAATCATATTTAGAAAATTTTTTTAACACTATAGGCGGTAACAAAGTCAACTTATTCACAGATATCTCTAATTATCTTTCTTATGAATTAGGTCAGCCAACTCATTGTTTTGATGGAGATTCTATTAAAACTAAACTAACTTTTGAAAATAGAGAATGTAAAAGTACTTTCAAAACATTATTAGGCTCTGAAGTTACTTTAAAAAATTGTAACTGTGTCTTTGTTATAGATGATGAGATAATTAGTCTTGCCGGTATCATGGGAGGAGAATCAACCGCCTGCTCATCAGAAACAAAAAGAGTGTTAGTTGAATGTGCATATTTTAATCCTGAATCCATCATTGGAAAATCTATAAAATATAACCTAGTTTCAGATGCTGCTCATAAGTTTGAAAGAGGTGTTGACATTGCATCACAAGAAATTGTTTTAAGAAGATTTACAAAAATTGTACAAGATCATGCAAAAATAAAATCAATAAGATTTAAATCGTTTGGTGAAGACCATAATGAAGATCTCAATATCCCAATTGATGTTAATAAAATAAATAAAATTTTGGGAACTTCTCTCAATAAAGATGAATACTTAAAACATCTTAAGGGTCTTGGTTTTGATATTTTGGATGAAATAAAAGTGCCTTCCTATAGACATGATATTGAAACAAACAATGATCTTGCCGAAGAGATTGCAAGAGTCATAGGTTATAACAATATCAAAAGCACTCCAATTAATCTTCAAAAAATTGCAGACAATTTTGATGGCAAAGTAGTAAAATTAGAATCACTCCTTGTAAAAAATGGTTTCTCTGAAGTTATTAATTTTCCATTTACACCAAATAAAGAAAAAGAATCTATAAATATAGATAACCCACTTGATTCAAATAGAAATAATTTTCGGATATCTTTAAAAGAGTCTCTCATTGAAAACCTTCTATACAACGAAAGAAGGCAAAAGGATTCTATAAAGCTTTTTGAAATTAGCGATGTATATACAAAAGACAAAGAAATAAAACAACAAAAAAAACTAGGACTAATAATAAGTGGAAGGCAAGGTCATAACTATAATGATTTTTCAAAAAAACTTGATGAAAAGTATCTCAATAACCTTTTAAATGAAAATCATGATGAAGGTATATTTGAAATAACTGAGATTTATAGAAATAACCTAGATTCAAAGAAGAAAGATAAAATTTTCTATGTTGAAACTCTTTTAGAAGACATACCAATGAATTTTTTCTTAAAACTTAGCACTCAGCAAAGATCTATAGATTTTATCAACTATAAACCAATTTCTGAATACCCATCTAGTTCAAGAGATTTTTCATTTGTTATTGAGGATGTCCAGGCTGTTAATGAAATTATAGATATACTAAATAATATTTCAGACGAAATCATTAAAGATTCATTTATATTTGATTTCTATAAAGATGATAAAAGAAAAATAATAAAATTAGGTTATAGGTTTATTTTTCAATCTCACCAGAAGACCTTATCTGACTCAGAAATTAACAAAAAAGTACATGAAATTTTAAGCCCTATACTTGAAATTGATAGGGTCTCGATTCCAGGAATGTAATTAAATAAGACACAAAAAATAACTTTTTTATTTAAACACAATATATAATTTAGTAATATTTTAAAAATAAAATGAAGAAACTTTTAGCAATTACCTTATTACCGTTAACTTTACTTTTAAGCTTTAATGCTTTTGGCCAAGAAATAGACCCATCTTTACTAAAAAATCTTTCTCCAGTCCAGATAGAAATGGCAAAAAGTCAGCTAGCAAAAAGTAAGTCTATAGAAAAACCCAAACCTGCTGTAAAAGAAAGTACAAAAAGGGCTAGCCCTGGTAGTGATATTAATAAATCTAGTAATAAAAAGTATGGATACAATTACTTTGCATCCACTCCTACTTCGATTTCTGCAGTTGGAGACTTGCCGCTTCCTAATGAATATAAAATATCTCTCAATGATCAATTTACTGTAATATTATCTGGTTCTAAAGAAGCTATCTTTGATCTGAATGTAAATTTGGATGGAAGTATTTTATTCCCAGAGCTTGGTTCTATTTCTGTTGTTGGTGAGACCTTTCAAGAAGTAAAAACAAAGTTAAAAAACCTCATTGAGCAATCTTATATTGGTGTTCAAATAGACTTATCTTTAAAAAATCTTTCTGCAAAAAAAATTACGATTGTTGGAGCGGTTAAAACACCAGGAACTTATTTGGTAAACCCTTTTAGTACAATATCAAGTGCGTTAGGTTACTCCGGCGGGATATCTGAAATAGGTACGCTAAGAAATATAAGGCTTATTAGAACTAATGGCAAAACTTTCTCATTTGATCTTTATAAACTTTTAATAAGCGGCAACAGATCAGATGATATAACTATTGAATCTGGAGATGTTATTATCATAGATCCAGCACAGCAGTTTATAAATATTACCGGTCAAGTTAAACGCCCTGCTATTTATGAAATCAGAGAGAGCGAAACCTTAGATGATTTGATGAAGTTTGCACTTGGTTTCACTCAAACAGCCAATAAGTCCAGTATTAATTTAAGAAAGTTGGACATACAATCATCCTTAATTAGAAACATAAATGTAAGCAAACTAGAATCCGGCCTCGCAGATGTTCTAAGCGTGAATGTTAATCCCTACGTTAATAAAAATATTGCCAGCGTGAGTGTTAGTGGAGCAATTAAAGAGCCAGGATTTTATCCAATCACCATGAACGAAAACCTTGAGGGGGTAATCAATAAGCTGGAATTTATTGATGTCTACCCATGGCTTGGGGTCCTAGAACAGTTTGATGATGAAAATTTAGTTAAGTCAGTTACTTTATTTAATCTTCAAGATGCTAGTACATATCGTTCTGTAAAAGTTCTGCCAAACTCTAAACTATTTTTTGCCAATATTAATTCTAGGGAATATCTCGAAGTAAGTGATTTGGCAAGAGGTCTTATAGCTGATTATGATTTAACAATAAACCATAAACAAGGCACATTTATACTTCCAGTTTTTGGCAGATTTGATGTGAAATCTTTTGTTGAATATCTTGGTCTTGATATGAGTGATGTTGAAGGTGAAGCAACTTACATAAGTCCACTTGATAATATTATTATTAAAGATAATTATAAAAACATGCAATTTATTGCAAAAAAATATAATACTGTTTCATTCAGATCACCTGTGAATGATTTGATTAGAGTTACTATAAAGGGTGCGGTCGATTTTCCAGGCACTTACACAATGAAATCTGATAGTGTTGTTGCTGACTTATTCGAATTAATTGGTGAATTTAAATCAGAGGCTTTTACAGAAGGAGTAATATTCACAAGGCAAACTATCAGAAATCGTCAATTAAAATCTATTGAAAAGTCTAAAGAAGATCTTAATAGGGCCTTACTTTTTAGTTTGCAAAAGAGTCAAAATGTTGGTGATATTAATATAATCAGAGCGTTATCAGAGACAATAGATCCAGAAAATCTTGGAAGATTAGCAGGGGACTTTTCACCACAATCATTGTCAGCTGCAAAAACAATTTTATTAGATGGGGACACTTTAATAGTGCCAAAAAATCCAAATGCAATAAGTGTCATGGGAGAGGTTTTAAATCCAATCGCTTTTGAGTATAACAAAAGGATTACAGTTAGATCTGCAATAGAAAATTCAGGTGGTTATCAAGATTCTGCTGATAAAAGAAAGGTTTATGTAATCAAAGCAAATGGATTAACAGAAAAGGCAAATAGGAATATATTCACACGAAATATCAAACTTGAGCCTGGAGATACCGTAGTTGTTCCAAGGAAAATTATTATAAATAATCCCCGTATTCAAGCTTTAGTGCCTGTAACGCAAGTTCTTTCAGATCTTGCATTTTCTGCAGCTGCTATAGATAACCTCTCTAGTTCTAACTAGAATTTTTAGGTGAGGAATTACCTCCTTATATTTTCGATTTTTATTCTTACTTCTGAAGATTTATATTCTGATAGTTTTACCTATAACTCATTTAATAACCATGGTGTGATTGGTTTAATTAATATGCCAAGTGCAAGGTTTTACGATGAAGCTACGCATGGAATTACTATTTATGATGGTACCCCAGATCAAAAAATAACTATGACTTCTTTTCCGTACGACTGGATGGAAGCCTCATTTTTTTATACTAACATCCAAGGAAAGTCATACTGTGGCCAAAACTTTGATCCTGTTTGTCAGCAAGACTATAAAGATAAAGGGTTTAATTTTAAATTTAGAATAAAAGAAGAGGGTTTATTGCCAGCAATTGCGCTTGGTATTAATGATATTGCGGGAACTGGATACTATAGCTCAGAGTATATCGTCGGCAGCTATGGCATTAATAGAACAGACTTTCATATAGGTATTGGCTGGGGGTTATTAGATGGATCAAATAATAATTTTAAAAACCCTTTAGGTTATTTATATGATGGCTTTAATGATAGGCCTTCAGCGACTGAAGATAAAGGCGGGCAATTTCAGCCAGGTCGTTATTTTTCTGGAAAAACTGCCTCACCTTTTTTTGGCCTATCTCATGCAATTAATGAAAATCTACTTTTTAAGCTTGAGTATGATTCAACATTAACTCCAGGACTAATAGGGTACGAAATACCAAAAGAAGATTTTTCATACGTGATTGAATATAGCTTTGGAGATAATTTTACTGTTGGTTTTTCAAGAGAAAGAGGTAACCATACTTCTTTAAAATTTATTTATAAAAATAATCCAAAGAAATTTAAGTCAGATTACAAATACAAGAAAGCTGAATTTAAAGATGATGACAGTAAATATGCAAAACTTATAAAAGGCATTGAGGCGAACGGAATAGGGGTAAATAAAATTATAGAAACACCCAAAGCAATTGGATTAGAGCTTACTCAATTCACTCATCCTAATTTAGATATAGTTGAAGAGATAATAAGAAGCTCATCATATGAGGCAGGCGTAGGTAAGACTGTTAAGAAAAATTTAAGAGTAGCTAATCTTCATGGGGTAACAGAATATAACAAAGAATTTGAAAATAATTCCTTATTGATCTATCAGAGAAAAAGTAAAAGAAGTTTTAATACTAAGACTAATTTTACTTTCAGGCCTTATCTTGCATCTCGAGAAGACTTTTTTAAAGGAGCTCTTTTATTGGAAAACAATAGCGAGTTAATAATTAAAGATAATTTCTTTTTTTCTACTAATCTAAAGTATTCCATTGCAGATAATTTTGAAGATTTAACACTTCCGCCAGTAAATACATATCCTGCTCAAGTCAGATCAGATGTTAAAGACTACCTAAGAAGCTTTGGTGATGGCATATTCATTGGAAGAGCACAATTTGATTATCATATAACTCCTAAAAAGAACCATCATTTAATGGTGTCTGCAGGTATTCTAGAAGAAATGTTTAGCGGCGTTGGATTAGAATACTTATATTTCAAGCAAGATTCTAACTATGCTTTTGGTTTTGAAATCTTTGATGTTGCCAAAAGAGATTATGAAATGCGTTTTGGAACCTTGGACTATAAAAATATTACTGGTTCTGCAAACTTTTACTATCGAAACTATGACATTATCCCTTTTGATGCAAAGGTTTCTTATGGTGAGTATCTTGCAGGGGATGAGGGTGTCACTTTTGAACTATCTAGATCATTTTTAAATGGAACTAAGTTTGGGGTATTTGCATCTTTTACAGACGTATCGTCTGAGCAATTTGGTGAAGGAACGTTTGATAAAGGCATCTTTTTTAACATACCTGTTTATGGAAACTTCATTAATTATTCATGGAGGCCGCTAACAAAAGATCCAGGTGCCAAGTTAAATAGAAAGCATACGCTTCACGATCTATTAATTAAATTTAAGCCATATAATTACTGAAAACACTAAATTATGCATATTTTTTACATTTTTTAGGTTTTTAACCGATTTATGTAAATAATTAATTTTTTATATGTATTTTATTTATACTTTTTTCTTTAAAATAACCATGAATTTGTTATCATTCTTCTTTATATAAAAAAATATTTTCTTATGGGAGTAGGAAATATGAAAATTTTAAGATTATTACCATTTTTAATACTTTTTAGTGGCTTCTCATTAGCGCAAACAGCAGAAGATCTAAATATCGCACAAAGTGAGATGATAGAGATTGAAAATAGAATAAGCTCAATGTCTGTAAATGATCTAAATGCTAGAAAAGCATTGCTAAATGATGAGATTGCAAGCCTTGAAGCTGAACAAAAAGAAACACAAAATCCTTCAAGAAATAAAGAAATTTCTGAATCATTAAGCAGATCATTTGCAGAACTTACTCTTATTGAACAACTATTAGCAATTCTTCTCCCAGCTATTGCTATTGATAACTTATCTGACGATGGGGATGAGGTCACACCTCCAACTCCTCCTCAGCCTCCAATTGATAATGTTGCTCCTGTAATCACTGTAACTGGCGGCAATCCTGTGACTGTGGAACTTGGTGCTACTTATACTGATGCCGGTGCTACTGCTGATGGTGGAGAGGCTGTAACAACTACTGGAACAGTTGATACCGATGTCGTTGGAACTTACACATTAACCTACTCAGCAACTGATGCTTCTGGTAATGCTGGAACTGCAACTAGAACTGTAACGGTTGTTGATACAACAGCTCCTGTTGTTACTGTTACTAGTGGAACTGATACTGTAGAACTTGGTGGAACTTGGACTGATGCCGGTGCTACTGCTACCGATCTTTCTGGAACTGTAACAGTTGTAACTTCTGGAACAGTAGATACTGACACAGTTGGTTCATACACAGTTACTTATACTTCAACTGATGCTTCTGGTAATGCTGGAACTGCAACTAGAACTGTAACGGTTGTTGATACAACAGCTCCTGTTGTTACTGTTACCAGTGGAACTGATACTGTAGAACTTGGTGGAACTTGGACTGATGCCGGTGCTACTGCTACTGATCTTTCTGGAACTGTAACAGTTGTAACTTCTGGAACAGTAGATACTGACACAGTTGGTTCATACACAGTTACTTATACTTCAACTGATGCTTCTGGTAATGCTGGAACTGCAACTAGAACTGTAACGGTTGTTGATACAACAGGGCCTGTATTTACATCTAATGCCAGTTTCACAGCTGCTGAAAACCAAAAAGCAATAGGAACAGTTACTGCCACTGATCCCTCTGGAACAGTAACATTCACGATATCTGGGTCTGAGTTAGCAATTACCAACTCTGGTGTTTTAACCTTTGTAGCTCAACCTGATTATGAAACTAAAAAATCATATTTGGCTGTAGTTACAGCTAGCGATGGAGCTAATACCACTGACCAATCAATTACAGTTAACGTTTTAGATGCCAATGACAATAGACCTGTCATCACATCTCCAAACACATTTGCCGTAGATGAAAATCAACTATCAGTTGGAACAGTGACATTCACAGATGCTGATGCTGGAAGCGATGATCCAGATTGGAAAGCTTTCTTTATAGGTGGCGCTGATGGAGATAATTTCAATATAGGCTTTAAAACAGGTGTTATAACATTTAAAGAAGCTCCCGATTTTGAGACAAAATCATCATACTCAATTACTGTAAATGTATCAGACGGCTCACCGCCTGAAACTACTCAAAATATTACAATTACAATAAATGATTTAAATGATGAGCCCCCAGTATTTACATCATCTAACACAGTTTCTGTAGTTGAAAACAAAACAGCAGTAGTTTCATTACAAACTTCTGATGCAGATGCTAATTCATCAGTATCATATAGTATTACCGGTGGAGCTGACGCTGATAGCTTCAACCTTACAGTAGCAGGGGTATTAACTCTTAAAACAGCAGCTGACTATGAAGTAAAAACTTCATACGTAGTAGTTGTTACTGCTAGCGATGGAACTAATACAACTAATCAAACATTAACAGTTAATGTCACCGACGTAGATGAAATAGCCCCTGTAATTACTGTAATTGGGGATAACCCAGCTACTGTAGTCGTTGGGTCTTTATATATAGATGCTGGTGCTACTGTAGATGGTAGCGAAACTGTAAGCTCAACCTCTGACGTAGATTCATCAACAATAGGAACATATTCAGTTGTCTATACAGCTACAGATGTTTCCGGTAATGTTGGAACTGCAACTAGAACAGTAAATGTTGTTGCTGATGATGACGATGATGGAACAGGCACTGGAACAGGAACAGGTACTGGAACAGGCACTGGAACGGGCACTGGAACAGGCACTGGAACGGGCACTGGAACGGGCACTGGAACGGGCACTGGAACGGGCACTGGAACGGGCACAGGTACTAGTACATAATATATGAGCCTTAAGAAGAGCGATATTTCAAAAAATATTTCTTCTAAGGCTTCTATATCTGGACCTGCAAGCAAAGAGCTAGTCGATAGTTTTATAAATATTATTAAATCG
>Ga0257126_1002209_pt1 | contig 13034 bp, 8 predicted proteins | sample SI060_120mmetaG_FD_190151 | JGI IMG/M metagenome (GOLD analysis project Ga0257126, IMG submission 190151) | Marine microbial communities from Saanich Inlet, British Columbia, Canada - SI060_120m | ecosystem: Environmental > Aquatic > Marine > Inlet | place: Canada: British Columbia | collected... | reverse complement strand
CGGTATGAGTCTTTGGTTGGTCGTACTTTCGTCCTTAATCACAGTCCTTGGGGTACTCGCCTCTTGGAAGTTAAAGCAACAGGTGAGAAGCTATTTCATGTTGTATTTATTGCTCAGCACTAGTATCGTTGGCTGCTTTCTAGCCCTTGATTTTTTCTTATTTTATTTATTTTTTGAGTTGGTGCTTTTACCTATGTTTTTCCTTATTGGACTTTGGGGTGGGCCAAGAAGATCTTATGCTTCGATTAAATTTTTCATTTATACCCTGGTAGGCTCGTTACTTATTTTGGTAGTTATGATCGCCCTTTACCTAAGTGTTGGGGTACTAGACCCTACCAGTGAAATGATGATTCATAGTTTTAATCTGCTGCACATGATGGATTCCAATTATTTCATAGAAGGCAGTAGTTTGGCCAAAGATTCAGTGTTGACTTTTATGGGTATACCTTTAAGAGCAGTGGCTTTTCTTGCTTTATTTTTAGGGTTTGCCATCAAGCTGCCTATCGTACCTTTTCATACATGGTTACCGGATGCCCATGTGGAAGCAGCCACACCTATATCTGTGATTTTGGCAGCTTTGCTTTTGAAGTTGGGCGGCTATGGTCTCTATCGAATAGCCTTTTCTATTTTCCCCGATGCAGCACTTTATTTTGGTTATTATATTGCCATTTTTGGGGTTTTAGCTATCATTTACGGTGGACTGAATGCGATGGCGCAAAATGATCTTAAACGAATGATCGCCTACAGCTCCATTTCACACATGGGATTTGTATTGATCGGCTTAGGTTCCTTTACGGTTGAAGGCGCTGCAGGAGGAATGTTTCAAATGATTGCGCATGGATTCATTTCAGCAGCGTTATTTCTCATTGTGGGTGTGCTCTATGATCGAACTCAGAATAGGAAGATCGAAAATTTCAGTGGATTGGCCACAAAATTACCTGGCTATAGTTTTGTGGTAATGATTGTATTTTTTGCTTCACTTGGATTACCTGGTTTAGCGGGTTTTGTGGGAGAACTATTGGTATTGATGGGTGCTTTTAACGTGAGTGCAGTTGATGGGATTCTGCCGAACTGGATAGGAATCGTCGCTGTAATGGGCTTGTTGATTACGGCTGCTTATTATCTGTGGACGATACAGCGAATGTTTTTGGGTAAATATTGGGTACGGGAGCACAGTTGGGAGTCGAAAATGAAAGATTTAGAAATAAGAGAATGGTTGATTTTCACACCATTGATATTGGGTATCGTTGTTTTAGGCATGTATCCAAAAATCATTTTAGATACGATGAACCACAGCATTGAACTGTTCATAGCCTATGTAGGAGATTTAAAAATTAAACTATAAATGGCATTTTGAAGATCAGCGAGCAACTTATAGAAATCCAAGAACATTTTGGAGTAATTTCCTCCGAAATAATTTTGATTACAGGTTCTATCATCTTGTTGATATTGGGCATATTGAGGTTGCCCTTATTTTGGATCAAAGTATTCGCTGTTGTTGTATTGTTAGGTTCTTTTCTTTTTGCAAAGCAGGTATCCGGTTTTTTTTTCACACGAACTATCATCAGAGATGATTTGAGTTACCTAATGACCCAATTATTGCCTTTGATTACTCTAGGTGTATTGTGCTTTAAAAGGCAAGAGCACCAGTCCTATGAATTCTATTTTTTGTTGATGAGTGTACTGATAGGATCTCTTTTCATGGTGGGCTCTCATAATTTATTGATACTTTATTTAGCTATTGAATTGACTTCATATGCTAGCTATTTGCTGACCGGCTTCCATTTCAATGAAAAAGGTAGTGAAGCTGCGATGAAATATTTATTATTTGGAGGCGTAAGTTCTGCCGTGATGTTATTTGGAATTTCACTTTTTTATGGAGCATATGATTCGCTCTATTTTGATACCCTAGAATTTTCGTCACTGGGCGCAACGGGATTGTTTTTTTTCTTATCTGGTTTATTTTTCAAAACTTCTATTGTCCCCTTTCATATTTGGGTACCGACGACCTATGAGGGCGCGCCAACGGATGTGGTGGCATTGTTTTCCACGGTACCTAAAATTGCGGGCTTTGCTGCACTTTATCATGTCTTCAAGTGGACTAATGGATTATTTAATCCCTTTTTAGAGCAGCTTATTTTGCTCTTGGCAATTTTGACTATTATTTGGGGTACTTTGGCTGCTCTAAGGCAAACAGATGTTAAAAGAATGCTGTCCTTCGGGGCGGTAGCACATTCTGGATTCATACTTCCATTGTGCTTGGCTATGGATACTTATTTCATATTTAAATATTACGTCATTACTTATGCAATCATGAATATTTTGGCTTTTCTTTTTGTCCAGCTTCATGAAAAAGAAGGAGAGAACTTATTATTAAGTGATATGTCTGGTTTAGGTATAAAATTCCCATTATTAGGCGTGATAAATGTGATTTGGGCTGTTACTTTGGTGGGACTTCCACCGACAGGCGGATTTATGGCTAAATTATTTCTTTTTTCCGCTGCATGGCAGCATTATGAATCAATTGACTCATTATACTGGTTGACCTTTATTCTCGTGGGTGTTTTGAGTTCGACGGCTTCTCTTTATTTCTATTTAAGGGTCCCTTATTTTTATTTTTTCAAAGAGGATCAAAGTAAAAAAATAAAAATAAACAAGAGGCATTTTCTCATTTTAACTTTGTTGGCATTTACTTTAATTCTTCTGTTTATTCAACCCAATATTTTTGATAGATTTGTACCAATGATAAACCCATGAGTGACGCCATCAAACACGAATGCGGCATAGTCCTTCTCAGATTGAGGAAGCCGCTACAGTATTACATAGATAAGTACAAAACACCAAGTTATGCGGTAAATAAGATGTACTTGCTTATGCAAAAACAGCTCAATCGAGGTCAGGATGGATTAGGGGTTGCCAACATTAAGATAGATATGGAGCCTGGCTATCGCTATATCAGTCGATATAGAACCATCGATTCTCAACCTATCGAAACACTTTTTCAAAAAATTGGTAGGAAATATCAAAAAGCGCTTAAAGAGGGGGAAGAAAAATACATGGATGGTGCATGGCTCAAACAAAATGTAGCTTTTTCGGGAGAAGTTTGGATGGGACATTTACGCTATGGTACACATGGAAAAAACAATATTGAGAATTGTCATCCCTTTCTAAGGCAAAATAATTGGCGGAGTCGTAATTTGGTTGTGGCCGGTAATTTTAATATGACCAATGTAGATGAGCTTTTTGAAAAATTAATCGAATTGGGTCAGCATCCCAAGGAAAAAGTGGATACCGTGACCGCTATGGAGAAAATAGGACATTTTCTTGATGAAGAAAATGAACTTATTTTTCGAAAACACAAAACAACACACAGTAAAACAGATCTCACGCAGCTGATAGAAGATAAAATAGATTTGCAAAGGGTTTTGAATAGATCTTGTAAAGATTTTGATGGTGGATATGCCATTACGGGGATGGTAGGTTACGGAGCTGCTTTCGTGGCTAGAGATCCTGTAGGAATACGGCCAGCTTATTATTATGCCGATGACGAGGTGATCGTGGTGGCTTCAGAAAAGCCAGCCATAAAAACGGCCTTTGAATGCAATTATGAAGATATTAAGGAAGTTAGTCCTGGCCATGCTTTAATCATTGACAAGCAGGGCAATTATGAGCACAAACAGTTCCTTGAGCCCCAAAAGAAAAAGGCCTGTAGTTTTGAGCGCATTTATTTTTCTAGGGGAACAGACCCAGATATTTATCGGGAGCGCAAAGAACTAGGTAGATTGATGGTTCCCCAAGTCTTGAAATCTATCAATTTTGATTTAAAAAACACTGTTTTTTCTTATATACCCAATACTGCCGAAATTTCATTTTTGGGTATGATGTCAGGGGTTGAAGATTACTTAATAAGTAAGCGCAAGGAGATCATTATCGATCATAAGCCCACTGGGGACTCATTGGAAGATTTATTGACGTTCAAGCCAAGAATAGAAAAATTAGTATTGAAAGATGCCAAGTTAAGAACTTTCATAGCGGATGCTTCACACAGAGATGAATTGGTAGCCCATGTCTATGATACCACTTTTGAAGTCATCCAAAAGGATAGAGATTCATTGGTCATTATTGATGACAGTATTGTCCGGGGTACCACGCTCGAGAAAAGTATCTTGACCTTGCTGGACAATTTGAATCCTAAAAAAATTGTGATTATTTCATCTGCTCCTCAGATTAGATTTCCTGATTGTTATGGTATTGACATGAGTAAAATGAAGGATTTTGTAGCCTTTAGGGCGGTATTGGCCTTACTCATTGATGAGGGGAAAGAATATTTGTTAGAAGACGTATTAGAAAAATGTTTAGCGGACAAAGATAAGGTAAACGAGGTCAATTATGTGAAGGAACTCTATGCCCCTTTCTCTTATGATCAACTATCTCAAAAGATTGGTGAGATTGTTAAACCTAAAAAGATGAAAGCCGCACTTGAAGTGGTTTTTCAAACGGTTGAGGGTTTACACAAAGCATGCCCTGATCATCTTGGAGATTGGTACTTTACAGGTGATTATCCTACAAAAGGAGGGAATAGTGTTGTAAATACTGCTTTTATTAATTTCATGAAGGGAATAGAGGTCAGGGCTTACTAAAAGCGCTGAATATTCAAGTGATCTTAAGACCTCAGATTGAGAAACTTTCGCCACATCCACAGGTGCGGCTTGCATTGGGATTTACAAATTGAAAACCTTTACCATTCAATCCATCCGAAAATTCAAGTGTAGTCCCTAATAAATACAACAAACTTTTTCTATCGACGATGACTTTGACTCCTTGATCTTCAAAAACATCATCTTGCGCCGTGACAGTGTCGTCAAAAGCAATGTCATACATAAGACCAGAACAACCGCCACCTTTTACTGAAACACGCAAGTTATGAGCATCACTGTAGCCTTCAGCGGTGCGTAAAACGCTTATTTGATCTTTGGCTTTCTCACTTACATTTATCATTCATACAAAAATAGTGTATTATCCGTCATTAAAAATTATAAAACTGAGAAAAGTTCTTGTTTCTTTGTGAGGATAAATACTTGGATTAAGATGATAAAAGTAGAACACATAGGCATTGCAGTAAAAAATATTGAGCAAGTAAATGCACTTTATACCAAGCTATTTAATCAAGGGCCATATAAGGAAGAGCGAGTGGATCAGGAGTCTGCGGACACCTCTTTTTTTCAGATAGGACAAACAAAAATCGAATTTTTGGCATCTGAAAACCCTGAAAGTGCCATTGGTAAGTATGTGCAAAAAAATGGATCAGGCATTCATCATATTGCTTTTGAAGTGGATGACATTCAATCAGAGATCAATCGATTGGAAGTAGAAGGATTTCATATGATATACAATCCAGCACGAAGTGGCGCTGACAATAAACTGGTGACCTTTATCCATCCAAAGGGTACAGACGGTATACTTATTGAGCTCTGCCAAGAAATTCATAACTCCGAATAATCTCCGAAAAAGAACTAATTCTAGCTTAATTCACTAGTAATAGTGGACGTATCAACTACTATTACTAGTGAGACATTTGACCAATGTTAGCCATTTAGAAACGACAGCACCCTCTCTAAGTTTGTAATAAAATTATTTACCAACAATAGAAATTAGAATGAAATTACTAAAACAAATATTTATTTTCGGAGGAACCGTAAGCCTAATTTTTCTTCTGAGTTGTGAGGAAGAAACAGTTACTGTAACGGAGGAAGTTATTGTTACAGATACTTTAACCATTACAGAGACCGATACTGTAACAGTAACTGATACTGTCTTAATTGGATTTGCTGTTCCGGAAACATATCACTTCACTCGTGACGGAGACACGACAGTATCATACTCTGGCCAAACTACGAGATTGAAAATGGCCAAAGAAATGGTAAATGCTCTTAAAGATGAGACAACGACAATAGCTAAATTGTTAGCAATGTTTGATCATCAGGAGGGAGCGAGCGATTTTAGTGATGCTGATCTGAACGCATCTTCTAAGCAAGTAAAGAACAAAACAGGAAATAACGGAACGGCTACTAACGCTGCAGCGATAAGAGTAGATTTAGAGGCTTGGATGACCAATCAAGTTGATTCTGTATTTCCTGCGTGGACAGATGAAGCTTCAAAAGGCTTAGCGGGATATATTCAAGAGGCTGGTGGAGGATCCACTCGATACGTAAATCAGAATGGATTGGAGAATAACCAAGCTGTTAACAAAGCGCTGATTGGGGCCCTAGTTGCTGATCAAGTTTTAAATGGTTATTTGACTCCAGCGAAACTTAACAGTGGTACAAATGAAGCCGATCAAGCGGCACAAACGAAAGTTGATGGGAAAAGCTATACGAATATGGAACATTATTGGGATGAAGGCTATGGTTACATATACGGATTAGCAGCGGATGGTATAGATCCCGTTACTACTCCCGGAAGTAATGATATATTTATGTTGAAATATATAGGTAAGGTCGATAGTGATCCTGACTTTTCCGGGACTGCCGAAGAGTTACATCGTGCGTTTAGAGAGGGTAGAGCGGCAGTTGTCGAGGCAGAGTTTGAGGCACGAGATGCCGCTGCACAGCATATCGCAAAGACAGCTTCTTTGGTAATAGGCGTTAGAGCGGCACACTACTTGAAAGCAGGTCAAATAGGGTTAGCAGCAGTGAGTCCCGATATGGCTGGCATTTTTCATGATCTTTCAGAAGGTTTCGGATTTGTTTACAGTCTTCAATTTACTTTAAATCCAGAAACAGGTGCCCCGTATTTTTCAAGAGAAGAAGTAATGGAAATGTTGAGTAAAATTTATCCAACTTCTGGTGGAATGAGAGGCTTTTGGGATGTCACCCAATCTGATTTAGAAGAAGCAGCAACAACCATTGCAACAGCTTTTGGTTTTACTTATGAAAATGCTTAATAACAGAACTAACATATACTATTTTCTGTTGAAAAAAGAGGGTTTTTCAGTAGAGAAGTCCTCTTTTTAATAAAAAATTAAAATGAAAAACAATATATCAACTCTTTGCTGTTTTGCTACTCTATTTATATCAGCTCTTTTTCTTTCCTGTTCGGAAGATGACAATGTTCAGTTGGATGAAGCCAGTCAAGTAGACCAAAATAATTCTACCGATGATCAAATCGATGGAGATACTTCCGATTCTGTTGATACAACTGCCAGTGATATCGGAGTAGGAGAAGAGTTTACGAGAGTTGCTATGCTTGCTAATTGGGCTAATAATATAATTATACCTGCTTTTGAATCTTTAGTAGATAATATGGATTCACTTTCTTTAGTAGCTAATGAATTTACCGATACACCGAACCAAGAAAACCTGATCAATTTGAAGCAATCTTGGTTAAATGCTTATCTCGCATGGCAAACTGTGGATATGTTTGATATAGGAAAGGCAGAAGAAATTACTTTAAGGAATTTTATAAATGTATACCCTTTAGATGCACAGGGAATGACAACTACGCTCTTGGCAGGTGACTATGATTTGACCTCCGTCAATAGGCAAGATGAGCAAGGTTTTTCAGCCCTAGATTACCTTTTACATGGATTAGGAAATTCAGATGAGGAAATAATAGCTTTTTATACAGATGATACGAATGGATTGAAATACAAGACTTTCTTAAATGATGTTGTAAATAGAATGCTTTCATTAACCACAATTGTTCTGGAAGATTGGAAAGAGAGTTATCGAGAGCAGTTTATCGAACGCGACGGAAGTGGGGCCACCGAGTCTGTTAACTCAATGGTTAATGATTATATCTATTATTATGAAAAGTTTTTGCGAGCAGGAAAAGTAGGGATACCGGCAGGTGTATTTTCAAATTCTTCCTTAAGTGATCGAGTTGAAGCTAGATATAGAGGAGATGTTTCAAAAGAATTATTAATAAAAGCATTAAATTCAGCTCAAGATTTCTTCAATGGAGTTCATTTTAGTCAAGAAGATTCAGGTATGAGTCTTAAAGGCTGGATCAATTATCTTGAAGCTTCGGGATCGACTAATAACCTTGATTCACTTATCAATAACCAATTTGAATTGATACATTTACAATTAAAAAATTTGAATTCGGATTTAGCCCAACAGGTAGAAATTGATAATATTAAAATGCTTGAGACTTATGATATATTACAAAAAAATGTAGTTTTTATGAAAGTGGATATGCTCCAATTATTAGATATTACTGTAGATTATGTGGACGCCGATGGTGACTAATGTTGATAAATACTTCATATTTTTCAAAAACAACATCTAGTGCACCTCTAGCCGTTTTTAGAGTTGCTTTTGGTCTTTTGATGTTCATCAGTATGATCAGATTCTGGGCATTGGGTTGGATAGATAAACTGTACATTCAGCCAAGTTTTTTTTTCTCATATTACGGATTTGAATGGATCAAGCCGCTGGGTGGTCTGACTTATTTTTTGTTTTTTATTTGTGGGTTATCCGCACTGTGCGTAGCCGTAGGTCTAAGATATAAATGGGCGATTATTACTTTTTTCCTTTCTTTTACTTACATCGAGTTGATGGACAAAACCACTTACCTTAACCATTATTATTTTGTCAGTGTCATCAGTTTTTTATTAATTTTTTTGCCGGCAGGCAATTATTTTGCTTGGGATAGTCTACGAGGCTCTAGAAAGTTATTACCGCAGATTCCTCAGTGGAACATCGATGTCATTAAATTGCTGTTATGCATAGTCTATTTATATGCTGGATTGGCTAAATTAAATTCAGAATGGTTGCTTCAAGGGATGCCACTTAAGATTTGGTTGCCTACCAAAGACGATCTCCCAATGATTGGATTTTTATTTCGCTATAATTGGATGATCTATTTATTTGCGTGGGGAGGAGCATTGTATGATTTAATTATTCCATTTTTACTCTTAAATAGAAAAACTAGAGGTCTTGGCTTTACGATGGTTGTTTTTTTTCATTTATTAACAGCTATACTTTTTCCCATCGGGATGTTTCCTTACCTCATGATCTTTAGTGCGTTGATCTTTTTTAATTTCCAATTTCATAAAAAAACCATTGATGGATTGCGTCAGATCTTGAATATTAAAAATCGTAAAATTCATTTAATCCAAGACACATCTTTTCGGCACTCACTGATAAACAGGGTCAAAATAGGCATTTTAGTATTGTTTTTTTTAATTCAAATAGGATTACCTTTTCGGCATATGCTTTATCCAGGTAATCTTTTTTGGACCGAGGAAGGATACCGGTGGTCTTGGAGAGTAATGCTTATGGAGAAGGCGGGTAACGCACAGTTTAAGATTGTTGATAATGCATCTGGAAGTTGGTTTTATGTCAATAATGAAGATTTTTTAACTTCTTTTCAGGAAAAACAAATGGCAACACAGCCAGATTTCATACTTCAGTATGCCCATTTTTTAAATAAACATTTTTCTAAACAGGACACTCGAGATTTTAGTATATTTGTAGATTGCTTTGTAGCTTTAAACGGCAGAAAAAGTACCAGATTTATAGATCCTGAATTTGATTTAACAAAAGGATACGAGTCTTTTGCACACAAGTCATGGATATTGCCTTTCAATGAATAGTTTTCTGCCTGTTAAGTTAATTTTTTTTTTATGTTGCATGGGCTATTTCAGTTGGTCGCAAATCGAAGTTTCCGGTATCGTATATAATGAAAAAGGGAGACCTAAAGAACGGGTAGAAATACATATTCAAAGTACTGGTGTAAATCAGATGACCGATGGTTCAGGTCGGTATGGACTGGAGGTAGCCGAAGCGGGAATCTACAAGTTGATTGCCTTTACTTATGGGTATCAAATCTTTGAAAAATTAATACAAATTTCCAGCGATACCCTTATTGACATTGCACTGGTTAAATTAAGTCAAGACTTATCAGAGGTAGTAATTTTAGATCAAAAACAACGCGTATTCAATTTAGGTCGTTTAAATACCGTTGAGGGTACCCGAATTTATGCGGGTAAAAAGAATGAAGTTATTTTGGTCGATCAAATTGTAGGAAATAAGGCAAGTAATAATGCCAGACAAGTTTATTCACAAATTGTAGGACTCAATATATATGAAAGTGGTGATGGTGGGTTACAATTGAGCATCGGTGGTCGTGGTTTAGATCCTAATAGATCTGCAAATTTTAATACCAGACAGAATGGATATGACATCAGTCCTGATGTATTGGGATATCCTGAGAGTTATTATACGCCACCTGCAGAGGCATTATCCCAAATTCAAGTAGTGAGAGGTGCGGCGGCCCTACAGTATGGGACACAGTTCGGAGGATTGATTAATTTCAAAATGCATCAACCCGCGCCCGGTAAAAAGCTAGAACTTATCGCTCGTCAGTCCGTGGGGAGCTTTAATTTTCTCTCTTCTTTCAATAGTTTGAGTGGTACCGTAGGTAAGCTAAGCTATTATACCTATTTTCATCACAAGCAGAGCGATGGATTCAGACCAAATTCAGGTTATAAATCAAATAATACTTTCACTTATTTGAATTATCAATTTAATTCGGAAACTAGCTTATCTTTTGAGTATACATACCTCAATTATTTGGCCCAGCAATCAGGAGGATTGACAGATACGCAGTTTGACTTAGATCCGATCTACAGTAATCGTACTAGAAATTGGTTCGAAATAGACTGGAATTTAGCCGCGCTTACTTTTAATCATAATTTTTCTTCTAAAACAAAGTTATCTATGATGATTTTTGGTTTGGTCGCTGAGAGAAATTCACTAGGCTACAGAGGAAATCCCATCAACTTGAATAGTAATCCAGTGGCTGAGGATGATTATAAAGACCAAAATGGAGATTTTATTTATAATAGGGACTTGATTGCAGGAGTTTTTCGGAATTACGGTACCGAACTTAGATTGTTATCTAGATACAAATTAAAAGGAATGGTGGGTGTTTTATTATTAGGAACCAAATTTTATAAATCGCGAAATACGGCAAAACAAGGTCCTGGAAGTACAGGGATTGATGCTGATTTTAATTTCAATTATGAACGTTATCCAGACTATCCCAATCAATCGGACTTTACTTTCCCCAATCTTAATTTTTCATTATTTGGTGAAAATATTTTTTTCATTAATGAGAAATTTGCGGTCACACCTGGGTTTAGATTTGAACATATCTTCACTGAGAGCGAAGGTATTTACAGTGAAGTTCTTTTTGATATTGCCCAGAATCCAATAAGTAATGTTGAGCAAATAGACGATCGCTCTTTCAACCGCTCTTTTATGCTTTTTGGCTTGGGATTAAGCTATACAATAGGACCTAAAGCTGAAGGGTATGCCAATATTTCTCAAAATTACAGATCAGTTACTTTCAGTGACATACGCACGGTAAGTCCCACCTTTGTTGTGGATCCCGACATCACCGATGAGCAAGGCTATACTGTAGATCTTGGTATCAGGAGTTTGACTGCAAAGACGTTTAATTTCGATGTCAGTATTTTTGGATTGTTGTATGATGATCGAATTGGAATTATTTTGGATGATCGCGCCAATAGAGTTAGAAAAAATATTGGAGAAGCTTTTATTTATGGGATGGAGATCTTTGGAGATCTTAATTTGGTCAGTTCCCTCAATAAGGATTGGAAAGAGGTTAAATTGAATGTTTTTATTAATACGGCATTTACTGAATCAAGTTATCTAGCTTCTGAGGAAAACAATGTGAAAGGTAAAAAAGTGGAGTTCATTCCCATGCTTAACTTTAAAACTGGTGTAAATTTCGGTTTCCGAAATTTGATGGGGAGTTTGCAATGGATTTATCTTAGTGAACAATTTACGGATGTTGAAAATTCTACCATTGCTGTGGATGGAGATAATAGAAATGGACTCATTGGTGAAATACCTAGCTACCATGTCATGGATCTTTCTTTTGCGCATAGTTTTAAAAATTTCAAAATAGAATCAGGAATCAATAACCTCATGAATACCTCTTATTTTACCCGAAGGGCTACTTCTTATCCAGGCCCAGGGATCATTCCTTCGGAGTCCCGAAGTTTCTACACAACTTTCCAAGTTAAATTTTAAGTATCATTTATGCGATAAGGGGGGATTAGGAACTTATTATGACAAAGTGAGTACTCAATTTGTATTAAAAAGTCCATTTGATAGTCCAAGTCTAGGAGTCAATTATAACATAATCCTATACTCTTAACGTTACAGATTTTTGCTTTTTAAGTATCATCCTTTACTTTACTCATAAAAAAATGCACTACTATTATTTGATGTCTTTATCTCCCTTTACTTTTCAAAGTTATTAAAAGATTTGAAGTACTATTTTCATTGAAATCCATAGTAAGGAATGCAGCTATGTTTAAATCAATTTCTAGTGTCTTAAGTTTTTTGATATGTCTTTGTTGGGAAAGTAATTTTGAGGATGTTTCAAAAGGGGTTTTGATATTATCAAGGATTTTTTTAATTTAAATCAGGGTATATTCTTACGTTATTTTTTTCATTGTTTTTTATTTAAATAATATTTACCATCCCGAATATTTATGAGAAACTATTACATGGACACATTTGTTATGAAAGTATTAAGATTAGGTCAAGTTCATGAGGTTATTTAAAAGAATTTTGCTGTTGTGTCAATTATGGATGATGGCCATTTTTTTTAACTGTAGGGAAAGTGAATTTAATCCTGAAATATATTTTAATACTCTTGAGACCCCGGTATATCTATCAGTAAATGAAATTACCATCAAAGCGTCTGATGCTGCCGTTATTGGACAGACCTATCTCTTAAATAATATTAGCTATGTCGTAGTGGATTCAGTTATGCTCTATTGTATGGTTAAAAACCATGTTGATAGCATTACACCTGTTACGACTTTTATTACAAATATGAGCCAACTCTTCATCAGGGAAGAAAGAATACTAGCTAATGAGTTTCCAATAATGGATATCAGCTCATGGGACGTGAGCAATGTAACCGATATGTCTTTTATGTTTTCTGGAATTGGTCTTAATAGTTTTGTTGGAGATATCAACGATTGGAAT
>Ga0257126_1002208_pt1 | contig 13034 bp, 8 predicted proteins | sample SI060_120mmetaG_FD_190151 | JGI IMG/M metagenome (GOLD analysis project Ga0257126, IMG submission 190151) | Marine microbial communities from Saanich Inlet, British Columbia, Canada - SI060_120m | ecosystem: Environmental > Aquatic > Marine > Inlet | place: Canada: British Columbia | collected... | reverse complement strand
CCTGTTGCGTTTAGAATTTAACAGGAAAATTTATGTCTACAAGAACTTGGGCAGAACGGGTGTACCGTCTTTCTTAGAAAGTGGAAATTTTGGTTTCCAGGTTGGATGCTTCTGTTCGAGCCAGTCTTGAATCTTTTTTGAAAGGCTGGAGGCTAGCTTTGGATGTTTTTTGATTATGTTTTGATCTTCTCCAATGTCCTCGGATAAGTTGTAGAGCTCCCAAGCATCTGCCTCATAAAAATAAAGTAATTTATAGCGTTTGCTTTCGATTTCATCAATTACAACAACACAGGGTTGTGCCCTCACATCCATGTATCCGGGAAACAAATAAAAGATGGGAGATCGTTTATCCAAAAGTTTTGGGTTACGAAGAAATTTAGCAAAAGATTCTCCATCTAATGGATGCTTTTTAGCGGGTGGAAGCCAGGTATTTCCTGCAAGTTCAACGAGAGTGGGGTAAAAATCTATTCCGTGAACCATGCGATTGGTTACGGTGTTAGAAGGTATCACGCCGGGCCAGTAAGCAATGAGTGGGATTCGTATTCCGCCTTCGGTGAACATTCCTTTAACCCCGCGTAAGGGTAGGTTGTCAAAATGAGTACCCCCATTGTCGGAAGTAAATAGAATCAAAGTGTCATTGGTAATGCTGTCACTCTCGTCACCATCTCCATTTGGATCCGTCAAGGAGAGCAAAAGTCTGCCGAGGACCGCATCCATCCCTGCAATAAAGCCCGCCAAGTTTGCTTTTTTCACATTATCGTTATCAAGGTTTTTCAGAGCTGTAGCTTTTAGATCAGGTCTTGATTGTACGGGCCCGTGCACGGCATACGCATGAAGTTGTAAGTAAAATGGATTATCTTTGGCAGAAAGTTTTCCGATAGTTTCTTCCATTGCATCGGCTAGGGCATCACAAACATGTTTTGGTTTTCCAATCTGACTATTGGGAATACTATATTTTTCTACATACGCTTGTGTGTAAGGTTTAGCAAAGCGGTCGAAGTCTCCCTGTCCAAGTCTTGCGAATTTCCAGGAATCATTAGTCTTTTTGGAAAAGCAGGTGGGTTGGTGGCCTTGCGAATATCCTCCAATGTTAATATCAAAGCCCTGATTTTCAGGCATTGTTTTATCCGTGCCGTGACCGCCCACATGATATTTTCCAATATGTGCAGTATTGTATCCATTTTTTTTAAGAGCCTCAGCAATAGTAATAGCTGAGGAGGCAACATCTTCACTTTGACTCGGACCGGTGAAATTTGCTTCTTCCTTGGTGATACCTGGTTTTTTGTTTCGGTTTAAGTTGCCAACGATGTAGACCCCATTATTGATGCGGGCAGGATATTGTCCCGAAAGCATGGCTGCACGAGAGGGTGCACAATTGGGTTGGGTGTAGGCATGAGTAAAACTCAAACCTTGGTCGGCAATTTTCTCTATATTTGGAGTGATGAAAGAACCGGTGTACGTTCCCATGGTAGCTTGTTTTGCACTGATTTGATTCCATCCCAAATCGTCGATCATATAGACGATTAGGTTGGGTTGTTTTTTTCCATAAATAAGGCAGCATGAAAATATACAAAGGGAAAACTGGAATAGAAAATTAATATTTTTCATTTGATTAAGGGTGATTACGAATAGGCAAGGACACCTCAATCGAATGATCAAAGATGTACGGAAGTCAATAGTTTAGAGTACTCTAAATCAAGGTTGTCCAAAGGTCTTTGGGTTGAGCAACCCTGATGTAAGCTCAGCCTTTCTTCTGGATAAATACTCTCTGGATATTTTTCTGGCTTTTTCCTGATCTGCCTCACTGTAGTCCCAGAATTCCTGAACAATCTCTTCGCACGCTGGATAATGGGATCCATCATCACCTACTTTTTTTCGCAGTTTTGCCATCCAATTCTTTAGTGAGATGACAAGCTTCGCGTTTTTAGGATCATCGTAGATATTTTTGGTTTCCTGAGGATCCTTTTTCATATCGTACAATTCCCATCCCGCCGGTGTCTGGTACTCTCCCTGATAATTACACCCATAAAAGTAAATGAGTTTATAACGCTTGGTTCTTATTCCAATGTGGGCGGGATTATCATGGTGAGCCATATGCATCCAGTAGCGATAATAAGCAGCTTTTTTCCATTCTTTTTTTTCTTCTCCGGTTTCAAGAATACTTTTGAATGAACGACCTTGGACCGACTTGGGGATAGGCGCACCGGCAAAGTCAAGCAGGGTGGGGGCGAAGTCCACATTCTCAATGATAGAATCAAATTTCTGTCCCGACTCAATCGATTTTGGAAAACGAATCATGAGGGGCATCCTCATGGATTCCTCATACATCCATCGTTTATCCTGATAATCATGTTCGCCGAGCATGAAGCCCTGATCCGCGGTATATACAATTAAGGTATTATCCATTTGGCCACTGGTTTCGAGATGGGTAAATAGGCGACCTAGATTATCATCGATCCCTTTTACGCATCGAAGAAACTTTTTGAGGTATGCGTTGTATGCAAACCGAGTATTCTCTTCATCCGTAAAGTTTTTAGGGTCATAGTTTTTAGGAAATTCTTTAGGGAATCTTTCGGGTAGATCACGCAGGTAGGATCGTCGAGGATTACGATTCCCAATGGATGTTCCGATATGTGGAATTAGCTCATCATTAGCTCCGCGTGTGGCGAGAGATCCGAATTTGGGATCCCGTTTCCAAAGAGTGGCAGGTTCCGGAATATCAATATCAGCAAGATAATTTTCATATCTTGCAGCATTTTCAAAGTAATCATGAGGAGCTTTGTAGTGATGCATTAGAAAGAATGGTTTGTCCTCTTTTCTTTTCTTGAGCCAATCAAGGGTCAGGTCGGTGATGGCATCCGTGGAGTGTTTTTCTGGAAATTCGATCAGGTTTTTCCCCCACGGCTTTTCTCCCCGAATTCGAAAAGAGGGGCCATGGTATTTACCTTGCCCGGGTAGCACGCAGTAATAGTTGAAATCCTTGGGTTCGACTTTGAGATGCCATTTTCCAATCATTGCCGTTTCATAACCCGCCTTGCCCATTTCAATCGCAAGCATTTGTTTTCCAGGCAGTACTTTACCACTGAGGTCGACCGCACCATTTGTGTGATTATATTGCCCAGTTAGGATGCAGGCCCGGGAAGGTGAGCAGATTGAATTAGTGCAGAAGGTGTTTTTAAAAAGAGCCCCTTCTTTTGCAAGGCGGTCGAGGTTGGGAGTCGGGGCGATCTGGGCTAAACGACCTCCATAGGCTGATATTCCATGTGCGGCATGATCATCCGACATGATGTAGAGAATGTTTGGCTTCTTTCCCAAAGCTGAATGAAGACAAAATATGCAAAGCGTGATTGTGTATAAGGTTTTTATCATGATTATTTTAGACGGTTTGCCGGGTAAAAGATTTGAGTATAATTAAAATAGTTCTGCAATCAGGCAATTAACTCTTTGATGATCTGTCCTCCAAACTGACTTAGTTGTTTATACCTGCCTCCGTGAAAGTAGGTTAGTTTATTATCATCCAGACCAAGAAGGTGAAGTAAGGTAACATGAAAATCGCGAATGGGGTGGGCCACTTCCACCGCTTCAGCACCAAGTTCATCAGTCCCACCTACAACGGAGCCGGCCTTAACACCACCACCCGCCATCATAATGGTCATGGCCTTGTTGTTGTGGCCTCTACCGATTGCGTAGACCCCGCCTCTCCGGTTATTATCTGGAGTTCTTCCAAACTCCCCCATCCAAAGAACGAGTGTGTCTTTGAGCATTCCTCGAGCCTTCAAATCTTTAATCAGTGCCGTCATGGGCTGGTCTACGCTTTTAATACGGGCTGCATGGGCTCGCTCTAAATAGTCATGGCTATCCCATCCTCCGGAGAAGATCTGAACAAAGCGAACTCCCTTTTCCACCAGTCTTCTGGCCATTAAGCATTGTTTTCCAAATTCTGAAGTTTCTTTGCGATTGAGACCATAGGACTGTTTGGTTTTTTCAGTTTCGCCTTCCAAGTCGATCACTCCCGGTACTTCCATTTGCATACGATAGGCAAGTTCATAACTTTGCATCCTTGTTTCCAAGTCCTTATGGTGGGGATGTTTTTTACCATGCATTTCATTAAGAAAATCGAGTTCATCGAGCGTTTGTCTATGATGAGAACGGTTTTTGTGTGCTGGTCCCTGTAAGTCAAGGATAGGGGATCCATTAGGGCGGAGCCGTGTTCCCTGATATTGACCTGGTAAAAATCCATTGGACCAGTTTCGGGATCCACCTTGGGGGAGAGCGAGTTCAGTCATGACAACATAACCGGGCAAGTTTTGATTGTAAGAACCAAGGCCATAATTGGCCCATGCACCAAGTGCAGGATCTCCTCCCAGTCGACTGCCGGTATTCATGTGGAAGAGAGCTTCGGGGTGATTAAGAGATTCTGCGAAGCAACCTCTGTAATTACATAACTCATCCGCAACATCAGGAAGATGTTTCCATTGATCACTCATATCCAATCCGGATTTTCCAACTTTACGGGTTCCGTAGGGACTACCCACAAAAAATTTGTTTCCAGATTCCAAAGTACCCGTCCTTTTGGACTCCGTCTTGTGGAGACTGTTGAGTTTGGGCTTTGGGTCAAAGGTGTCAACCTGGCTTGGACCGCCCTCCATAAAAAGCATGATTACATTTTTTGCCTTTGGTTCATGCATCGGTTTTTTCAGTCCACTTCCGGATGCCGCATCCTGAGCCAACAGGTCCGTCATAGCTAAGGAACCAAGTGAAGAGGTCATGCCATAAAGAAAATCGCGACGATTTAAAGAGGGAATTGAAAAAGGTACATTCATATCAATAGACATACATAAATTCGTTGGAATTGAATAAAACAAGGCAAAGGTCTGCCAAAGCTCGGGTTGAAGCGTCTACTTCATTCGCTTTCTTATCTGCTTGGTAGTTTTTGAAGCCGGGCAGAATTTCCTCATATTCAAAAGACTCACCGGTGTTTTCCTCAACCAGTGAACGGGTTATGGAGGTCGGGTATACTGTTGGCTTTGGCTCGTGCGCCAGATGATAGGAAGTCATTCTCATTACATATTTTTCTAAACGATCCCATTCTTGGGAAGCAGGAACTCTACCAAAGACGAGCTGAACTGCCCGTTTGACTTGAGTATGTAAGTTCTTCGTTTCCTTATTAATCCGAATTGCAAGAGCGGTGGCCCGGTCATTCATCAGATCACTATTTAGAAGGGTAAAAGCTTGTGGACTAACTGATTCTGAGACTCTCTCTTCACATGAATCATTGGGGTTAGGCTGGTTAAATAATTCTAGAAAGGGATCGGGTTGTCCGCGTACTCGATATGCGTAGAGGGTTCTTCTGTTTCTTACTTTTGGTGCTTGCGAAGGTTGATAGGCGGGAGCGATCGAGAATTGGATCATCCGAGGTTGCAGGGCGACTTCCATATTGATTTCCGGCATGACGGGAAGTCCGCCAATTTCGCGGTTTAGTTCCCCTGTGCTCACAAGCATGGAGTCTCTTAATTCTTCTGCGGAAAGACGACGGGGTTCTCGGTATGCAAGAAGATGATTATCTGGGTCGGTAATTCGTAACTTATTCATTTCGGGGTGCTGTGTACTCATACGATAGGCTTCTGAAGTCATGATCAATTTATGAAGTCGCTTGAATTTCCATCCGTTCTCCACAAAATCAGTCGCCAGCCAATCCAATAGTTTGGGATGAGTGGGTTTTTTTCCCTTCGCTCCCAAATTGTTTGGATTTCCCGCTAATGGTTTGCCAAAGTGTCTTTGCCAAACACGATTAACGATAGAGCGTGCGGTTAACTGATTCTTGGGGTGTGCAATCCACTGGGCTAGTCCAAGCCTTCTCCCAGTCTTTCCCTCAGGCAGAGAATAAGGATCATTTTTCTTGTTTGAAGTGGGCAAGCCAAGGGCACTTAAAACTCCTGGGTTCACTGGAGCAGCAGGTGCCTCGAGTGCACCTCCCATTAGTATTTTAGTCTTGGGGATAGTAGAGTTGGGAATTTTTTCTGGCATCCTCATTTTACGTGAATTGAGGTTTTTGGGTACGGGGCCATTGTAAACGCTTTGAGCCAGAGGTTGGTACCGTTCCAACCTTCGAGTCCAAATCCAATCATCCTGTTTTCTCACCTTCAGTCTACCCGTTTCGGCAGGGGTAAGCCCTACATGCCGAGGAGGTTTCTCTTCATCCGGCAAACTGCGACGCTTATCCTCATTAAGATATTTCTTGCCCTGTTCTTTAAACCATTTCTTTGCGGCGGACTCTTGCTTATCCAGCAAGTGATTATATTTCTCCTTTGCGAATGCGAGCATCTGCTGGGTAAAGTTATGCTCTTCTTCTAGTCGATTCTTGTTTTCTTCCTTTAAAAATGGAGCGGGCCGCTCAGCCAATTGTGTTCCACTGAAAACGGAATACATCCTGTAATAATCTTTAGTGGGAAGCGGATCAAACTTATGGTCATGACATTTAAAGCATCTCATGGTTGTACTTAAAAAAGTTTGTCCAACCGCATTGACCACATCATCCAAATAAAGCTGTCTTGCTTCAGGCTTCAACACCATGGCCGGATCCCAAGGACCCATGCGCAAAAAGGAAGATGCAATTAATAATTCAGGATCTTTTTCCTGCTCTTTTTGATTTTCCCAAAGTTCATCACCCGCAATTTGTTCGATAATGAATTGGTCGTATGGTTTATCTTCATTAAACGATCGAACCACATAGTCACGGTATCTCCACATGTTGGACCGCTCGTAGTCATTAGACAATCCTGCTGTATCTGCATACCGAGCTACATCGAGCCAATGCTGTGCGGAACGTTCTCCATAATGGGGTTTTTCCAATAGTTTATCGATTAATTTCCCCCATGCCTGGTCTGGGCTTTTATGCCATTCTTTACGAAACTTAAAAATTTCATGAGGAGTGGGAGGTAGACCATGCAAGTCATAGTAGGCTCTTTTTATCAAGGACCGAAAGTCGGAATGCGGGGCGGGCTGAACCTGTGCTTTTTCTAAGGAATTAGAAATAAAGGTATCAATTGGATGAGATGAATTAATGGGTGGTTGATAATCAGTCAAGGGTTGGAAAGCCCAGATATCTTCTGGTTTATATCGACGAAATGTCCAGTCTTCGGATAGACCACCGCTTGTTCCTACGAGGATACCGTCCTCTGTGAGCGGCTTTGTTCTTTCTTCGAGAAGATACTCTTCCTGAATTTCAGTTGTTGGCCATGGTGCACCCAAATGGATCCATTTTCTTATCCATTCAATCTGTTCTTCTGAGAGTCGATCGTTCTCTTTGGGAGGCATTTCATAATCAGGATCCTCCCAACGAATGGCCTTCATTAAAAGACTTTTTTCAGGATGGAAAGGAATCAAAATCTCTTCAGATGTTTCTCCACCGTGAAGGGTAGAAGCTAGAGAAGTTAGATCAAGATCACCTTTTATTTTTTTCCCTTTTTCTCCATGACAGGGAAGGCATTTACTTTCTACTATCTTTTTTACTTTGAGAGAGAAAATTTTTTCTCCTTCATCCCCATTTAAAATGCCAAAATAAACTAAGCATATAAAAAATAAGAACAAACCTAGGTTATTGGTTGGCACAGTAGGCTATACAGCAAATTTAAATTACATTTGAGGCAAGGGCTTTTAGGGCACCATCCTTATTTTTTACTACGATTGCCTCAACAATCCTCACGTGTTCTCCGATTGATTCTTCAAAGTTCTCCAAGCGGGAATACTTCATTAAAATACGAACCGCGAGTCCAAGCCAAATCGGTTCGAGGTTTTTAGAAACCCGAGTGACCCAGTGTCTGTGCAGAGCCAAATCTCTTTCCGCGACTTCCGGCAGGGAGTCTCTTAGACAAGCACTCTTGAATTTCTCGAGCAAAATTTCTAATTCTCCATGATCTTTCCGGTTTGCTTCCTCAATATATTTGGAAATACAATATTTTTCTAATTCTAATCGCATGTTCATCAATACTTTGCGTTCCTTATCTGCGATTGCTGAATGAACGCGTACTCCGCGATTGGTTTCGTACACCAATGAGCCTTCCTGAGTAAGCTTAAGAAAAGCGTCTCTTATTGGACCTCGACTTACGCCGAAACGTTTGGCCTGGGAAATTTCGCGCAAAGGTTGATCATGACTGTATTTACCGGCAATTAAATCCGACCTTAGAATATCGCAGATCTCCTCCCTAGTGTAATCTGCTTTTATAGAATGCTTTGGCATCAAAACTTTACTCAATGTTAGAACAGAAAACTCGTCAATTTAAAATTGTTGACAATTTCTGTCGCTAAAATTCATCTTCATTATTGGTAGTGGGAATTTAAGAATGTAAATTGGGAAGTTTTGTTTTTGGGCAATATGAAATCAAGAATTCTTTTGTTGGTATCTCGATCGATAATTTGCCAAGCGTGGCTTACAAAAGAATTAATTTCATGATGATCTTTGGGGCGCAAAGTTCTTCTTTGCCTAGGAGTTCCTTCAAAATCGACCCATTCGAGGAAAATTGTTTTAGATGAAAGGTTACGCAAAAATAGTTGATTTCTTTTATTTGAGTACTGAGATCTTATTATTTTATTTTTTTTGTAAGGTAATGGTTTTATTTTCGGACTTCCTTTGGGGGCCAAGCTAATTACGCCTGATTGAAATTCTTTCTTCCAAATTATTAAATTGTTTGGCCATGCAAATGGTTTTTCTGCTTTATAACTGAAGCCTAGTAAATGAGATGAGACCCGATCACGTTTTTGAGGTAATTGATACCTCCATTCTGAATCACCAAGGATTTCTTTAATTAATTGGGCGAGTTGGGGATCTGCTTTTTTGAGTTCTTTTCTTGTGTCAATGACTCCGTGATCACGGTCATTTTCACGGTTAGTGTTAAACCATGATTGCACTCCCTCAGCCCAATATTCATTTACATTAGTGGAAGCATAGGTGCCATCCCATATTTTTCTTTCGATTGCATTTCTGTAACATCTTTCAATTTTATTTTGAAAATTTGGATTTAATTGTATCAATGCCATTTGATGTAGTGCATGGGCAAATTCATGAATCAAAATATTCTCCTTTGCGTAGGGATCGCCTTTGATACCGAGAAGGTTTTCCTCTCCGCATGTGATGGCAGGGCGAGCAAAGGTAGCACCTAACCCACGAGCTCGCTGATCCCAATATTGGGAAGGTTTGAGGTCCGAGTGTTCGGGAATGTCTGTAGTGAATTCATCTCTGGCCATCACTACATAACGAGCTTTGTTTTGATTCAGCATCGAAAGTAATTCGTTTCTATCTCCGACCATCTTTTGGATCAGAAAAGCAGCCTCTTTTAACGCATAACTCGAAACTTTAGCTGATCCAATTATAGAAAATCCGTGAAGGTCAATATGCTGCTGATGAAATTCATCCAATTTTAAGCGATGTCTTACTTCTTGAGGAATTTCGGTAACTTCAAAACTATTCTTTCCGCCAAGATAATGAACACTAATAAAGAAAACGAATCCGGTTACATAAAGTATCCCCGGCCTTTTCATAAGCTATATTATTTGAAGAACTTATGCTGAGGATCGTCACCGCTTAAAATGTATGCTAGCAGATCCATTACTTCTTCTTCTTCCATCATATTGAGAAGTCCAGGGGGCATGGGAGAGACGGTGGACGGTCCCATGCTTTTAACTTCATTTGTTTGCACGCTCGTTCTTTGATTCGGGTTATATAAATCGGTGTTTAAGGTAACGCGGTTACCATTCAAGTTAACGACAACTCCGGATAAAGTATCCCCGTTTTTTAAAGTCACGAAAGTGGGTACAAACTGTTCATTTATTTCCTTGCTTGGATACATGATTTGTTCGAGTAGATCATGAGGTGAGTAGCGTCCGCCCGATCCGGTCAGGTCGGGGCCGTTCATGCCGCCTTGATTTCCAAATCGGTGGCACGCGTAACAACCACCTGCTGCAAACATCCTGCGACCAACCTTAAAGTTTCTACCCTTAAGCCCAGTGGATGCCGCTTTAGTTAATTCCTCCAATTTCCAGTTTTTAACGAATGTCCTACCAGCCATGGCCTCTGCCATAACCTCTGCAGGTGACTTTACCTCGGCTTTTTTGTTAAGCAGGACAGCAAGATCTTTTTGCTCTTTGGCACTCAAGCTGGCCACTGCATCGTTCCGTATGAACTCTATAAATTTGGTAAAGCTTGCCCCACCACGGTAATTGGCGGCCTTGAGAAACCAATTAAAATATTGGGTTCGTAGTTCATGGGTCCATCCGCTTTGCAGGTTGCGGAGGGAACGGGCATATTCCATTTGCTCTTCCTGTGTGGGAGCCTCCAAAAGGAGAGCTATTCCTTTTTTGGCTGCGGTGGGTGAATCAAGAAAGGCAAGGGTTTCACAAAGTAACCAATTCATTTCAAAATTTTTAGCGGGAAATTGAGAATCTAATTGTGTGACAATTTTCGCAGCTACTTGTGGAGATGGTTTGCCAAAACGAACCATCGCAACCTGATAGGTTCGTACCAAGGTGAGCCGCTCACTGGGAGTCAAATCCTTCAATTCGATTTGAAGAAGGGATTGAAGGATCTGTTGGCCCATTTTTTGATTGATGGGAGGATCCGTATCTTGACGGTGAAAAGGATCAATTCCTGCAGCTTTGGTTAGGGATAGAAGCACATTTACCCGTTTGCCATGATTCTTTTCTTGGAGAGCTTTCGAAGCCCATTTTTCAACTGGCAAACGCTGGATGGCCATGAGGGCGGCCCATCGGACGAAGCGGTCGTGATGATCGATATGCGGCCAAGCCAATTCCAATGCCTTAGGATGCTTTCCAATATGCAAATTTTCCAGCTGATGCCGTAGACTTGCAAGTTCATTCACGCTGGGTTTTGTGGAGATAGGGGCGGTTCTTCCCTCGCCAGTATAACTGACCCGGTAGAGTCCTGACTGAACTTTTCTACCGCCAATAGCAAAGTACATGGATCCATCCCCTGGATGGATAATTGCGTCTGTTACCGGAAGTGGACTACCAGTAATGAAAGTCTCTTTTTCCCCGGAATAAGTGCTTCCATCAGGACTCATGTGAATGGCATAGATTTTCCCCCAACTCCAATCCAGAATAAACATCGCTTTTTGATATTTGGGTGGAAACTTGGCTCCGTATCCGAAAGTGACCCCGGTAGGGGAGCCTGGACCAATGTTGACTACGGGAGGTAAAGTATCCGGGTAGAATTCGGGTCGCTTACCGGTTCCATTTCGCCAACCGTACATGGATCCACTCGTGACATGGCAGATACGAGTTGGGCGATACCAGGGAGTATTGAAATCATATTCCATGTCTGCGTCGTAGGTAAAGAGCTCGCCATCTGCATTAAAGCCACCGTCAAAAATGTTTCGGTATCCGGATGACACAATCTCCCAATCCTTACCATCCGGAGACATTTTGTAAATGATGCCGGCAGGAGCCAGGCGATCACGGTTATGCCCTCGTCCATCAGGCATCCTCGGGAGTAGGTGATCTTCCCCCCAATCCATGGGTACACGCGAACGGTTCGCTTCAACTGGAGTGGTATTGTTCCCTGTGATTAAGTAAATCGATTTTTTGTCGGGGCTGAGTATTAGGGCATGTACACCATGATCACCGCGTGCTTGCATGCCCCGCAGTTTTTCAACCTTATCAAGTTGGTCGTCTCCGTTGGAGTCGGTGAGCCTGTAGACTCCGCTTTCCATCTTTTTCTCATAATCATTGACGGCCACATACAGGCTATCAAATGCCCAAAGGATACCATTTGCTGCACGGATATCGACAGGGATTTTTTCGATATCACTTTCTTTGAGTGTTTTTCCCTTAGCAGGGACTTCAAAACGATAGAGTCCACCAAATTGATCACTGGCAATGATGCGATTTTTGTTGTCCAGGCAAAGATTTACCCATGAACCCAGCCTTTCTTTCGGAACAGTAAAGAGTAACTCAATCTTAAATCCTTTTTTGACCGATATATTTTCGATTGGCGTGGCTTGATTTTCAATTTGAGCAAAGGAAAGGCCTGAAAATTTAATGAGAATTATTAAAAAAAGCAGGAGTTTGTTTTTTGGTGTCATATCAAGCTAATGTCGTGAATTTGGATTTTATTATGCGAAGGCAGATATTTATAAATAGTAAAACTTTATCGTGGTACTTGTTGTTTAATGAAGCGATTATAATCATTAACTCTCTAAAATTTATTTTAACAGAAACATAGTTTTCGGGTTTGCATGCGTTTTACAATATAATTTCATATAACTAATGAAGCGTTTGAATAGTATGGTGACAATTATTGTTTTAATGGCTGGTTCCTTTCTCTTCGTATCAGGAGAAGATACCCCTCAAAAAACATTGTTTAAAAATTTTGAGAAAGCTATGAAGGGAGTTCGTTTCAGTGGTTTTTTTACTGTTGATGGTGCAAAAAATCCACCATCCGAAGAAGTTTATGAGATCCAATCGGTTCAAAAATTTGCAGAACAAAACCTGTGGATTTTTACCGCTAGAATTAAGTATGGTCAAAAAGATGTAACTTTGCCTATGCCACTACCCGTTAAGTGGGTTGGTAATATACCGGTCATCACCATGGATGAAATGAATATTCCCGGTTTGGGAACTTTTAGTGCTCATGTTGTGATTGATGGCAATAAATATGCCGGTACCTGGAGTCATGGTAAAGTGGGAGGCCACCTCTATGGTAAAATTACAAAAATGAAATAGAATATTTGTAACTTTCACTTAATGGTCGTTGTAATATTAGTAAGTTAAAATTATTTTGTGATTATGGAATCGAAGAGTTCAAAAAAATTGTCAGGAGTATTTCTCTTATTAATGGGGGCGATCATTTTCTTGTTTGGTTATTATTTGGGTCTGCCCAAAGGTTCAATTGATAATAATGAGATCGCATCTGAAGAATTGCCCCCCAAGCAATCCTTAGAACTCCAATCGAAAAATAACAATCCAAGCACAAAATCTTTTGATCGTGATCGGGATGTTCCAGTAAACGAGGAGGAGGAAGA
>Ga0257126_1002207_pt1 | contig 13036 bp, 13 predicted proteins | sample SI060_120mmetaG_FD_190151 | JGI IMG/M metagenome (GOLD analysis project Ga0257126, IMG submission 190151) | Marine microbial communities from Saanich Inlet, British Columbia, Canada - SI060_120m | ecosystem: Environmental > Aquatic > Marine > Inlet | place: Canada: British Columbia | collected... | reverse complement strand
ATATTGCGCGCTTCACAAGCCGACGCAAAGGCTTGGTTCTCAGACAAAAAGCCGTATCCGGGGTGAATGCAATCGGCGCCAGTGCGATCCGCGGCGTCGAGGATCGCATTGATTTGCAAATAAGACTCCGCAACCGGTGCAGGTCCGATACAAATTGACTGGTCCGCCTCACGCACGTGCATCGCGTCTGCGTCAGCCTCTGAGTAAACGGCAACGGTCCTGATGCCCATCCTTTTCGCAGTTCGCATAATACGCACCGCAATTTCTCCGCGGTTGGCCACGAGCAGAGTTGTCAGTGACTTCATCATTAAATCTCCATGTGCCAGTTGGGTTTGCGCTTCTCGATGAAGGACGCCACGCCCTCTTTGCCCTCATCTCCCTGCAGGCAGCCACTAAAGTTCATGGCTGCAAACTCCACTTTCTGTTCATCAGGCGTTGTAGGCATCCCAATGATTAGGGCTTTGCACGCCGCTACTGCACCGGGCGCACACTCGAGCACGTCTTGTTTAACCCGTTGCTCGAGGGCCTCTAGCTCTTGAGTATTACTCGCAACAAAGTCCAAAACGCCCAGTGCTCGGGCCTCTTCACCCTTAAATCGGGCGGCTGTGAGCATTAATCGACGACCCGTGGAGTAACCGCATTTTTGCAACACATAGCGCGCTATTTGTGCCGGCGTGATCCCAATTCGAGTCTCTGAAAATCCAAATTTAGCATCGCGTAGCCCTACCGTAACGTCGCAGCAACAGGCGACGCCCAAGCCGCCTGCCATTGCCGCACCCTCGATAACGGCGACCGTCACCTGCGGTAATGCATTCAACTCAGCAAGAACGTCTCCAATACGACGACTCATTCGCATCGCGTCTTGTGTCGCACCCGTGGCCATCGCTTTAAAGCCCTTGAGATCGCCCCCCGCACAAAAAAAGCCGCCTTTGCCGCGTATCGTCATACCGCGAATATCGCGCTGATCCTTAATCGACTCGATAACGGCGGCCAGATCCTCCACAGCCTCGTCTGTTAATGGGTTGCGCTGTTCCGGTTGATTGAACCAGACGGTGAGCCAACCCGCATCCAGCGACAGCGCTAAGGTTTTTGTTTTAGGTAGAGTGGCCATAATCACATCCTCGCAATGCCGAAGGCATTGGCACGCGTTTCTCGCAGTCGACCTTCTAAAACGGTCTCAAGACAGAACGCGAGTACTTTGCGAGTATCCCGCGGGTCAATAATGCCGTGGTCAAGTACACGACCCGACGTATAAAACGCATCTTCCTGCGCGTCGAAGTGCGCCCGAATAGCGGCCGCTTGCTGCTCCAACATTTCCTCAGGAGCCTCTAGCCCTTTTCGAGCCGCCCCTACACGAGCCACCTCAGACATCGTGTCAGCAGCACTTTGGCCTGCCATGACACCCGTCCGGGCATTGGGCCAGGCAAACAAAAAGTCGGGTTGATAGGACCAACCACACATGCCGTAGTTGCCCGCCCCAAAACTTGCGCCGATGTAGAGCGAAATCTTCGGAACGCGGGCGTTAGAAACCGCCTGAATCATTTTTGATCCATGCTTGATCATCCCAGCTTGTTCGTACTCAGTACCGACCATGTACCCCGTCGTATTGTTGAAGAACAAAATAGGCATGTCTGCAGCGTCACAGAGCTGTATAAATTGCGCGGCCTTCGTCGCACCATTTGGATCAATAGGCCCGTTGTTACCGATAAAGCCGAAGCTGATGCCCGTAATCGATGCATAGCCACATACGGTTGACACCCCATAGCGCGCCTTAAACTCCTCCACGGACGAGTCGTCGACCAAACGCGCCAGCACCTCACGAACATCGTAAGGAACCTTCGGGTCGACTGGAATGGCGCCAGCAAGCTCTTCAGCAGGAAAGCGAGGTGGCTCGTAGGGTCGCCTCACGACCGAGGTCACTCGTTTGTTCCAGTCGATACTCTTCATGACCTCGCGCGCTTTCAAAATCCCATGCGCGTCGTCCTCCACCAAATACTCGACCACACCGGAGACACTCGAGTGCATCTCTGTGCCGCCGAGTTCTCGATCATCAGCCTCTTCACCTGTCGCGGCTTTTACCAAGGCGGCACCGCCAAGTGCCGCCATGCCATTTTCCTTAACCCCGATGACATAGTCGGACATGCCGGGCATATAGGCGCCACCAGCAGTAGAACCCCCGTGCAGGACCACCATGGTGGGTATTCCGGCGGCAGAAAGTCTCGCAAGATCACGAAAGACATTGCCAAAACGAGACCATAACTCGACTTTGTACTTCAAAAGATTAGCGCCTGCACTCTCGACCAAGTGAATGACGGGGAGTTTTTGCCGCATGCACATCTCTAAAATTGAGGTCGATACAAAGCCCGTTGACTCTGTTGCAGCGCCTGCTGAAATTCCTGAGTCATCAACCCAAATCATGCACCGCACACCCTCTACAAAACCAACGCCCACGATGACCGACGCCCCGGGAACACTGGTTTCTTGATCAGGATTTTCAACGCAAAAATTTGCCATTGAATGCATTTGTAAAAACGGCATACCTGGATCGAGCAGACGTTCGAGACGCTCTCTGGGCGACAGTTGTCCGCGCGCCCTAAAGGTTTTTAGCCGCTTATTCGAGGTGTCGATGGTGCGTTGCTCAAGGTCACGCCAATGGTTGATGAGTGCGACCATATTTGATCGATTTTCTTCAAAACTGTCGCTAGAGGGCTGCACAGTTGAGGTCAGGATTGCCATATCACGCCTCCAAAAGGTGTTGTGGAATCATAATGGGAGTATCCAGAAGTACTTGCGCGTAAGCCTTGGCCTGCGGGTCGTTCCTTAGACTTGCGATACCGCCGCCGCCCAGCGCGTTGTGCAGCAGAAAGTTGAGTGCCGAGATTCCAGGAAGATAGTACCGATCAATGCCGGGCGCTGTCATAAAGTGCGCAAAGCGATCTGCCACGTAGGCTTCGGTCAACGTTGCGGCGATCCAAGGGAGATAATCCGACTTTCGCGCAATAACGCCGACATTAGCTTTGTCGCCCTTATCCCCTGAACGGCCCCAGGCGAGTGTCTCAAGTGGCACTTCGACAAGAATCGATCGCGGGCTGTCATCAATGTCCGGAATACGTGTCTCACGGGCCGCGCTGACACCGACCGGCGCAGTGGGCGCAATAAACGTCGTTTCTACAGACGCGTCGATGAGCTTCAACTCGAGCGATGACTTGTCAACGAGCGTTGAAAACAGACGGATCACGGGTGAGGGCTTGGCGCGAGCGCCTGCAAAAAACGCCATACCCGCAGGCGCACCCAACGCCACACCTGATAACTCGCGCAGCAGCAGTGCCACAGCTCGTGCATCCTGGTGGCGACACGCCACCTTAAGGGCTACCTCACGACTTGATGTCGCCCTCGCATGGGCTCCCCAGAAACTCTCTTCACCGATTACATCAATGGCCACATCATCAAAGTCTTCAGCGCCCATTGCTTTAATCTTCGCTCGTGTGCGCACCAGAGCCTCTTCAGCGAAAATACGGGCCTTATCTGCAGCTCGCCGTCCAATGCACCAAAAGGTCGTCCCCGCACGCCAACCATCCGCCCAGGTCATACTCGCCTTGTAGCTTGAGGTGACGCCTCGACCGCGAGCACCGGACACATGAACTCGGTTCTCACCCACTTCCTCGAGGAGGATCTGAGTAAAATCGCAGACAACATCGGGCACAACATACGCCGCGGGGTCGCCAATTTCATAGAGAAGCTGCTCTGCCACCGTCCCTTTATTAACAATGCCGCCCGTGCCAGCAGGCTTGTAAAGATCGCAGGATCCGTCTTTTGATACCTCAGCAATCGGGTAGCCCACCTTATACAGCGAGTCCGCCACTTTTTCCCAGTCGGTAAAGTTTCCGCCGGTAACTTGCGGACCGCACTCGATGAGGTGTCCAACGGCAGAGCCCGCAGCAAGCTTGTCGAGCTCATCGACAGACCAGCCGAATTCGTAAATGCACGCACCAAGCGTCACGGCACTGTCGACACAACGTCCCGTGACCACAATGTCGGCTCCCGAGGCGAGCGCCGCCGCAACCGGAAAACCACCAATGTACGCATTAGCGCTCGCTATTTTGTCTACGGGAGGGAATGCTTCATCCGAGAACATCTCGGTAACACCAGAGGACTTAAGCTGACCGAGGTGCGGCATGAGATCGTCACCCGTGACCACCACTACTTTCAGATTCAATCCGGCGGCGGCAATGGTCTCTCGCAGTGCTTCACCACACGCCTCAGGATTCACTCCGCCGGCGTTGCTGATCAGCTTTACACCCGATTCCGCAATGCACTGTAAATTCGGCTTCACAATGGCCGAAATAAAGTCCGTCGCATAACCCAAGTTCGGATCGGAAGCGCGGGCACGCGCCAAAATCGACATGGTAATTTCGGCCAAATAATCAAAAACAATGTAATCAAGGTCTCCTTCAGCGAAGAACTGCGACATTGCCATGTCGGTCTCCCCCCAGAAACCGGTTGCACCGCCAATCTTGATGGTCTTGTCAGCCACTGTGATGTTCCCCTATCATTCTCATGATTACTGCTCATTAATAATGAGCCTGACTCATGTGACTATAAGCGCTTGCCGTTTAGCCCACAAGTCATTGCGCAGAAACGTCTTTTTGAGACAAAACAGCCGAACTGGATTGACTATGAGTACGACACAACGGCAACGATTAGAAGTGCGCGAAGAGACCTTGCTCGTCGCCGCAACCGCTGTATTTGCTGAGTCTGGCGTGGACGGCGCTCGTATGGCTGAGATTGCGCGGCGTGCCGATATTGCCGAGGGCACAATCTATCTTTACCACAAGAACAAACAGGAGCTGTTAGAAGCGGTTGTTGATCGATTCTGGAGGGAACTGACGCGAGGCGCACTCGCCGCACTTTCACCCCACGGCACGGTGATGCAGCAACTCAAAGAGCTTGCTGACTACCACCTGCACTCACTCATTGACGACTTCAAGATTGTCGAGATCACCTCGCGAGCAAGGGAGCGACAGGGTGAGACCGGGCGCCAGTTACCACAAATTCGAGAGTACGTCCGCGTCTTTGACGCCATACTCGAGCGAGGTATTGGGCTTCAGCAATTCGATGCATCAATCCCTGTTTGGCAAATGCGCGACGTCTTCTATGGAACCCTTGAGCACTCCGCACGGACTCTAGTGCTACGCAACCAAGCATTTGACGCCTCAGTCATCGACAACTTACTGCTGTTGTTTGAACGCTTCCGACAGACCACACCCGAAGTAGCGGGACAAACCAAGACTGAGACGTCCATCATGGATGCACTCGCCCGGATCGAAAGTCATCTGACAAAAAAGAGCGGCTAACCGAACTGTTGACGAAGCGCGTCAATAAAGCGCCCTAATTCCTCTCGCGGCAAATGGTTTATGCCCGCCGCCGCCGCGCGACCACCCCCAGTTTCGAATTGACGACAGACGTCGTCCGCACCCGTTCTGTTATTTAACGGCGCTCTCACACTCACTAAATAGCCGCCATCGACATCGGTCAGTACCGCATGTGCCTTATTGGGCGATTGGTTGGCTAAATCATTACCCAAGACCCCGCTAACGCGTCTCGACCACGAGGCATCAGGCAGGGACACCACCGCTAAATCGTCGTCATCGACCGCCCTGGGTGCCGACTGTGCGGCGTGCATATCGAGACGATAAGCGTCGCCCAGAGTCTCAAATAAATCACGATCGTCGCTGAGCAGTGCGGTCGGCGACTTGTGCTGCTGCATCCGCCGGTAAAGTGCGGCCGGTTCGATATGCAAATCAGCCGCACTGGCACCATAGGCGTTATAGTTAACAATGACACCGAGCTGTCGCAGCGCCTCGCGATCCACCGAATGGCTCATCTTTCCAATAATGGTGTCAGCGGTGGTGTCTAAGTTATCACCAAAGCACCCCACAACCGCCCACTCTGCAAACTCACCTCGTAAGCGCCCATTGATAAGCGCACTTGTACACACCTCAGGTGAGGCGCTCATAAGAACGGTTAGCCGCTCGTGCTCAGGCACCTTGCCCGCAAAGTGATGGTCGCAAAAAAACACGTCTGCACCGGCCTCAATCAACCTAATGCAATCGTCTCGGTTCTTGTCGAATGAAATATCCAAGGCGGTGACCCGGAGGCCCTCACCGCTGGGGACGCACTGAAGCAGCTCGATGTCGCGTTTGACCCCGGTGATCAGCGTAGCATCTGGCTTGGGATCGGCGCGACGGAGTTGAATCAGGGCGCAAATACCGTCTGCGTCACCATTAAAAACATCGTAATCCATTGTCAACGCTGCCTCCGTTTTGCGGGGCGCATGCTACCAGATCAGCAGGAAAAGGGGCGAAAAAACGCCCCAACTCAATTTTACTCAAGCACAATTCGTTGCTCATTTTTTTCAAGCAATACGGTTCCGATTCCCCTCACGTCTGACAACGCCTCGACACTCTTAAAGGCGCCGTAGCGCTCCCGGAACTCAACAATTCGTTTCGCCAGCTGTGGTCCAACACCAACCAGTTGCGATGCCAGCGTATCAACGTCTGCCCGATTGATATTAACCGTCTCCGCGCCGTGGACCGGCAAAACTGCAAAGTACGCCAGCGTGAGTGTGGCGACTAGCGTGAGCCAAAATGATGATCTTTTTTCTGTGTAAACCATGTGAACGTCTCCTCTGTCACTGAGCCCATGTGGCTCTGAAATGACACTAGGGCGCCACACCATGGACCGACAGATCAATCGCCGAAACGGTTCATAGGTGGTCGGTTTTGCTTACTCAATCCGACTAAGAATGCCCTCAACAACGCGGGCAGGATCTGCGGCACCCGTGATCGAGCGCCCCATAACCAGGTATGACGAGCCTCCCTCCATAGCATCCCAGGGCGTGACCACGCGGCGTTGATCACCCGCCGCGTCCTCAGGCAGGCGAATACCCGGCGTCACCAAGGCGAAGTCATCTCCGCAACTGGCACGTAACAGTGGTGCCTCCTGCGCGGAACAGACAACACCTGCAAGTCCACAGGAGTGAGCCAAAGACGCCAAGCGCGCGACACGTTGATTCGGAGGCTCATCAATACCCAGCTCCAAAAGATCGGTCGCGTCCATACTGGTCAGGACAGTCACCGCGATCAATTGCGTGGCTTGACTACTTCGTGCGACCGCGTCAGCGGCGGCCTCCATCATGCGACGCCCACCCGAGGCGTGCACATTCACCATCCAGACACCCAACGCTGCGGCCGCTGATACAGCGCCGGCAACCGTGTTTGGAATGTCATGAAACTTAAGGTCTAAGAAAACCTCAAAACCCAGCGCATGCAACTCGCCTAAAATACGCGGGCCTTCACTGGTAAAAAGTTGCTTTCCGACTTTAAGGCGCACCTTGCGCGGGTCCAGTGCTCGCGCGCACGTCAAAGCCTGCTCCAATGTCGAAAAATCAAGGGCGACAATCAGCGGGCTTTGCATAGGATTCTTCCTGGGACCAAAAAGTAGACGGCGTATTATCGCACGGGGCGATAGAGCGTATCCCAACTTTTACAGCCGGGGCATTGCCAATAAAAACTTGGCCCGTGAAAACCGCATACGCCGCACAAATAAGCCGACTGACGCGCTGCGAGTTTATGAGCACTTGCTACCAGCGAACCGTCAATGACGTTATCACCCAAAAGCGCCAGTGCGCGCGCTAATAACAGGGAGCTAGGCTTGCTCTCTAAACCTTGCTTGATCACATCGCGGGCGCGCGCGTCTTGTCCACTTACAATGTACGCATCAGCCAGTATGAGGCGAATCTGTGGGTCCTCTCGACGCTTCAGCAGTCGCTCAACTAACGCCGTAAAACCATCCTGCCGGTCAAGAACAGTGCTGAGACTGATGAGCTCATTAACCAGCTCTGGAAAGCGCTCGGGCAACAGCTCTGCCGCAGCAGCTAATCGGTCATAAGCACGCACCGGCTGCCCTTCTTGCTGGTCTAAGCGCGCCAAAATAATTTGTGGCCAAACCCCGTCCTCATTCCACTTTAAGGCTTCTTGCGCAAGCGCTCGTGCACCCTGCGGATCGTTTTTTAGCTCATGGTCTTCAGCATCTTCACAGCAATAGTGACTGAGCTTTTCTCTGATCTTTCCTGCCTTGAGTTTCGCAGCCGGCTCCGGTTGCGACACTGTTTGCGTCAACTGCGATTCCGCAAGAAGACGCGCTTGTGACCACTCGCGACTGGCTTCACACACATCGATTAACAGCGTCGTCGCATCAGCCTCGTGGTCTTCCGACAGCTCAATCAGATCTTTCAGCAATTGCTCAGCCCGATCTAACAGCCCTGCGGCAATAAAGTCTTTGGCAAGCTCAAGGTGTGCCTGATTTTTTTGAACGTCCGGCAGGCGAGTGCGTGACAGTAAGGATTGGTGAATTTTTATCGCGTTGTCTACCTCACCACGCTTTCTCAGTAGGCTGCCGAACGTAATATGCGTCTCAAACGTTTCGGCATTAACAGCCAGCGCTTCACTGAAGGCTTTCAAGGCGGACTCTTGCTCACCGTCCAGTAGAAAATTTAGACCAAGGTAATATTGTGAAGGCGGGGTCTGCTCGTCCGCGGCGTCGCGACTTGAAGCACCACGACCCAAAACCCACCCTGCTGCCACGGCCAAAAACAACAACCCAAGAAGTAGTGTGCTGGGCTCAGCCATCGGCTGATGCCTGCTCAATACGCCGCTTCAGTTTTGTATTTTCACGTTTAAGCACCGCCAATGAACCGCGCTGCTGAAGCAGCATCATTGAACTAATCAGTTGACCAAGCAACACACCGACTATAAGAAAGATCAGCAACCAAACGGCCACCGACTGCTCGGGTAAGCTAATGGCTCCCAAAACTAAGGGTACCGCCTCTGTATTTTGAGTGGCAAATATCGCACCAAGGAAAATAGATAGCGAGAGCATTGCGAGTATGAGGGCGGCACGTAGCCATCGGAGCATTAAAATACCGCCTTGATAGAACGATTAACACGTTCCCTCAGGTCTTTACCCGGCTTAAAGTGAGGCACATATTTACCCTCAAGGTCGACAGCATCACCTGTTTTTGGATTTCTGCCTTGCCGCGCCTCTCTGTAGTGCAGCGAGAAACTGCCGAACCCTCGAATCTCGATACGTTCACCTGACGTGAGTGATTCCGCCATATGATCGATCATCAACTTCACCGCCAACTCGACGTCCTTCGTTGTCAGTTGATTTTGTTGTGACGCCATGAGTTCTATGAGTTCGCTACGTGTCATGTATCCCCACCTCTGGAGAACATTGTCGCTTTACACTTGCATCGACGCAAGTGCCTAATTTGCATGCGTTTTATTATTGGCATAATCCATAAAAAAAGCGGTCATAACCTGGCGAGGAACTGCTCTAAAGCCTGAAGATCAAGTGGCTTAGTAAGAACACCCCTAAAGCCGGCTTCTTCGAACTCTTTAACTGCATCGCTTCCTGCGTTCGCGGTACATGCATAAACCGTGAGCTTGCTTGTCAATGATGGCGTTTTCTGAATCCACGCTAAAAGATCAAGCCCTGAGTACTCTGGCATTTGAATATCGGTGATGACGACATCAATGGCATGCGTTTGCAACACCTCGAAGCCCGCCTGTGCTGAAGAGGCGAGCATAAGATTGACACCCAGTCGATCCATCATTGCAGACATCACCATTTGGTTGGTCTCACTGTCTTCTACATACAAAAATTTAAGACCCACCGCGGCAGTTGCTCCGGTGGCTTGAGCCAAACTGTGCAAGCCTGCTGAACTAGCATCCATGCCCGTCTCCAGTTTCGCAAGCTTCAACGAAAAATCGAAAACGGTTCCCTGCCCCACGGTGCTCGATATGTTCAGGTGCGACCCCATTTTCTCAAGCAACTGCGTCACAATACTCAAGCCAAGACCGGTACCAGAAAATCTCCTATTCAAGCCCTCAGCCGCCTGAAAGTAAGGTTCAGCAATCTGACCCAGGTACTCTGGAGCAATACCGATCCCCGTATCTGCAACGACAAATAAAAACTCAACATCAAAGGCCGTGTGACTTAGCAAGGACACTTCAAGGTCTACCTCACCCGCACGCGTAAACTTGCGTGCATTTCCCAACAAGTTTAATAGAACCTGGCCAACACGCTGCGAGTCCATAGACACCTCAAATCCGTGCGCCTCGCTAATTAGCGCGTTAAATTTGATACGGGAGTCGTCAAATAAAATATCAGTCGTTGTCTCAACGTCTCTCAAAAACTGATGTAAATCAGTCGGTTCATTGAAGAGCGTGACCTGCTCGTGCTCCCACCGCTGAAAGTCGAGTAGCTCATTGATAAGCAACAGCAGTGCTTGTGACGCCCGCTTTGCGATATTGAGGTAGTCTTGATTCTTTGTCTGCGCCACGCTGTACTCGGACAGTAAGTCCAACGATGCAATAATGCTATGAAGCGGCGTTCTGAGCTCGTGACTGACACTGGCAGTAAACGCATCTTTTGCTTTCAGGGCCTCACGCAACTCCAACGTGCGTGCCGCCACAGTGTCTTCAAGCGATATAAACAAACGTCGGTTCTCACGCTCTTGTAGACGCAAATTTGTCTTTAAGCGTCGTAAACTCGTAGCAAGTTTGCCGATCTCGTCCGAACGAGACGTCTTCTCTAGGCGGTCAGAGTATTGTCGCTCTCCTAACCGATCTGCTAGCGACGAAGCCTCAATAATCGGGAGTAAAACCCGAGTGGATAGTCGACGAGCGAACACTAGCTGGAGAAGGCAGATGAAGGCGAACGCAAAATAAAGGGGTTGAGTCAACGAGCGCAAACGCGCGTCTAGTGACTCTCGCTTGAACATCACCACCAAAGTGCCTTCAAAGATATTACTCGCAAAACTGCGCTCTACAGATAAAAACTCTGCGCTGTAGATCTGGTCGACCGATACGATTTCTTCGCTGGCAGGGAAATAAGCAAAAATACGTTTATCACCCTCAGACTCGTCAATAATGGCGACAATAGGATTTCGGGGGTCTGTGGCAACCTGCTCGTTAAGCGCAGCCAATACCGATAAGTCTTGTCGGTCCAATGCCGATCGAACACTAACGGAGTAGGCAACCGCCAAGCCGGAAAGCTCATCACCAATACTCTTTTCAAGCTCAGCTTGCTGGCGATTGGGCAAAAGATACAACATCAACACCGCCACCAAACTGGTCACTACAGTCATTAGCGCGCCGACTTGAAATAGAACAGATCTGTTCACTTGAACTCGAAGACCGTTAGACCTTCCTGCACTTCAGGCGGATCATCGGCCACTAAGATACCGATCGCACCGGCTTGACTCTCCACTGCTTGTATAACCCCTTGCGTACTGTCGATATAGTCAGGAGCATTGACGCGCCCACTGAATACCAGTCGGAACCATAACCGCTGCATTACCACCCCCGATGTTCCCAACAGTTTTTGAGCAATGGCGTTGAAATGAGGGGATTCGCGCGACGGAAGCACCACTTTTGCGGCGTCTCCGTCGTCCCAGTTCCGTCGCTGTCCGCGCAGCAAGGCTTCCAACGAATCCAAATCTAACGAAGACCCTTCAGGCGCATTGACAACAATATACGTATTGGCGGCCCAGCTACTGTTTGCAGTCGCTAGCCCCAACATAAAAAATAGTAATGTGAATGACTTAGCCATCGATTGACTCAGAACCCAAACGCAAGCTGAGCTTCCAACACAGTACTGTCTTGGTGAGCGTCAGTCGTCCGGTCCTTATGCTCTCTTCGCAACTCAACTTTTAGTGACGCACTGTTGGTTGCAAACCACTCAATCCCAACCCCAATGCGGTGTTCAGTACCCGCTGAAAAGTGGATCTCGTCCTTGGATACATTCACGTAGTCAAATAAGGCATACGCAGATAAGGTCTCGTTCACGCGATAGCCCAAGTATTGGAAAGCCGCCCAATTTAGGTCGCCTTGATCGGTCCGATTTGCTGATAATTCGCTAAGGGTCCGCCAAGTGTCACCCTCGTGATGGAAAGACCATGAAACCAGCTCGTAAGCAATGTCTGTTTCAGAGCCAGAGGCCAATCCCTGAGGAGCCCCGTCATGATCTTGAAAGTCATCATGCCCAACGTGATGGTTTCCCCCGTGAAACGGGTTGTCCTTGTGATCGAGAATCGCATCTCGGTAGTAGCTGATCATGCTCTTTGATTGCGGTGTCGGTGCCCAACTAAAACTGGCAGTGTACGACTGAACGCCGCTTGCAAACGCTTCGTCCCCTTCAGACTGCCCGGTTCCAAAAACAATGTCGTAGCCAACACCCTCCACCATGGGGCTTTGGCCTGACAGACGCAAACCAACCTCGTGGACGGGTATAAATCGGGCAAACGAACTGGGTCGGTTTATCGTTGGGAAAAAATAGCGCCCATGATGGAAGTTATCGTTCCAATAATTCACAGGAGTATGCATTTTACCGAAACTGATCGCGTTATCGCGATTAAACTCGTACCGAACCCGGACCCGCTCGACGGTAAATTGCTGGTCTCTATACTTCTCGGCTTGGAACGAGGTTTCTGAAAGGAAAGACCACCGCCCACTATTAGCCGTCAAAAACAGAGCAGTTTCACCCCATTCAAACTCGCGATCCATTGCCTGAGCGCCATCTGATGTTTCAAGCTCAAAATGGGTGAACCAGTTTGCGTTAATGTCCTGAGACTTCGCGGAGACCGCACCCAAGATACCAACCAAAAAAGCCAGCAGTTTTATCATGTGTTTGTATGCGTTCATCATCCGCACTGTGTCATTTTTTTGACAGCAAGGAAAGCAGCAAAAAAAAGCCGGCAATGCCGGCTTCTCAAATATCACAAAAAACGTAACGCGTTACTGATCGTTCATTTGAGCTTTAATCAGGTCACCAATAGTGCCCGGTGATGCTGCGTTATCCTGCTGCTTGAGCGACTGAACCGCTTCCTTCTCATCGTCCATGTCTTTGGCTTTGATCGACAGACCGATAGAGCGAGTCTTGCGGTCGATTGCAATAATCTTCGCTTCAACCC
>Ga0257126_1002206_pt1 | contig 13040 bp, 12 predicted proteins | sample SI060_120mmetaG_FD_190151 | JGI IMG/M metagenome (GOLD analysis project Ga0257126, IMG submission 190151) | Marine microbial communities from Saanich Inlet, British Columbia, Canada - SI060_120m | ecosystem: Environmental > Aquatic > Marine > Inlet | place: Canada: British Columbia | collected... | reverse complement strand
ATCCACATCATTTTTTTTCAGGTGCTGGTGTTGGAAGGGGGTTTGTAGCATCAGCATTTGCTTTTGAAAGTTGTGTAAGGTTAGATAATATTATTAAAGAAAATAAAGATAAATCTAATAAAAATATAGCACCAGTATATCATCCATTTTTACCTAATCCAACTTTAGGACAACATCCAAATCAACATGCTTTATTGGAAATTGAAGGGTATAGAAAAGTAATAAGACAAATATATAGAGATGCAGATCAGGCTACTATTAACGTATCTACTGAAAATAGTTATATTGAGGAATTAGAACAAGAATTTCAACGTATTTGGTCAAATAGAGCAAATTGGTCTATACCTCTAGAAGAAATATTTCAAGAAATTGTTGGAAAAAGTAAAGTAAAAGGAAGTCTTAAAAAGAAAAAATCTAAAAGAAATAAAACTAAAAATCGTAAAAATAATAAACGTAAAAGTAAAAAAGATAAAACTAAAAAACGTAAAAGTAAAAAAGATAAAACTAAAAAACGTAAAAGTAAAGATAAATCTAAACTGAGTAAATCTAAAAAGATAAAATCTAAATAATATATATATATATATATATATGGTTGAACGTGTATCAAAAGATTCAGAAAACTATTCAGATTATTACAATACACTAAATGGGTGTAGTGTTGATATTCATACATATTTAATACGTTTAATAGGAAATAATTACATAATACATAAAAATATTAATAATATAGATCTGGTATTATATAATAAAATTTTAATGGATATCAAAGATAGTAAGACTTTTGTACAGTTTATAGAAACTATAGATAAAGTGTTAAACTTACTAACTGAAATAGATAAAAAAGATATAGAAATATTTACAAATAAATCTACCATAGCGTCTAAAAAGTCCATTAAATCTAAACTATCTCATAAATATATACCCTTAAAAAAGAATAAAATAGAGAGTAATTCTAAAATTCCTGTAGAAGTTATTTCAGGTGGTGCTGGTCCAGGTGTGGGTCAAGGCGCACACCCACCTAATAATTTATATAATGAATTTGTTACATTAATTAATCAAAATTTAGGTCGTCAAATAGATAATTATCAATTTAATACTATATATAATATATTACGTTGTTTAATAGATAAATCATCCTGTACTAGACAAAGATTATATGATGAAATGAATACTAATAAAAAATGGAAAAATAATCCACCCCTAGTTAATCATCCACTTAAGTCTAGAGAAAGGTTAACTCCTTGTAATATATCATCATTTATTTGGACGTGTCATCACTGTTCTTTCAATACAACCACAAATAAAGGTGGTGACGGAGTTTATGATATAGTTTCTAAAGCACTAAGAAGTAATGATATTAATACATTACAAAATATAGGACCCTATCTTACAGAATTGTATATAGGTCTTTTATCTTATAAAAATTTTTCAAACCAAAATGTAATATATAGAGGAGAAAAGACGTTTTATGAAATAAAACAAATAGGAGAATTAGCTTATGGTAGAGTAACTGATCCTGTAGTACCCCCTAAACTAGTAAGTCAACATGTAAATTGGAAAGATATAACATATACAAGACCCGATGGAAAAGTTACCTTACATAATAAAAACAAACAAGCTGGTATAGGATATAAAGGTATTAATGTAGGTTTTACGGCGACAACGCCTATTATTAAAACAGCACACTATTTTGCAGAGGCTGATGATTTTTCTGATGAAGTGTGTGTATTATTTAAATATACTAATTTTAATAAAGAATATGCCGGATATATTGACGAATTAAATAGATATAATGAAAAGGAAAATTTACTATTACCTGGATTAATATATGAGGTAGTTGACATTGAATATAAACATCATATAAAATATCCTTCTCAGCAATATTCTGAAGCGGTACAATATTGGTATAGTTTAGGTGCTCCAAGAAATGTAGAAAAACCGTTAGTGATTATTACTAAAAAAATATTAGGTATTTCAGGTTATTTACCAGGACTAAATCCTTACTGGAAAGATAAACTTATTAGAAAACTAAATCCTTATTTTAGGGGTCAACAAGTAGGATTAATAAACCCCACTAATAATACAATATCAAGCATTCCTCAAAAAAATAACCCATCTATACCAATACCTTCACCACAAGTATTACCACCGGTACAACAACCTGTACCACAATTTATACCCCCACCAACACCACCAGCACAACCACCAGCACCATCACCAGCACACCCGCCTGTTCACCCCTTATCAGACCAATCTACTATTCAAGTAATTAATAGTTTATTAACAGGGGTGAAACCACCTATTTCAGCAGACGAACTAGTTTCATTAGGATATATTTCAAAACTAAATGATGAAATTAATCAAACTATTAAAGTAGGTGTCCCATTATGGAATTCTGGAAATATTATGCAGTGCTCTAATTTATATATTGCTGTAGCAGAAAGGTGGAAAAAAATTAATCAACCACTAAATGATGCTCTTAATCAGGCTAATTTAGAATCAACATGGGAAGGAGTTGGGTGGGTAATACGTAGAGTATTTGATACTATAATTTCCACAGTTGTTCCTCAAATACCATCATTACCCAGTATTGAACAAATTAAAATAAAAATATGTGAAACTATTCACCAAGGTTCAATCCTATGGTCTTTTAGAAGGTTTCAGGATTGTGCTAGATTATATTATGATCTTTCAAAACAAATAATAGAAAGAGATAGACAGGCAGAAGCAATGAATATCCCACTAATTGATACGAAAGTATATACTCTACAACCAGGTCATATCTTCGGCGTTCCAAAAGGTGTTTTAGAAACCGCGGTTGAAAATATAGATGCTTTACCAGCAGGTTCAGATAAATGGTACAAAGGTGATTTAGATCAAACTACTGTTGGTTGGGTTTTGCGTAATGCTTTAGATAGGGTTTTAATTAATCCACCACAAATTAATTGTCAACAGATACAACAAGGTGGTTCATCTAAAAGTAATAAATCTAAATTAAAAAAAAATAATATAAATTCATTAACTTGTATAAATATCGGACTGTATATAATAACAACCTACGGAACTTCGAATAATAATCAAGATATATCAGAAAGTACATGGATAGTGTTTTTATTTAGTTGGATATTATATGTATTAATCCCTAATTATTCATCATTAGAAAATAACAAAAGTATTACTAAAATTTATGATAATATACAGAAAATATTTAGAAAATATAAAGGTCTTGTTGAATCTATCTATGATATGATTCAGCAAATTGAAAAAATAGGTAATTTAATTTTAAATATTAATATACAAAAAGGATCTTTAAAGAAAAAAAGTAAAAGGAAAAATAAAAAAACAAAAAAGAGAAAATTATCTAGTAAAATAAAATCCACTTTATCTTCATTAAAGAAAAAGAAAAAGAAAAAGAAGAAAAAGAAGAAAAAGAAAGTGTCTAGAACTAAGCGTCGTTAACTTTCCTCAAGCATTGATTGATACAAATCCTCCTTTTTTAATACGATGAATAGGTTGTTCATAATTAGGTGTAATTGGAACAAATTTATCCTCATTGCCCCGCTTAGTTTGTTTACACCAAAATTGAGGATCTTCCATATAACCTATAGCTTTAGAATATTTGTTATCATCACTGCCAGCCTGCCAAAAAGGTAAATCAACATCAGTAATTTTTGATGTTGATTCATTATTAATTATATCCTCGGGTTTTAATTTACTATGAATATGTTTTGTACATTCATCATTATTTTTTGTTTCTTCTTGTATGTTATATCCTAAATCATTTAGTCTAATAGTTCCTATATATTTTGGAACTATTTGACAATCTATATCACCAGTAGGTGTATCTACATTATCAGGACATACACCTGATACAATCATGTTTTTTTGATTTGATGTATTTAATTTATTATATAATTCTTTATCTGTATAATTATTCCTATTTAAATTTAATTCATGTTTATAACATTCGCTATTAAAATTACTATCTTTACAATTTTTTGAATATGGACCATCACTACATTTCTCATTATTTGCTTTATTTACACAATCACCTGGTACTGATAACCAATTACCAAACTCTTTAGTTAGATCAGCTGGAAGTGATTGTTCTTGATATCCTATACTACCAGGATATTTACTGACGTTGTTTAAAGTATCTGGTAGTGCATTAGTCTTGTTATCAACAATGGATATATAAGTATCGTTTAATTTACCCTTATTTTTTTCGTCATATGGTTTATATTTAATCAACCACTTATCTATTTTATCAACATCATACGTTCTATTACAATTTTTCCATCCATCATCTTCTCTGCAATCACTCTCTTTATCTTTTTGATTATGTAATATTTCTTTTGAAAAGAAAGCTATTTCACCTTTTAAATCAGCGAGGTCTATGTTATTTATTGTATAATACGGTGGTTTAGTTGTCATTTTGTTATTTTCATTTTTTTCTCTACCAAAATAAACATTAAATTTATATACATCTGATGTAGTATCTATATCAGTTGAACTACCTATTTTACTTTTACAATAATGCATATTTTCTCCTTTACATTCACCTTTCGATTGAGCACCACATATCTTATCTTTTTTCATCCAACACAATGTTTTAGGTGCGGGATTACATGAATCATGTAAATTACATTCATTTTCACATTCTGCATCAGTATTACATATATCTTCTTCTTCTCCACCTAATTTATTATTTCTATTATTATTTCTATTATTATTATCACTTGAATTATCATTATCATTATCACTTGAATTATCATTTGAATTATCATTTGAATTATCATTATCATTCTCTCTATTATTATCACTTCTAGGTCCTTCGTTTCCTTCTACTAATTTATCATTACAACTCATAAATAATCCTAAAATTATAAAACATAATACTATTCTTATAGTTGTTATATCTTTATTTTTTAAAATTTCAGGGGCATATTTTATACATAATAAAATTAGTAGAATTAATAAAATATACAGCATATATTATATAATATATATAATATTAAATGTTATACTATGAATTATTATGTCTTATTTATGTTGTTTTGAATGTAGTTGTGGGTATAATTTATAAAACAATGAATGTTGATGTATTTTTTATAAATTTAGTAAGTTCAGTCATAATATTCTTAACATTTTTCATAAAGAATTATACAACCAATAAAGAAAAAGATGATAAAAAAAATGAAAAATTAATTCGTAATTTAACTACCAAAGAAGCTATAATAATAGGTGCTAGTGGTTGTTTTTCATTTATATCTAGTTTATTAGCATTAAAAAATCTTCCATTAAGTATATTCATACCTTTATCAAATACATGGATTCTGTTTTCATTATTTTTTGAAAAAATATTATTAAATACTGATATCAAACCTCACAATATTCTAGTATTTATAATACTATTTTTTGGGATAATGTTAGTTACTTATACAAAAAATAGTAAATCATCTATGAATTATAATTATCTATATATAGGTTTAGTATTAGTAAGTAGTATAATAAGAGCATTCCATATTACTTATGTTAAACAACAATCTGAAAATTTTGATGAAGATGAATTATTAACAATGGATTACTTTATTAATATCATAATAGGTATCGTATTGTTTATAGGATATGTGGCATATCAAAAAAAATATACATTCCCTAAAATATATATATTATTTATAATATTAGGGACAATTTTAATATTGGATAATTCAAAGAATTATTTAAAATTTCTTTCAATAAAAAATTTATCAGAAGAAAAATATGTATTGCTGTATAATACATCTCTCATATTTTCATTAGTATTTGGATATTTCATATTCAATGAAAAAATTACAAAATATAAGGTATTTGGTAATATCGTTATTTTGGTCTCTATTGGTCTTTATGTTTTGTTTAATAAAAAACAAGATAAATTACTAAAAGAATATGAAATAATAAATAATACCGAAGAAAATGAAGTGTCTAAAATACATAATGAAGTGTCTAAAATACCTAATTAAGTTTATTTAAAGATTATCATTTCTTTTTTAATACAAATGGAAGAACAACCGTCCATATCAGTTATTACTTTGTTAAGAGGAGAAAAAGAGTTTATCCCCTTAATTAAACATAATTTTCAATCGTTTGAGTATCCTCAAGATAAATTAGAGTTAATCATTGTTGATGATGGAAAAGTATCTCTAATGGATCATTTTTTAGAGGATGAACGTATTTTATATCTCCATTTAAACGATACAGAAATAAAAGAATTTATAGAAAAGATATCTTTTGAAAATGATAAAGATGATATCCTCAAAAATTACCAAATCAAAACAAAGAGGTTACCCAATGGTTTCAAGAGAGACTATGGAGTTGGTATGTCTAGTCACGAGCATTTTTTCCATATGGATTATGATACTAGTTATCACAAAAGTTCCATCAGTCGTAAATTAAAGTTTTTAAAAGATAAAAAAGTGGAATGTGTGTATAATTCAAGTGTTTTATGTCACGATCTACATTCTAAGGATTATTCTAAGTTATATAAAAGTGAATCTATTTATAAGATTTATGAATGTACCTTATTTCATACAAAGAATTATTGGTCGAATGGTGGATTCAGGTGGTCGGATATAAGTTGCGAAGGTCGATTTTTTTCAGATAATCATGGACCTCAAAGAAAAATGGATAATTATTACGATACAATTAAGTTATTAAATATAAGAAATGTTCAAGAATATAAACCAGTTGCCCTAGATTTACAAAAATCAGAATTTACCTATGAATTAAATAAAGAAATAGTAGATTCTCTAAGTATCGATTATAATCCTGTCTTGGATAGTATTGAATCATTATTTTCTGAAAATACAGAAATTCAAGTATTAGGTATTCACAGTGATTTTATTCAATCTTTGGAAGAAGATACAAAATATAAGTGTTGGAATATTACGGATAAAATTAAACAAACCAAAATAGCTAAAGAAATCAAAAAAATAAATTCAAGTTTTCATATTTTATTGTTTGGATACAAACAACCGGTGTGGGCATTATTTGAAGATGTAAGTTTTGATTGTATTTTATTGGAAACTCATAAAAATATGGAACAGATGCATTCGATTATTCAGAAATGTAAGAAATTTAAATATTATTATTTGAATGGAATTTATATCAATGAAACTATTTTAAAATCTGTAAATCTGGAAGAAAATAAAAATGAAAATACGGAATAATTTTTTTCTATACTAGTATATAAAAATGGGAGGATTATTTGATTTCATGGGTAATACACTTAGTCGTGCTGAACACTTTGTTGAGGGTCAATGGAGCCAAAGAATGGTTCAAATTGCTGTATTCTCGGGTGTAGTTTTCTACGTCCTTTCGACATATGAACTTATCAACGTTGTTGAAAAACAACTTTCCGGTGTTGGTTTAAAGGTAGGTAAAGATGGCACTCGTCTAGTCCACGCCGTTATTTTTGCGGCATTCATGTATTTCGGTTCTAGATTCATCCTAGACCCCCTTGTGGCGCGCATCCATCTCAAGGATAGACACCCTGATGCTAAAAAGGCGTAAATAACCTATTATAAGTATTTTAATTTTTATTTAAAAACTATCTATAATTTATATATATATAATTATGGACAACCTTAGCAATATCGCAATTCAAAATTTAGTATTTTTAAGTCAGAAAGACAAGTTTTTAGCCAATCAATACAAACTTGTTAATAAAGAATTTATTACTTCTGAAGAAGATACTTTTGATACGATTTATTCATTTAGTGATTTAGAGTATCCTATTTATTTTACCTTTCATCAAGTTATGAATCATATGCATGGTTCCTATGAAAATAATATTTGTGGATATACTCGTAAAGAACTAATATATCTCATGAATGTATCTGTAGATAATTTACTAGAATATTACGGACATATTGAAGAATGTAATTCTTCTTTTGAAGAATTACTCGATGATTTAGATGAAAAAGTATTTTTAGTAAAAGGATATTATAAGTATGGTTGGTGTTTATGGTTACCAACTAAAATTAAAGAATATCTTAATTGGGCATGTGTAGTGGCAGTGGGTGCTAGTAAAGAAATTGTAAAAGACTATATTCAAGAAATGAAAGATCCTGGTGGATATAGTGATGAAGATAGTGATGAAGATAGTGATGATAGTAATGACTTAGATTATTCTACTGAAGAAAACGAATCTAATGATAGTAGTGAAGATATACCCGATCTAGATGAAACCGAGCATTCAAAGGAAGATTAAAGTCTTGTTGGGTTATAGTAGTAGGGTTCGGGTTTATAAATAGTCGCAGTTTGTTGTTTATTAAAAACATTAATATTATCTTTATTTTGAAGTTCTTTACAACCAGTTTCATCTGTACAATTTTTACCACCGATATTAACAGGTATAGGTATCTGATGATACTGATCTGATTTTACATAATAATTCCAATTATTAGAATTGGGATAGGTTCTTCTACCGTATAATTGCTGAAGTTTATTGGGATCTTCACTATCTTGTAAAAATCCCACCATATCATATTGTTCAGGTGGTCCTCTAGTTGGGTAATTAAAAGGTGGAGTTCTAATACGTCTTCTTATATCAGGTCTATAGATATCTTCTCTATAGGGTGCATTATCTTCTTCTTTAATAATTTCTTTTATAATTACTGTAGGTTCTTTAGGTAATTGATTTTCTTTATTTGTTGGTGATTCTTTAATAATTACTGTCGGTTGATGTAAGTTAGTTAAATGATAAACTAAGAAAAGTAAGACACCTATCAATAAAATTGTTAACAATGAATTAGATTCATTACCACTACTTCTACTGTTTCTAATACTACCACCACCTCTCATTTTTTTAAGTTTCCTTGGCATTATATAAGTATTAAATATTTAAAATTTGATATATTTTATTTAAACATTATAGTAGTAACTATTTTATAAGGATGTATAATTTGATAGCCTGTGTGAATAAGAAAGGATTACTAGGTCAAGAAAACGATTTATATGCAAATTCAAGTAAAGACCTTCATTATTTTAGTCAAGTGACAAAAGGTCATAATGAACCCAAACAAAATATCATAGTTATGGGGTATAATACTTGGTTATCATTACCTAGGAAACCACTCAAAGATAGATATAATATCATACTTACGAAAAACCATACTCAAGAAATACAAGATATTTGTAATTTTCCTTCTTTAGAGAGAATTTTTACCCATATAGAAGAAATTAAAGATAATTTTGGTGAAGTATTTATTATTGGTGGAGGCTCTGTATATAAGCAATGTTTAGAGAATTATCCTGATAAATTAAATAAATTGTATATAACTGAAATAGATGATGATTGGTGTGGAGATGAATATTCAAAATACTTTGATTATTCTAGTGTTTTACCAAGATTAGATATTATTAAAGAACGTATTGAACCCACTGATACACGAATTTATGATCCACAAACAAATACGTACATTGTTAAACACGTTAATCTTACATTTAGAGTGTATCAAAAAAAAGAAATAATTAATAAAGATGAATATAAGTATTTAGAATTAATGGATACAATTATGAAACAAGGGTTAGATGTACAAGGACGTAATGGTGTAACAAAGAGTTCTTTTGGAGAAAAGATGGTATTTGATTTATCTAGATTTCCACTTTTAACAACAAAAAAAATGGGATACAAAACAATTTTAAGAGAACTCCTTTGGTTTATCAAAGGTTCCACAGATAATCAAGAATTAAAAGATAAAAATGTACATATATGGGACGGTAATGCGTCTAAATCATTTTTAGAAAGTCGGGGTCTGTCATATGAACAAGATGATTTAGGACCTATTTATGGTTTTCAATGGAGACACTTTGGTGCCGAATATAAAGATAGATATACAGATTACTCTGGAAAAGGTTACGATCAATTAAAATGGTTAATCAATGAAATTAAAGAAAATCCTACTTCAAGACGTTTAATTTTGAGTGCGTGGAATCCTGCAGCCTTAGATGAAATGGCTTTACCACCTTGTCATATTTTATGTCAATTTTATGTCAATCAAAAAAAAAATACATTATCATGTCAATTATATCAACGTAGTGGTGATATGTTTTTAGGGGTTCCATTTAATATAACATCATACGCATTTTTAACTTATATATTGTGTAAGTTAACCGGATACAAACCAGGACAGTTTCATCATATATTAGGTGATGCTCATATTTATGAAGAACACGATACATCAGTCTTATTACAAATTAAACGTGTTCCTAAATTATTTCCGACTTTAACTATATCCGATAGATTAACAGATATAGATAGTATAAGTGAAGATATGTTTACGATAGAAAATTATGAAAGTTATTCAAGGATAAGTGCTCCTATGAAGGTTTAACCCATTTCTTCATTAATATTTAACCCATCAAATTCAGCAACTTCAATACCTTCGGGTGCTTCTTTATTAATAAATTCTTTTTCTGGTTCAGGTTCAACATCATTTTCGCTTTCACCGTCACCTTCATTATCAGATAACCCCCGATCACTATCAGAATCACTACTACTATCATCTCTACTCATAGGCCATTCTCTATGGTCTTGTTTTGGATATACTCGAAAGGTATGTTCTGTATTTTCCACCAATAACGGGTATCCCATTATACCTTTGACACCGCTACACACAGGTTTACCATCCCTCTCAACTAAACTATAACTTACATATTCTCCAGGATAAAGTTTCCTATAAATACTAGAAGAACATTTAATTTCAGTATTGTGAACAAAATATTCATTATCATCATTTAAATCTTTAATAAATCCATATCCTTTACGATTAAAAAAACGAATTACTCTCCCAATGTTTGCTCCAAAATCTACCATAGTTTCACTATTACTCTCTAATTCGGTCATTATGAGTTAATATTTTATTATTCCTTTATATATTTTATGATAACATTCATTTTAAAAATATGTATTGCGTGTTATTTAATTTACATGATACATCAAGTTCATACAATGTTACAATACAACTCAAATGCAACTGTCAAAACAATTCAATTACCTCATAAAGATAAAATTACAGAAGAATTAAAAACTAAAAATCCATTATTAATTATTTATCCTGAAAATAACTTAGATTTAAGTGTGTCTAATATGAATTTAAGAATTCCGGGATATATTATCAAAGATGGAAAAAAACTAATATCTCTTGAACAATTACTTCAATCAGAAGTTATTCAGATTACAGATAATCAAAAAATAATTGATGATTATCAATTAAATACTCATTGTGATAAAGTAGTTGATTTAATCAAAGATACAATGACTTGTGATATAACTTATAAATTATCATTATATAAAGGAAAATATCAATCAAAATTATATAAAAATTATAGAGAAAAATTATTATTTCAATCCTTGAATGATTCTTATACATTGTATTTATTTAATCCAAAACATGAACAAGAAATTAAAGGATTAGAATTAAACTCTATCAAAAAATGGGGTATTAAATTGGATGTAGCAAAAGATACTATAGTTGTAATACCCACAGAATGGTCTTATTTTTATGAACAAACTAATGATAAAGAATTACTATTATGTAAGATAGAGTGTGATAGTATATCTACTTGGATATTTAATCGCTTACGGAGAAAATAATTATAGGAACTATTTAAACAAATAAATTCTTTCTATATGTATAGCATGTATGAGTTAAATACATCGTGGGTTTTATGGTATCATTCGGTTAAGGATAATTCATGGAAAAAGTCATCTTATACAAAATTTTATACATTTAGTAATTTATTAGATTATAGTTTATTTACAGATAGTATTCAAACGAATCATTTACAAAATGGAATGTTTTTTCTAATGAGAGATGGTATTTTCCCTAATTGGGAAGATCCCGATAATAGTGGGGGATGTTGTATTTCATTTAAGATACCTGGAAAAACTATTAAGGAAGAATTTTGTAAGATTTTATTACACTGTATAACAGAAGATATTATGAATGATCCTGAACAATATGAAGAATTAAATGGTTTCTCTATAGCTCCTAAAAAAGAATTTAATATAGCTAAGATGTGGATGAGAAATAAACAAAGTAAATACATGGATTTAATGAAAGAAGTTTCACCTTGTTTATTAGATAAAGATTGTATGATAAAAGATAATATTGCTGAAAAATAAATAAAAAACTTAAGAAACATTAGGAGCTAAACAAAGTTTAATATCTCCTAAGTTTGCCACCGAGTAAGTGATTACCAACGGATAATCATTCTTAATATAAATATGGATCTGATTACACATATTGGTACATTTTGTGAATAATAATAAATATTTCAAACAAAAGATACCTTGGATAGGTGTTTCCGGTGCCGCTGCTTGGGAAAATTGTAAGCCATTGTTTGTTTCACATAAACATGTTTCTTGGCAAGCGAAATCACCATTACATGATAAGATTAATTCTGAACCCACACTCTTAATTTCTATCAAACCACCAATATTTGTCATATCACGAATAATCTTTTGAAAATCCGATGCTGGAAGAGTTAATTCAGTTTCAAAAGTTGCAGGAGGGATTTGAATATTTTCATTCGCAATATCAAGTAAATTTAGTTTGTAGATTGTCTGTGAGTTCTTTTCTTTATTATTAATTTGGATACCTAGCGTATTGTTGTTATTACTTTCTAAGAATAAAGTTAGAATGTCTGAGTTACCCATTGTCTTAATTAACTTATACATATTGGTCATATTAACACCGATAATCGTTTTTTCTTTACATTGATAAAAATCAAAGTTTTCAGCGTGGAGTTTCATATGAATCAAAACATTATGACTACTATCCGTAGCAATTAACTTAATACCACTTTCATCAATGATAAAATTACAATCAGTTAAGATATCTTTTAATGCTTCTACTAAGACACGGAATGCACCCGATTGAACCGTTTGGATATTAAAGGTGTAGTTATTCGTGTGAGCTAATTCCATTTTAATAACTTAATAATTATTTATTTCTTTAAATATGGACGCGTTTAAAATAACTTGTTTATTTTTA
>Ga0257126_1002191_pt1 | contig 13111 bp, 11 predicted proteins | sample SI060_120mmetaG_FD_190151 | JGI IMG/M metagenome (GOLD analysis project Ga0257126, IMG submission 190151) | Marine microbial communities from Saanich Inlet, British Columbia, Canada - SI060_120m | ecosystem: Environmental > Aquatic > Marine > Inlet | place: Canada: British Columbia | collected... | reverse complement strand
TTTTTTTCGGGTTCTGTATCTCTTTTTACTTTTTCACATACAATAAATTTTTTATAAATTTTAGACCTACCAGCACATATATTCTTCCAAGTAATAAGGGGTATTCTTTTATGGTATTTTGAAATATCTTCAACACTTTCAAAATTTTTTTCTTCAATAATACTGTTTTCAGTTGGGTGTAAAACTTTAACTTTCCAATAAGATGTTTTCATATATAATATATAATAGAAAATAAATTCTTAAATGTTTTTTAACAAATATTCTATTTAAAGAAATTAACTTTATACGATATTTACAATCGATGTTTTATATTCTTTACAATTTAATATATTTATTTACGAGTTTTGTATTTTTCAAATGCTTTATCCGCCAATTTTGAAGCGGGGTCTGCTAATGATTGTAACATTTTATTTTTACCAGCGAAATGTTTTACCATATGTTTCGTCATATCGCCAACTAAACTACCGCCAACAATAGACCCACCGACTGATGAACCGCCCTCCATTGAAGAATGTTGGTGTAAATCGTTACCCATATCTTCGGCATTAACATTATCTTCGAGAGTGAGTAATCCAGTTTGAACTCGGCATTCATTAGGACTTACGACTGCTTGTCCTTGGTATACGAAAACTTGGTAAAGTTCGGTGGGCATATCCGCTCTTACATTTCTTAATTCAATACTCGATAGTTGCCAAGAATAATCGCCACGAGACCCAGCACTAACATTGTCGGGTAATGGAATATCTTTTCCGAAACAAAGTTTTAATACATTACCGTTTGTTATTTTTTCGCTTTGTTTTCTATCAAAACCGTTTTCTTCAGATATTTTTAATAATTGGTTTTCATCGAGTGATGACAATAATCCCGCTTGATTATTCCAATCGACATTAACTTTATTTACGAAACTGAATAAATCTGCTTGTAACGGGTTATCAGACCCACGAGCAACTTTCGCATAAATATAACAACATTCGGGAACTTGATTTAATCGAATATGATTTCCAGTATAAGTTGTAAAAGCGGTATGAGATGGATTTGCCGATAATTTTTGAACCACAATTTTCGGTTGTTTATATGGTAATACGATTTCATTTGGAATTTTAATATCGTCTTGTGGTGTATAGTATCGAACTTTTAAAACGGGATTAACTGATGAAAAAGTTGCTTTTAAATTCGCCGATGTAATTTCACTATTGATACCGCTACCGTTATTTCTATCTGTCAAATTTAAAAAATCGTAAGTAACACCATTACTCGGTTTGATATGAGCATTACCAGTTCCCGCGGTTAATGGAATTAAACCGAAGGCATTTTGTAAGTTACCATTCCAATTAATAGTAATTTGAATATCGTTAACATTTGTCATACCGAGACCGTGATGTGTCATCAATGGTGATAAAAATAACGGTTCTATATATTTGGTTGTTAATGACGATTTTTGTATAGCAGTTCCGCTTGATTGCGGTCCCTCTAAATATGTTCCACCGCCCTTAATTCCGACATTTACACCTCGAGCATCTTCTTCACAACCGTTATTTTCTACATTCATCGGACAATCTTCATCACCGATACCACTAAAAAATGTTCCTCTATCGGGTTTGTGAGCGGTTTCTGAAAAAACTTTTTGACGATATTCGGGTGTTGTATATCGCATAACGGCATTAATATATTGATTTACCGATGCGGTAAAATGAGTTCCGTTTAAAGTTAAATCGATACTATCCATACTTCTTGCGAGTGGAAATTGTTTTGGTGCGAGATTATTACACATTTCGACTTGTTGACCTTGTCTGATTGCGAGTGAATTCGCTGCGGCATCACCACCGAAACCGAGTGCTCTATTATAAGATTGTCTAACCGATGGAAAACTGTAAGTTTGTTTCGTTCCCGCCAAATCATTATCTCTTACCATACCGTTTTCGATACCAGTTGATAATTCTGCGGTAACTTCTAACATAATACATCTATCGATAATAGTATTCTGTGACGGTGGACTAAAATTAAAAGAACAACTAGTATCACTAAAACTATCGGCGACAATCTTTTGTTCGGTATAATTTTTACAACCCTTAACAACTTGTTTAATTATTGGTTTATCGTTTTGTTCCAAATCGAGAACTGGTAATACAACTCTACTGACTGACATATATAATAATAATTAGATATTATTTTTATATATTTATATATATTTTCTATACGGTTTTTTTTAAAAAATTGAAATAACTATAATATTTTTAATGATTTTTAATATTTTTTAATAATATTGTATCATATTATTAGGTCGAAATTCTAATTTAACACTCGCATACATATTGTTATTAATTGTTAATCTTCTCGAATTTCCAAAAATATCAACATAATTAACTCTAATATCTATCGCATTTAATGGTTGTCCCGACCGTAATGGATAATATCTTACCGAATTTCCTTGTGGTGTGTATATTAAATAGTCTTGTTCGACAGTTGAAGGGTCTAATTCAAAATCGGTTATAATTTTCTTTTTCGAATTACCAGTTTCACCTCCCATTTCACCTTCAATAGATAATCGATTAGATAAAATTTCGATACCACTAATAAATTTTCTTTTGAATAATGATTTAAACGGTTCAGCATACGATGTTATTGTAATATCTAATTCATCGATAGTTAATTTGGTTGTTGGGTCGGTTGTTGTTTTAAATTGAACGATACCGCCATTTGTTTCATTACCTCGTCCATCAGTATCGTGATATACAAATTTTTGAAATATATTTAAATAAGGGGTATTGGAATTATTTGTTGATACGGGTGTTGTAAGAAAATTTGTCGATGCTATAACACCACTATTAATCCATACATTATTATTAGCGAGACTATCGGATTGTGCTAGAAATTCCATTTTTTGACTATCTTCATTAAAAACAAACCGTGGACAATAATTTGTTTCGATATTTCTTACACCGTCTTGTTCTTCACCACTATCCCAACCGTTCATTACTCTTTCGAATATTTCAAAATTAACCGACCATTCCGTTTGATTATCAGCACCAGCACCTAAGTTCGCCATATCTCTAACTTGAAATGAAATAAATTTATCACTATATTCTCGAAACAAAATATCTAAATCTTCGTAACTATCGGGACAAAATATTCTTTCGGTAACATCGCCACCTAAACCCCAACCTCGGGTATTATACATTGCTTTACGATATGATACTCTTCCATAATTAGCGAAACTTAAACTATTTTGAGATGTGTCTCCCACACCGAAAGCATAAAAACCCATACTGTTCCAATCACTAGCGGATTTAATATTTGGATACATTCCACCGCCTAAATAAACATTAATAATATTTGTTCCACTTCCGACAACCATTCTAAATTGAAAATCGGAAAATTTATGTTTATTTTCACCAGCAGAACCAACTTTCGGTCTCCAACTATTAATACCGAATTTATATTGTAAAAATTTAAGATTAGTCCCACGAGTAGCAGTATGTTGAGCGACTGTATACCAAGTGGAATTACTTTCGAGAGTAGAATAAGTTGCCGAAACAGCTGTTTTTGTCGGTGTTGGGTTAAGATTACTTTCGTTAAATGATAATGTATTTGCTCGTGTTAAAGCAACGGCATATTCATCGTGACTTTCGATTGGTAAATATCGTCCCCTAACCGTTGTTTTAGTATGCGGTAATTCAGTTTGTTGAGTATCGACATTAAATAAATTCCAACTGCTAACATCGTATAAATCGAATGGTTGTTGTGTTAAAAATTTTTCATTGATGTGTGTTTCTCCAATCATAAGTGTTCCGATAGTTTGATGATTTTCGTATATTCTATATAAATCAACATTTGATATTGGTATTTTAAATCGTTTTACTCCGACTGAATAATCCGATTGTTTTGGTATAATTTCTCCATTATTAAAATGTTCTATTTCGAGATTTCTATCAATGCTTTCGGTATTTGCGGGGGTCATTGTTAAATTGTAATAAATCGACATATATAATTTATATTAGATATTAATTTTTAAATTTAATTTAAAAATATATTATTTCTTTGTATATAAAAATGTTAATGCGGAAACCCACATATCACCGTGATAATTAGCATTATCGGTCATTAGTCTTTGAAACTCTCGTAAGGGGGTATCTCTCCATCGAATACGACAACTAGTCCACCGACCACAAGTATTAATATCGTTATGAAATGTTTGTAATCGCATTGTATTCATTACGACTTTTTTATTATATTTTTTCAATAAATTAGTTAGAAACGGTATTCCTTCTTTTAGATTATAATCGGCATATTTTAATTCTTCGTCTGCTTTCATTCCATAACTATCGAAAAATTCTAAATCATTATTATTATTGTAAAATAATGCGACATAATGACCGTAATCTTCTCTTTTAGTTTCGTATAATAAAATAACAGCACCGTGTTTACTTAATAAATTTTCGATACTATCGTAACTTCCTAATGTATGATACGGTATTATTTCGACTTTATTATTACATATATTCATTAAATCTTCACCACTTAAATCGATACTTTCCGCTTTTTTTAGAATATTATCCATATATATAATAATAGATTTAAAATACAAAAACCCCCCGTTCATATACAGCATATTTCGGGTATTCTTTCCAAAACCAAATCCAACGAGTATTTAAATTTTCGACCATTTTAATTTGTTTACGACTAAAACCCATATATCGTTCTAAAAAGTTTGAAACCGCATAAAAACTTGAACCCTTCGGAAACAATACAATCGCATTTGCTTCATTAATCAATGTTCTAGTTGCTAAAAAATTCGTAATAATATGTGATGTCGATATTGTTGTTATATCATAATGTCGACCAGTTTCTAATACATCGTCTCTGAAATTACGAATATATTTAACTAACGGTTTATCTAAAATTGTATCGATATCATCAAAAATTAAAATACCGTTTTTAAACTTTTCTATTTCCAATGGGTCTTCTTCGAAAGTTTCTCTTGTTAATGGTATACGATATGTATTACTAAATTGGTCTAATGGTTTATCTTCTTCAACTCTCGAAAATATATATATCGGTCTTTTTTTATATTTTTTTCTTAGTTCGGTTAAATACATTCCAATAAATGTCGATTTACCACTTCCACTCGGTGCGGGAACATATAATCGTTCACTTTTTTTTTGTGGTATCGGAAAACATCTCATATTATCGTCATCTGAAAAATCTATTTGTGTTTTTAATTTTGTTATTATTTCTTTATCTGCTAATTCGATATATTCTTTCATTTCCGATGACAAATTGTCTCTCGGTCTTTTACCATCTACTATATCTTTTATTGTATCTCGTTTTTGTTTTGATATTTTATTTTCTTTGAAAAAAAAGTTATCTAATAATTGGGAATTTTCGTTTGTTGGTATTGTAATATCCGATTTTTGCTTATTTGAAAAATCGTCTGCTCCATATAAATTAATAGTTTTATTTTTTTTCGATTTTTTTTTATCTTTTTCCGTTAATTCCGCTATTGGTTTTCCGCGAGTAAAACTTAACATATATATATAATATTAGATATTTAATTAATTTAAAAGTTTTGGAAACATCGGTGATAATTTTACGGCGGTTTTTCCCAATGATTGTGCGAGATTTTTATAAACATTCACAAAACCAAATTTATCAGTTAAATTCCCACCTAAAAGTTTATCGTTATAAACCATATCGGTTAAATGATTTAAATCACGAGAATTAGAAATATCATCTACAGCACCGATTACATTTGGAGACCAAGTCGATTTATCCCCTAATATACTATCGTTTAAAGCACCGCCATTCGCAAGTTTTGCGGTATGTCGTAATATCCAAAATTCGTGTGGTTTTATTTTCATTAAATGATGATTTATAATATGACTATGTGGGTCATCGGATTTTAAAGCACCAGCGAACATTTGTTGATAATTTGTTTCGGCATCTCTATATAAATCATTATCGTATGATGGTTTTTTCGGAGCATCTACTTTATTTTCGTTTTTGAAATTTTCATCGATATTTACATTCTTTTGTCTTTCGAATTCTTTTAATTTTTGGAATGTGCTAAAAGCACCCGCTACCATTTTTTTTAATTCGTCTTTATGATTATCATTGTTACGAGAACTATAATTCGGCATATATATAATAATAGATTTTTATTTTTATTTTAATAATTATTTTCTCGGTAAAAATATAATGTTTTGCGATTTTTGCTTATATGAATTTCCGTTATTAGAACAATGTCATTTTTGTAATAATAATATGCGATTATGTGATATATGTATGTCAAAACACCTAGAATTCCACATATTAAAAGACGAAAAAAAACAAAATTCTAATATCGATGAAAGAAGATTTTTATCGAAAGTATTGGTAAAAGACGATGCTATTAAAAATACTGGAATTTTTTAAATATAAATTTAATTCTTAGAATATATATATATATTAATGTATTGTGATTTTTGTTTAGAATTTATCACCAAATACGAGAAATGCTTATTATGTCGGTATTATTATAACAATGATACGAAATATTATTTATGTGATAATTGTTTTAAAGACCATTTAAATTATCATAGTGATTTAGAATTATCGACAACTATACAACACAAAAAAACACTTAATTTACTAAAGAAAAAATGTATCATATTATAGATGTTCCAAAAATTAAAAAAATTTTTCGGTAAGGTAAAATGTGAATTTTCGTGTTGTAATTCCGCTTGTAAATTAGACAAAAACAATTTAATTATACAATTCGATGATTTACAAATACAAATATCGCAACTTGAAAATGAATTAGAAATTGTTAAGAAATCTTCGATAGATATATCGGCAATTAACGAAAAAACATATAAAAAAAAATCTAATGTTTAGTATATAAAATGGTAAATGCTTTTATCGAGTTTGTAAAAGAGTTTCGTAAGAAAAACCCTTCAATGTCGTATAAAGATGCTTTACAAAATGCTAGTAAAGAATATAAACCATCGGATAAAGTTAAAAAAACGAAATCCGACGATGAAAAATCCGATGATAAAGATAAGAAAAATACTCGTAGTAGAATGATACGACAATATAAAAAATTATTAGATACCGTTAAAAAACAAATGTCACGAGGTGAATTAAATAAAGATGATTACGATGATTTATCAAAAGTCGGTAATCAATTACGAGGAAAATCAACTAAAAATTCTTATGCGAAAGCATTAAAAGACTTAGAACGAAAAGTAAAAACTAAAAAATTTGCTAAACTTACAGAAAGAACAAAAAAGAAAACCGATAAACTTAAATCTGATGTAGAGAAACAGAAAAAATCGAATATCGAAAGACAATTAACGAAAGAAAGCGAGAATAAATCAAAAACTGCTATGTCAAATAAAAAACTAGAAAAACAATTCGATAGTTATCTCGGTAATTTACAACCGAATGATTATTTAAAATTGTTTATGAAGAAAAATCCATTGTTTAATAAATTTAGAGCAGAAGCATATATTAATAAATATAAAACATACGAAAAAGATAAAAAAAATGTTCCGATAGTTACCGATGCGGGAGAATTGAAATTAGCAGACCAACCCGCACCAAAAGTTAAACAAATAGTTGTCGTAACATTACCGAAATTAACCGAAGATGCGGTTAACGAAGCATTAAAAATATTCGGTATAAATAATTCAGCATACGATTTATCCAAACCATTGGATATTAATTTTTATGATTTTAACGATTATAAAACTAATGCTAAAGTAAATTCTTTAACAAGAAGATTAAAAACCGCAGTTACTTTATTACCATCGAATGATAAAAGTGACGAAATTTTTAAAAATCGTATTTTAGATATTGTTTCAGCATTAGACGATTATAAAGATGAAATTCAGACATTTAAAGCAGTTTCATCGGCATTAATTAGTGGAGCACCCGCTAAAAAAAAACCGTCAACAGCACTTACTGGTAAACCGTTAGAAGATGAAGAAAATCGATTAATGGATAAATACAACATAACCAAAACACAAGCACAAAGAGTTATCGATAATATGAGAGTATCAACAATGAATGAAAAAGACAGTGTCGAATTTATTCTAGATATCGATACAAAACAAGAAGTCGAACAATTTTTAGATTTTATCGAAAGTAAATCAGTTACTGGTATTAAAGACCCTAGTTCGAAAACTGCTCTCGAATTTCCTAGTAGTAAAAAAGTTGATTTTATAAAAGATTTTCCATTATCAGCAGTGAGAACGGAAAAAAATATAGAAATCGATATTAAAAAAGCAATTAAAGCGAAAAATGATATGATAGTCGAAAAATTATTTAGAAAACAACAAACGATTGGTTTAAAATCAGAAACAGTTAATGCTTTACGAAGTAGATATGGTGATGAATACGATACAGCACTAACAAGATGGGATAAAGAAATTGCTAGAATAACAAAATTACGAGATACTAGTAAGACACGAGAAACTCTCGATAAAAAATTTGAAAATTCGAAAAAAGTTTTAGAAAAAATACGAAACGATAAATTACCAACAGCACAAGCAAAATATGATAAATTACAATTAAAATACACAACTTTTGTAGGCACTGGAACAAAAAAAGCAAATGCTAAAACTAGAAGAAATACCGCTAAAACAGAATTAGAAAAAATTCAAAAAATGGAAACCGACCAAACAGCAAAAGCAGTATCCGCAGAACAAGACATATTCGATTTTATTACAGCGAAAAACAAATCGCTTACTGATAAAGAAGATGAATTTACCGATACTTTAAAAGCACTCGAAGAAAAATTCTTTAATTTAGTTGTCGATGCTAATACAAAAGAACGAGAAGCGGAATTAAAATCTAAATCCGCCAAACCATCAACGGCATTAGTAAAAGCAAGAGGCGATGTAAAAAAAATAGAAACAATAACAGCAATGCCCGAATTACAACGAAGAGAAGCAATAAACCGTATTGAAGCAGAATTTGATACCGATGTTCCGTTAGTCAGTATATTTAAAGAATTTATACCGTTAATAATGAATGTATCGAATTTCGATTATAAGGGTGACCCCCAATTTGAAAAAGCATATTTTGAAGGTTGGAAAGATATTATGATTAACGGTATAGAAAAACCGACAAAAGTCAAAATAAATGCCGACCCTACTAATGAAGCAACTTATTTACAACAAGATGGTAATGTAATAAAAAATGCCGATAATATAAAAAATGTCATTATCGCTAAATTGTATCCGGAAAAATATGCTTTTCTACAATCGTTATTACAAGAAGGTGTCGGACAACCGAAACTTCCCGAAAGTGTTACAAAACCATTTACACCGAAAAATACTGATATTGAGGACATAGAAAAACTTTTCGAAAAAATTGATAAAGAAATCGGTAATCCATCAAAAAATCTTATCGATATTCTCCGTGCTAGAGAATTAGTCACAAAAGTTGACGATAATAATCCACATAAATCACAATTAATAAGAGAATTAAACGAACTAGAAGCACGGACAACTACGGGGGGTGTGTAATTAAACGAAATAAAATCATTTAAAAATAAAATGTATAGTAATTATAAGAACGATTATACTATAAAGCATTATTACGAAAACAAATTTAGCATAACAATTATCTTGTCAAAAATCTTGTTTCCGACTATTATATTTAATTTCATATAACCATAAAATCTTGTCATAAATCTTGTCACCGCCATTTATATATTTATTACGATACTATTACAATATTATAAAATCTTGTTATATATCTTGTCTACCGTATTTATAAAAAATAATCGAATATTTCGAAATAATAATATTAAAATGTCAATTTAAATAAAATCTTGTATATCGATTTTTTGAAAAAGAAACCGATAAAAAATAAAAATCGATTTGACAAAGCATAAAATATAAAAAATTTCTTAATATTACTATATATTTTTATATTTTTTTTTGAAATTAAACTTATTTTTTACTTATAAATTGCCGTCTTATTCATTATTTTAATATCGATATATAAATATTTTGTTTCGACTTATTCATTTTTACGATAATAAATATATATAAAAAAATTAATTTTCGGTTTTTGTGTTTCTTTCATTTTCGGTTTTCCTTAAATATAAAATGTATATATACACTTAAAGAGAAAATAACTATACTAATTATATAAATGATTTCTAAATTAATTTTAGACTTTGTCGGTGGAGTTATCCACCATTCCGAAAATGCGAAATTTTCAAAACCGTTTAATAAAACTTTTATTAAAAAAATTTTAGATGGTAAAACCAATCAAAACGAATATGATAATATAAAAATGTTTTATTCTATTATCGAACATAAAAAAAATATTCAAAATAAAATATTTAATAAAACCGATACAAAACAACAAATCGAAAATATTAAAACGGAAATTTTAAAAAATAAATGTTATGTTTACTATTGTAATGAAGACGGAAAAACCGAAGGACACCCAGCAAAAATACCAGTAGATAAAATAAAAAAAAATAGTTTTTCAGAAGAAGAACCACAGGAAAAAAAAATTAAAATTTGGAATGGATTAGGAGAATTACCTAATTTTACTAATACCGATAATTTAAATATATTTAAAATTGCTTGGGAAAAAGTGGGGTTTAAAGTAATTAATAAAAAAGAAAAAATCGAAATTTTAGATGAAGAAATAAAAGATGAAATCGAAAATGAAAATGAAGAAATCGAAATTTTAGATGAAGAAATAAAAGATGAAATCGAAAATGAAAATGAAGAAATCGAAATTTTAGATGAAGAAAAAAGCGATATTGAAAATGAAGTTTTTGATTATGATTTAGAAATTAAAAAAATGAAAGAACAAAAGAGATTGTATGATTTAAAAATTAAAAAAATGAAAGAAAAACAAAAACAAATTTTAAGACATCAAAAAATAGAAAAAATGAAAGCACAACAAAAACCAAACGAAAAAGAACAATTAAGAAACTTAATAAATAATTTAAATTATCAAGTTGATGACGAATATAAAAAAGATATGATAAATTTATTAGAAAAATTAAAACCGATAAACAAACAAAAAAAAGAAAAAATTATTTTAAATAAAGAAAGAAATATTAAAGCATTAAAAGTTGATAAGTCTAAACGGTTCGTGTGTCCGTGGTGTTTTGGTTTTAGAATGGATTATAATAAATTTTTACACCATATAAATATTTGTAAAAAAAGCGATTGTAACGAGGAAAAATTAGATATTATAGCAGATATAAAAGACGGTAAATATAATAATTTTAAATGTAAAACAACCGAGGAAAGCATAGAACAATATAATAATAAATACAGCGATGAATTGGGATATATTGAAAAATATTAATTAAATATATATACTAAAATATAATATAAATAATAAAAATTATTTATATTATATTTTTTTTTGTTCGCATTTTTTAGAATTCGACGAGGTGGATAATTTGATTTTTTACAATAATTAGATATTAATATATAATGTAAAAATACATTTATATATAAAGATAAAATAACTTACTATAATATATAAAAATGAATTGTAATTTAAAAATTTACAACGAAACCGATTTTAAAAAAAATCGACTTTCTGAACTGCTCCCACTTTTTAACAACTTAGAAAATATTAAATTTTATCTACCGTTTGAAATGATTGAAAAAATTATTAATGCCGAATTCGACACAATGGAAAACGAAGCAAAGAAAAAAATAAAAATTAAATTTGAATTTTTTGATTATTATAAAATCAGTTTTAGAAATTTATTTTATAACTCTAAAATGAAATTTTTTCATTATTCGAAATATGATAAAAAAATAATAAAAGATAAAGAAAAATTAAATGATAAATATCGAGAACTAGCAGAAATAAAAATATATACTGAAGATTCAGATAATGAAGATTTAGATAATGAAGAAATTAAAAATATTGAAGATATTAAATATTTGAAAAAATGGAGATTCGAAAATTTTAAAAATCAATTGTTCAATAATTTTTGGTTAAATTTTTATATCGATGGTAATGAGGATTTATACAAAGAAGAAATAAATTTTAAAAAAGTTTATGAAAAACTCATAATGGATATAGAAGCATTAAATAAATTAAATAAATTTATTGATTTAAAAAACGGAGTAGATGAAAAATTTAAAAGTTCGGTTTGTGTTTCTCATTATATGAACCATATTTTAAAACAAAATAACTATAATATATTAGATGAAAAAGAAAATAATAAAAATAATTTATTATTATTAAATCGATTTTATAAATTTTATATAGATTATGAAGACGGAAATTTTAAAGATATTAAATTTATATATAATTATATTAAATCAGTAATTAACAAATTAAAAGAATTAGTTGATTTAATGAAAATTAAAAATATTAGAAAATTAAAGCATAAGTATAAAAGAATATTTACAGATGAAAAATATTTTAATTATGGGGGATATGATATTTTTGAAGAATATAAATATATTTTAGGTTGGAAAAATCAACCATTGGACAGATTGGATTTTTTTAAAGATATATCAAAACCCCATTATTACACAAAAGAGAGAATATATAATTTTATAAATAAAAAATATTTTATAAATGATTTATATGATAATTTCGAAGAAATAGAACATAATGAAAATAATTATATGTATAGAAAATTTAATTATAATGATTCTAGATATTTTCACACTATAGAAAATTTCGAAATATACCAACACCCAATGATAAAAGCGGGGGACATTAAAGATTATAATAATGATTTTAATATATATAATGAAACTCATTTTAAAAATTTAGAATGGTTAAATATTATAAATGACATTTTACAAAATTCAACAGAAGACGAAAATAAAATATATGATTATCAATATTATAACGATGATTATAGAGAAAGAGAGGGTTTTGAAAATAAAATGATAGTTGACAAAATATATTTTAAATCACTAAAAGAACATATTAAAATAAAACTAAAAAATAATATTGACAAAAATAAAAACCATATTATAATATAAATTAAATTTCTATTAAATAATTATTAATAAATAAATATTTAATATTACCAAATGCCGAAAATATCGGTTTTTTTTTACCTTAATAATTAATACCCAATTTAAAAATTGAATATGCCTACGAGTAGCACTAT
>Ga0257126_1002183_pt1 | contig 13131 bp, 17 predicted proteins | sample SI060_120mmetaG_FD_190151 | JGI IMG/M metagenome (GOLD analysis project Ga0257126, IMG submission 190151) | Marine microbial communities from Saanich Inlet, British Columbia, Canada - SI060_120m | ecosystem: Environmental > Aquatic > Marine > Inlet | place: Canada: British Columbia | collected... | reverse complement strand
TTGCATTAGAATTAGAAAATATTAAAGAATTTAAAGATAAACAATTTTATATTAAAGAATATAATGATAAAAAAACATTGACTTGGGATCAAGAATTAGAAAAATTAAAAACTAAATGGCCTGAACCTGAAAAATTTACTAAAAAATATGAAGAATTGCGTTGTAAAGAAGTTAAATCATTAATATTTGATAAATTTCTAAAAGAATTAAAATAAACAATTAATATATAATATGGAGTTTTCACAGAGACAACAAGAACTTATACATGCAATGATTCAACTAGAATCTGAAAGTATTAGGGATTTTTACGGTGATGGACCTGGATATGATATTTTTTTACACAATCATTTAATTACACCTGATAAAGAAATAGTAATAAATAATATTTTAAACTTTGCAAATACTATGGAGTTTTCAAACGAACAACTACAACTTATATATACAATGATTGAACAACATTCTGAAAGTATTAGAGATTATTGTAATGTAAATTCATTGAATTACAATGATTTTTTAAAAAAACATAATATTACACTTATAGAAGAAATAGTAATAAATAGTATTTTAAAAACAAGCATATAATATGGAGTTTTCAAACGAACAACTACAACTTATAGATACAACGATTGAACAACATTCTGAAAGTATTAGAGATTATTGTCATGTAAATTCAATTGATGACGATAGTTTTTTACAAAATTATCAAATTACACCTTCAAAAGAAATAATAATAAATAATATTTTAAAAAACGCAAGAGATCTCAATCCATATACTAGTGAAGGGTTTAATAAACCAGAATTACAAAAAATTAAAAAACGTTTTGATACTAATAAAATAGAATTACCAAAAATTTCACAAAAAAATAAAAGAGATTTTCAAACTTATAAAAGAAAATTATCATATATACAACCACGCCCCTCTACTCATACTATGACTACCAGAACTAATACAAAAAGAAAAAGAAGTAGAGGTAAAACAAAAAAAAAGAAGAAAAAAAATAAAAAAAAGAAAAGAAAATCTTATAAAAAATAATTCTTAATAATTTAAATATCTCTCGTTAATATAATATGAAACATAAAAATTCTAAAAATATTACAAGTAAAAAATTAAAACAATTTTCTAAAAAGTTTAATAAAACACGAACAAATAAAGTTCTTAAAAATGTTAACACCAAAGGCTATTTTGAAAATTTAATTGTTAAATCCGACTACTTACAAAACAAAAAAAGAACATTTAAAAATATGATAAGCACTGAAACTAAAATTACTGATCAACATCATAGTGGTAGATGTTGGATTTTTGCTTTTTTAAATGTTATAAGAATTCCTATGATAAAAAAATATAATTTAAAAGATTTTGAGTTTAGTCAAAATTATCTCTTTTTTTACGATAAATTAGAAAAAGCTAATTATTTCTTAAATTTTATGATTAAAAACAAAAATACTAATTTAAACGATTTAAAAATGATTTATATGTTAGACAATTTAACTCATGATGGAGGTCAATGGAATATGTTTGTTAATTTAATAGAAAAATATGGTATTGTTCCAAAAACAAATATGGATGACCACTTTCATAGTAAAAATAGTGAAGAATTAAAAAATTTCTATAATAATTTTTTAAGAACTGCTGCTCATACAATTAAAACTGCTAAATCTAGTGATTTAAATAATTTGAAAAATGAATTATTATCAAAATGCTACAAAATTTTGGTTTTATTTTTAGGAGAACCTCCCAAAAAAATAACTTGGGAATATTATAAAAAAGGTAAAAAAAAAGATGTTTATAAAACAGTTGAAGATATAACTCCATTAGAATTTTATAAAAAAATTGTACCTTATAATGCTTCTGATAAAATATGTTTAATTAATTATCCTTGTAAAAGTGCTCCTTTTTATAAATTATATAATATAGAATTAGCTTTTAATGTTAATGAAGGAAAACTTCAAAATTATATTAATGTACCTATTGATATTATGATTGATGCTGTTAAAAAATCTATTGATTCTAATGAACCAGTTTGGATCGGAATGGATACAAATAAATTTATATCCAGAAAACATGGAATTCTTGATATTAATGCCTTTAATTATAATGATATTTTTGGATTTGATAATATTATGGATAAATGTAATTCTCTCAATTTTAGACAATCTGCTCCTAATCATGCTGTAGTTGTTAAAGGATATAATTTTGATAAAGGCAAAACTAATGGATTTTTAATTGAAAATTCTTGGGGAGAGAAAACTGGCTTTAAAGGAAATTATTATATGGATATTGATTGGTTTAAAAATTATACTTTTGAAGTTGTTGTTGATAAAAAATTCGTTTCTAAAAAAGTTTCTTCTGTTTTAAATAAAAAACCCGTATTATTACCTTATTTCTCTCCATTTGGTTCACTATTATTTAAATAAAAAATAATAATTTAAAAATTATTCAAATTATTATTTAATGGAACAAACTATACCTATTAATTTATTAAATATTAATGATAATACTACTGAAGAATGTATGATTTGTAAAGAAGAATTATCATGTCAGCCTTGTTATACATTACCTGAATGTAAACACACTTATCATACTTCTTGTTTAGTAAGTTGGTTTAGAAATGGAGATAATAGATGTCCATATTGTGGTAATAAAGGAATTAATAATAAATGTATTAATGAAGATCATAATTATTCATGGAGAAGACAAAGATATAATTATTTATGTGTTCAAGGATTTGAAAATCAATATATTAATGATTTAAAAAAATTTATGAATAATAAAAAAAATATCGACAATCCAAATGCTATTAAATTAAAAAAAAGTTTTGAAAAAATTAAAAAATTGGAAGATACTTTGAGAGAAACTAATAATTCTTATAAAATATATAAAGAAAAAATCAAAAAGGAGCCAGTTTTACATGCTGAATATAAGAAAATGGTTGGCCAATTTAGAAATAACAAATATAAATTATCTAGACAAATACGTCTCGAGAGATTTAAATTAATCAATAATAATTATATTGTCCCTCTTATTGTACCCACTCCCGTAAATATTCATTAAATTTTTTATTTTTAAAATCTAATGAATGGTTGCTATTTATGATTATACTAATTTTCCAATTATTAAAGTCGATTTAAGTGGCTCTATTTCTAATAATACTGATTTTCAAAGTTTTACTGCACCTTGGTTACAATTATATACTTTCAAAAATAATTTTGAGTTTGAATTTGATACAAAAAATATAGGATTTGTTAACCCTATTTATTGTATATACACTGCTCTATTTATTAAATCAATTAAAAAACAAAATCCACAATATTTATTAAAAAGTAAAATATATGTTTATAACAGATACATTTTTAGATTAGCTAAATACATTTTCTATGTTGAAAAACCTGTCGCTCCTGTTGAGTTAATTTTAATTAATGAAGATAATACTCAATCTATTCAATACTTCAATCCTTGATTATCTGAAACTTACTGATAATACATTACTTGAACCATCTTGATTATTATTTAGAAAATTTCCAAATACTCGTCTTAATACATGTCTTCTAAATTGTGAATTTGTTAAATATAATCTCTCATTTGTTTCTGTATCTGTATATCTTATTAAATTTGTATCTGTTAAAACACTATGTCTACAATTTGGACAACTTTGATGTCTTATTAACCAATTTAATAAAGAATCATATTTAAAAATATGACCACAATTATCAATTATTCCAACATCATCATCCGGTTCAAATTCTTCTTGTGTAATTGCACACATAGTATCAATTGGATTTGGTAAATCTCTATATTTTAATTTTGTTATATTTGTTGCTATTGCATTAATTAAATTTTGTCTTGATAATTCTCTGTAATGATTATTTATTCTCTCTTCTCTTTCTTCATTTGTTTCTTCATTTGTTTCTTCATTTTGATTGTTATCTTCTTCATTTTCTACTCTAGGTTCTGCATGATGTACATGTTGATTATTATTTTCAACATTCATTTCTTCATTATACACACGACGTCTTCTATTATTTTCTAATGGTACATAATTACGATTATTATAATTTCTATTATAATTATTCCAATAATAATAATAATCCAAATTAGTATACATATTAGAAATTATCTCGTTAGAACGATTAAAATAATTTATTGAATTATTTACAGTAGATATATAATTATTTATTGTATTAAAATAATTATTCATATTTGCGTCTTGTGAATAATAGTAATTTGATTCTGGGTTGGACATTAATATAAATTATATATATTTTTTAAAATATGTTTAAATATAAACCATATTAATATTATAATAATGTCTATTGATTTAACTAAATATAAAGATAAAGGATTAACAGGTTTAGCTAATTTAGGAAATACTTGTTATTTAAATTCTTGTATGCAAATGCTATCACATTGTTATCCTTTAAATGAAATGATTGATAAAATAGATGCAAATTCTATAAACAAAATTGACGATAGTATCTTATTAATAGAATGGAATAATTTAAGAAATTTAATGTGGTCTCAAAATTGTGTTATCTCTCCTAATAGATATGTCAATACAGTGCAAAAAATATCTAAAAATAAAAATATTGAACTATTTAGTGGATTTGCACAAAATGATTTACCTGAATTTTTAGTTTTTATTATTGATGCTTTTCATAATTCTTTAAAAAGAAAAGTTGAAATGAATATTACTGGAACTTCTCTAAATAAAACTGATGAATTAGCTAAAGAATGTTTTATCATGATTAAAAATATGTATTCTGAAACATATTCAGAATTATTAAATTTATTTTATGGAATTCATGTTTCATTATTACATTCTGAAGATAATACTAAAACCTTATCTATTAAACCTGAACCTTTTTGTTTAATTGATTTACCAATTCCCGAAAATATACATTCTTGTAATATTTACAATTGTTTGGATTTATATGTATTACCTGAAGCATTAACTGGTGATAATGCTTGGTTCAATGAAAAAACTAATCAAAAAGAAAATGTTAATAAATGTATTAATTTTTGGAGTTTCCCAGAAATATTAATTATCTCATTTAAAAGATTTAATAATTATAACAAAAAAATTAATACTATTATTACTACCCCAACTTATAATTTAGATTTAAGTAAATATGTAGTTGGTTATGATAAAGAATCCTACAAATATGATCTATTTGGTGTTTGTAATCATAGTGGTGGTTGCCTTGGAGGACATTACACTGCATTTGTAAAAAATGCTAATAATAAATGGTATCATTTTAATGATACTTCTGTTTCTGAAGTTAATGAAAATAATATTATCACTAACAAAGGTTATTGTTATTTTTACAAAAAAATTAAAAATTAAAATAATTGTATTTTAACTATTATTTTATATAATATTTATTTATATATAATAATATGAGTTTATTTAATAATATTACACAAGATTTTTTTGATACATTAAATAGTTTTGGCTCTAATCCCTTTGTTTTAGTAGTATTAGTTTTCATCATTCTTATTTACTATGTTATTTTTGCATTTTTAGGAAATTCAACTCCCGATTCAGATAATTTCCCAAAAGGAGGATTTCTATTTCTTGAAGCAATATTGTGGGCACTACTTATTTTATTAGTATTTATGAATGGATTAGCCTACTTTTTTAATATTAATGTTGTTACCGAATTGAAAGATGTTTTTAATGAAAAACCCGAAATACAAATTGAATCTACTCTTAACCAAAACAAAGATATTTCTGGTGCCTCTTATGATTTTAAAGAAGTTTATCACGTTCCCGGTAATAGATTTAGTTATCATGACGCCCAAGCCGTTTGTAAAGCATTTGATGGTGAAATGGCTACTTATGAACAACTCTTAGAAGAACAAAAAAAAGGTGCTAGTTGGTGCAGTTTTGGTTGGACTAAAGATCAATTAGGTCTATATCCTACCAGTCAAAATCATTTTGATAAATTACAAAAAAAAGAAGGACATGAATATGACTGTGGATTGCCTGGAATTAATGGTAGTTATGTCTCTAATCCTCACATTAAATTAGGTTCTAATTGTTATGGATACAAACCTAAAATTAGTGATTTAGAAAGTGACCTCCTTAAAAATGATGAATTATATCCAAAAACTCATAAAGAAAAACTTTTTGATAAACGTGTTGAATATTGGAAAAATAGAGTCGGTAATATTCTAATTTCACCTTTCAATAATGATAATTGGTTTAAAATACCTTCTGCCTAAAAATAATCTACATCCAAATTATTTAAATATTTTATATCAACTGATCTTTTACTTATTAAATCAGTTGCTAACTTATTAAATGCATCTAAATTCGCCTCTATTATTGTTATCGCTTTTTCTAATCCAAAATTTATTAATTTTATTATATTTTCATCTATTTCTGATTTCGTATTTTCACTTAATGACAAATAAGGACTATTTGGTGTTTGAATCGTCCTTGTAAATTCACCATCATCATAACCAAATAATTCTATATATCTTCGCGCTAAATTATCCGCCTGTTTTAAATCTCCACTCGCACCTGTTGTTATATCCAAATCTCTCATCGAATTAAATAATTTTTCATTCGTATAATTCGTTTTTTCATAATCATTGAAAATTTTATCATACAAAATTATTTCTGCCGCACGACCACCCATCGTTACTATCAAATTTGCTAATAAATATTTCTTCGTTGGATAAGAATTAAACTTCTCCTTCGGCGTAAATAATGTATAACCTCCTGCACCATTTGTATTTGCTGTAATTGTTACCTTTCTTACATCAAAAAAATCTCTAAATAATAATGCCGTTATCGTATGACCCGCCTCATGATACGAAACTAAATTATCTGCATACTCATTCTTTTCTTTATTTACTAGCGGTAATCCTATCGTAATTTTCTCATATGCATCTACTAAATCCTTTGAATTTATTATTGTCCTATTTTGTCTTAATGCTAAAATTATAGCCTCATTTGCCATATTCTCTATATCTGCTCCTGAAAATCCCGATGTTAAAATTGCTATTTCATCTAAATCTGTACCCTCTTCTACACTCTTATCTCTCAAATGCACATCCAAAATCTTACGACGTCCCATTATATCCGGCATACCTACACTTACCTTTCTATCAAATCTTCCTGACCTTGTTAGCGCCGAATCTAAAATATCTACCCTATTTGTTGCAGCCAAAACCACTATCTTATCTGTTTTCTCAAACCCATCCATATTTGTTAAAATCTGATTTAATGTTTGTTCTCTCTCCTCATTACCACCACCACCAAATTGTTCTCCCCTTTTTCTACCTACTGCATCTATTTCATCTATAAATACAACACAAGGTGAATTCTTTTTTGCATTTGTAAATAATTCTCTCACCCTTGCCGCACCTACACCTACAAACATCTGAATAAATTCTGATGCTGAAACTTGAATAAATGATACTCCCGCCTCTCCCGCTACTGCTCGCGCTAATAATGTTTTTCCTGTTCCTGGAGGACCTTCTAATAATACACCTTTTGGAACCTTCGCTCCCACCTCATAATATTTATCTGGATTCTTTAAAAAATCCACTATTTCTTCTAATTCATATTTCGCCTCATCACAACCAGCCACATCTTCAAATGATGTATCAATTTCTGAACTATCAATTACTTCTCTCGATTCTAATCTATTTGCACCCATAGGATTCATCGGACCTCCCGGAAAACCACCACCCCCTCTTTGAATTAATGCTAATACTGTCGTAATCAAAAAATATACTATCACTGCATTCACTAAAAAACTTATTGGATTTGCTCCATTTACAGAATTTGATGCACCTAATTGAACTATTTTGTAATAAATATCATTTTTTATGAGAGAATCAACTATTATATCATTTACTCTTGGTAATCCTGTTTCTAAAAAATGTAAATTACTTAAACTTGGGGCAATCCCATCATATTTATTATCAATTACTACCATAGAATTTATATCATCCGCTGTTTTAATTACACTTACACTATCAATGTGCTTTTGAGAGACTTCTGTTAAAAAATCATTTAAATTCCATTTATCTAACTGGTCTGCACTTTTTGCTAAAGTATTTATTAATTTTGATGGATCATAATCTGGAATATGACTCATCCTAATTACACTTAATCTTGGTTTTGAAACTAATCCGGTTGAAAATCCTGATGCTGACACCAGTAGCAGAGAGATTATAAATTTAATCATAATAATAGTATTAAATTTATATGTTTAAGTAGTAAATTTTAAATGTTTTCTTTCTTTATCTGTTTTAAATTTCGTACGATTTCCTAAAAATTTAAAATATTTTTTAGAGAGATTATATTCTTTTGGCTTTTTTTTCTTCAAAACTTTTAATCTTACATACATTATCATTCCTACCTGCCATATTCTTTTATGTGGATATTTACCCGTTTTATATAATCTCTCCAACTTATTTATCGTATTTTTTACATCATCCAACGTTTTATACTTTATTGGTATTGTATCATTTGGATTCTTATCAATATATACATCAAATGATTTTTTTGGATCATTTGGATTATATAAAAATTGCTGTTTCTTCTTTTTACCACCTTTATATGTTTTCTTACAATTTTTATATGGAGCACAAGATGCTCTCATCGTAAATCCTTTTGGTTTTGAACTTAAACACTTTTTACGAGAGAATCTTCTTGGAAATGTAAAAACTTTATTATCTTCTTTTCTTACACATTTCTTTGTTGAATTATTTGTTTTACAACAATCTATCATTAAAATATATTTATTTTTTTTTTCTACTTTGCTTTGATTTTTTTAAATTTCCTTTTCTTCTTTTTTTTGAAGAATTGTTTTTACCTTCATCTACTATCGTTATTAATTTTATAAATACCTTTTCATCTAAAATATCTGAACCATCAAATTTTTTATTTAATAATGTAAATTTCTCATTAATACGATTTGAATCACCTATATTAAATCCTGGTAAAAGTGCTAAATTTTTATAATCTTTTTTATCAATATTTAATTCACTTAATAATTTAAACATTTCTTATTATATTATGTAAATACTATTTATATATAATCTATTCTTTATTATATATCCTTTTTATAGATGATACATTCGTAAATGTTCTTTTACTTTTTACAAAATCCAATAACTTATTTGCCTCTTTCTCATCATCAAAATATTCTTTAAAACTATCTAATAAAAATTTAAAACTCATTACATTAGCATGCTGAGTTTCAATTAAATTCAATCTACCATCACTTATTTTTATTATTGGTGATTTAATATTTTTATCAGAAAAATCTGTTATGATAGACCCTGTTAAATTATTTTTTTTATCTCTTAATTCTTTTACCTGTTCATTTAATTTCTTTTGTTGATTGTCTAAGACCACCCATTTTTTAATATTTTCTTCTAAACTCATTGATTTATATTAATTCTAAATAATTATTTAAATATTTAAAATTAATAATTATTTAATTTATCTTCTTCTGCGTGTACGTTTTTTGCTTGATTTTTTACTCGCTTTACGTGACTTTCTGTTTTTTAAATATCTGTGTAATAAAAATATACCCGCTGGGACACTTGCATCTGCTAAAAAAGAACCTCCTCTTTTTGATTTTCTACGTTTACCACCCTGCTGCTTCTGACGTTGCTGCTGACGCTGCTGTCTTGATTGACGACGTCTGCGACCTCCCGCCTGGTTTTCCATATTCATCATATCTAAAGTCATTTATATATTATCACTAGAAAAAAATTATAATTTACTCATTTTATTATTATAACGAATTAATAAAACTAAAACTCCTAAATGTAATAAAAAACTTACTAAAATAAAAAATATAAAGAAAAATAAGTAAATTGATATTTCTTTAAAAACATAATCTAATAAGGGTTTTAAAAAATTCTTTATTTCTTTCTTAAATTCTTTTGAATTTAAAGTTTTTAAACATTGGTCGTATATAAAATTATTATTCTTCATATTGTTTAAATTAATAATTAGAATTTATTTAATTTATTTTTGCGTGTTATTTTATTTTCATTTTTCTATTTTATTTATTAAATGAATAATAGTATATTCGATTTAAACCAAAGATTCAATTTTTCTATTTTAAATTTAGGTAATCCTACTCTAGCAAATAATAATAATTATGTTAGCAAAATTAGTCATGGTATGACTAACAAAAATTTATATATTCAATTACCTAAATGTACCACTAAACAAGGTATCATTAAAAGTTCTTCTAAAACATACACTGAACTTAATTTTTGTATTTCTCAAAAAAATGTTATCGACTTTTTTGAAAATTTAGAAAAATTCTGCACCGAAAAAATTTACAATAATAGAGAATTATGGTTTTATGAATCTTCTAATATGGAAAAAACCGATATTGATGAATTAATTTTATCCACTATGAAACCTTATAAACACGGAAAAAATTTCTTACTTAAAACCTACATCAAATTAGATAAATTAAATATTTATGATGAAAATGAAAATAAAATTTCAATTGATGATTTTGATAATACTCATGAATTCATTCCTTTAGTAAATATTAATAATATTAAATTTTCTACTAAAAACTTCAGCATTGAAATATTTTTAACTCAAATGATGGTCTTATTACCTTCTGACGAATTTGAAAAACAATTACTTATTAAAACAGAACAACCAAAACATTTAGTCAAATCTAATACTATAACACCTACTGAACCAATAAATAATCATGAATCTACTAATAACATTACTTTAAATACTATTGAATCTAATACTGAATCTAATACTGAATCTAGTAAAAATTCTACTTCTTTAACTACTGATATTCTGTCAGAATCTCAAGAAATAATTACCACTTCTGAATCTTCCCCTGAAATTGTTACAGAGGAAGATACTTCTGCTTTAGTAAAAGAACCCGAATCATCTGAAAATAATGAATTTAAATATTTAATGAATGGTGATTTAGAAACTGTTAACATTTTTGATATTCATGAAACCAAAGATAATATTATCGATTTAAAATCGCATGAAGAAATCTATTTAGAGATTTATAAAACCGCAAAACAAAAAGCAAAAGAAATTAGAAAAAATGCTATCGCTGCTTTTTTGGAAGCAAAAAAAATTAAAATTAAATATAATTTAGATAATCTTGATATTGAAAGTAGTGATGATGATGAAGATTTCTTAAATTTTGATAGTTAAAATTTGAATTTTAGAAATAATTAAATAATTATGAAATTATTTTATTATTTATTTTATATAAATGGCTGCTTTCAAGAAATTCTTTAAAGACTTGAAAAATGAACATGTTTTAGGAATTGTAGGTTTAGTATTTTTAGTATTTGCTTTATACCAATATTCTAACAATAAAAATGTATTCCAATTAGGAATGACACCTATGACTGCTCCCGCTCCCGCGAAAGGAACCAGTGATAAACCATCAGTTAAAGTTGTAGGCGCTTCTGGACAAAACGCATACGCTCCATATAATGGTGCCGCACAGTCTGCATCTAACTCCGCCACCACTTCGTCTGCTATGAATAAACCTGTCGCTAATCCTGCCGATTTACTTCCTAGTGATGCTAATAGTGCATGGGCGGCAATGAACCCTGTAGGTGAAATGAAAAGTGTAAGCTTATTAAATCCACAGCAAGTTGTTGGAGTTAACACACAGGGTTCATCTTTAAGAAATGCTAACTTACAACTAAGATCTGAACCTCCTAATCCTAGAACTAACACTAATTGTCCATGGAATATTTCCACCATTGAAGATGATAAGTTTAGAAAACAATTAGAAATTGGTACTGGTGCATAAATTTATTATTAACAAAATATTATAGTTTATTATTATAATATTTTATATTATAATGAATAATTTCATTTTTAATACTATTTTAACAATATTTATTATTGTTATCGCATATCGTATTTATATTACTTCTGACTCTTTCCAATTAAGATGTATTATATCTGATGTTAATGGAAATAAATATTGCGTTCGTGATAGATCCAAACTTGAAATGGCTGCTGATAAATTAGCCAATGTTAATGTTAAATTAAATAAACTTGTTAAACATTTAGGAGAAAAATATCCCGAAAAAGATAATGTTAAACGTTTAGTTAAAGGATACAACCCTCGTAAAATTTATGAAACATTACCAACTAGCGAATATACTGCTTATAGTGAAAATAAAGGAGAAAAACTCGCATTTTGTTTAGATACTGAGAAAAATAGTAAAGGCCGTATCATAGATGATAATACTTTAATGTATGTTGCTTTACATGAAGTTAGTCATATTGCCACTAAATCAATTGGTCATGGTGATGAATTTTGGACTAATTTCAAATTTATATTAACTGAAGCTAAAGAAATTAATATTTATAATCCAATTGATTATAAAAATAATCCAGCCAGATATTGTGGTATGAATATTACAGATAATCCATATTATGATTATTGATTATTACTATAAATTACATCATATAAATTATATTTATTCGTATTATCAATATGTATTGATTTACTCATAAAACTATATTTATCATAATCTAATTTTGGAAAAAATGTATCACATTCTATTTCATCATCTATTAAAGTTACATAAATGTTTTTAACCACAAATATATTTGTTTTATTTAAAAATAAATCATATATATTTTCTCCACCAATTACCCATAATTCTTCATAATTTTTATTATCTAAAAACTCTTTTAAATTTATCTCATTTTTAAAAGATCTAGTTATATTATTATTCTCATCTATATTATCAATTTTTAATGAACTACTTAATATTAAATTATCCCTATTTGGTAGTGACCTGTTATTTAAACTTAAATAAGTATTTTTTCCCATTATTATCGCATTTTTTTTATTACCAGTTGTTAAATTCTTAAACTTTTTTAAATCACTTGATATCTTCCATGGTAATGAATTATCTTTACCAATTCCTTTATTATTACTATAAGCAACTATAATATTTACAAACATTAATATATAAAATTATATGCTTGTATTTATATAGATGTCAGATATATTTAAACTTTATATTAATAATAATAATAATTTAACAGATTTATACTTATTTATTAAAAATAAATACTTAGCAAATAAATTACTTGAGTCTATTGCCGAACTTCAATCTAAATATCA
>Ga0257126_1002177_pt1 | contig 13150 bp, 17 predicted proteins | sample SI060_120mmetaG_FD_190151 | JGI IMG/M metagenome (GOLD analysis project Ga0257126, IMG submission 190151) | Marine microbial communities from Saanich Inlet, British Columbia, Canada - SI060_120m | ecosystem: Environmental > Aquatic > Marine > Inlet | place: Canada: British Columbia | collected... | reverse complement strand
TTTCGACTTGCTCAGAAATTTGTGGCTTGTAATCATTGGGGTCAACGATAAAAGGCAATGCAATTAGCCCAGCGATAACGACAATAACAATAAAAGCGATGAGTTTGAGCAAGGTGCGCATAATCGGGTTTTCCTAAATCGTATTATCTAAAAGACAAGTGCAGCAACAAGTTAGTTCTGTATTTAGTCGCCCACTATTTTATAATTAAATTGCTCATAATTGAGCGAATAATTGAGTAATTTCTGCGTGACTATTGTATAGGTTTTTTCATTATCTTTGACATGGAAAATACGATTAGGGGAATAATTACCTTTACCAACGATCATTGTTTCTTTTTGACTGATGTCTTCGACAGGCGGTAGATAAAGGCATTTTATCTCAGTTGCATTGCCTTTAGGGGAGAGGGAAGCGGCAGCTGGATTACCTGGATGAATCTGTAAACCAATTTGCACGGTATCGTTATTATCAATATGCAACCAACGGATAGTGCCTAATTTTGGTGGCATATCCGTTTCAAAACACCCAGAAAATCACCAATATTCAATGCTGGGATATCGGCCTTATTACATTTGGCCATGAGGCCTGCACTGCCTTGGTTATCAATCGTCCACTCTGTTGTCTCTGCACCCTCAGTTGAAGTGAGACAATGATGAATTGCATCAAAGCCATTAGCAAGCCTGATAGGTCGTGCGGTAACAGACGGCAGCCTTTGGTATTGACGTTGATAACTGGCGTTAAATTGTGGAATGACTTTCTTTAATAATTGAATATCTAAGTCATATCGTCCTAATGTACTTGTGCTGGCTGCTGCATCAAAAATTTGTTCAATGGCAAACAGAACACCTTGGGGGTTAAGCATCCGTATTTCAGCCTGTTGCCGTTTTTCTGGATCGATATGATGAAGTGGTATGGGCATCGTGTCGCTATTACAAACTAGACTAAAACCACCGGCTAAAACGGTATTGTTATCGGCACTCTTTTGATGGTCTGATAACGGTGTAATGGTGACTTTCCCAGCCATTTTTGCCATTAAATTAAACAGCCTAAAAACATCGTACTTACTCAGGCTATATGGATCTGCGATACCCGTTAGCATGATTTGACAGTAGTGGTGAATAAATGGCTTTTTAGTCACTGTTGTTTTTAATGAAGCGGGTTTATCGAGTACATCACTGGCTTCACAATAAAGATAAAGTTGGTGCAATTCGTGGACCGCGCCTGTCGGAGCAGCATGATAATGACGAAAGGCATGTGTAATCAATAAACCAATAGATTCTGTTGCACGAATAATGGCAAACAAAAACTGATTATCCAATTGCGGACGGTGTCCTTGTTGATAAGCAGCCATCACAACAGTTTATAGCCTAAAGCCAGCTCTTCAAGAAAAATATTGAGTTGGCTAATTTTAGTTTCAAAGACGGCTGGTTTAGCCATTTCTAATTTAACGGCTTCAACATCACGATTAAATACAAAGGCATTGACGGGGGCACGATATAGCTCGAGTAGTGCTAGCCGTGTATCGTTAGCCAAAGCGATACGGTTCAATGGAATTAATTTTTCTAATAAAGCATCAATAGTTGCCATAGGATCATCTTCAGGTAATGTAACTATCCAATTAGCGAGGATCTTAGGGTCAACAATTGTTTTCAGTTTTGTTTCAGAAAGAGTGGGTGTATAGAGTGATAAAGCAGGTAAATCAGCCGCAGGTGATTTACGGCGTATCAGGCGTTTGGATAATGAACTTAACAGTGATGCTTTTTTAGCTTGTTTAACTTCGGGTTTAAGGGCTAGTTTTGGTAACGCTTCGATGATTTTAGGTGTAGGTTTAGTGAGTGGTTTAACGTTATCGGCTTGTTTTTCAAGCGCCACTTTTTCATCAACCGCATTCAATATTTCTGCAAGTTGTTTAGTGCGAATAGGCTTTTTAATGATGAAGTCAGCTAAGGCGTTGGTTTGGTTTTTCTGAGCCAAAGCGGCACAAACACCACGTCTGTGACTACGTAACATTGAACGGCCCTCCTCGGTATCTAGACCGAAGATAAATAGATCAATCCAGATTGGCTGACGGCCCATTCACTGTTTAAGCGTGAATCAGAGAGTTGCAAAACGGAGTTCAAAGATGCCATATCAATATTATTGATACCACAAAGCTTAATTCGAAGCGTCGCCATTAAGATGTTGCTCCAGCATCATTACCTTTATCTTCACGGATGCGAACAGTCTTAATGGCATTGTCTGAAGTTTGCACAACCTCGATAACATATTGTTCAATACGCAAACTGACATTGGGTTCAGGGATACTTTCCAAGTATTCTAGAATGAGACCATTGATAGTTTTAGGGCCTTCAGTTGGGAGTTTCCAGTGGTTGCTTCGATTAATTTCACGGATATTAGCTGAACCATTAATCAGGTAGCTACCATCTTCTTGTGGATGAATATCTTTAACCTTATCTAAAAGATCATCAGTAAATTCACCAACGATTTCACGGAAAATATCTTCCAAAGTAATCAGTCCAATTAAATCACCATATTCATCTACAACGAGGCCTGTCCGTCGTTTATTTCGTTGAAAATGAATTAATTGCGTATTAAGTGGAGTCCCTTCAGGCACGAAATATGCCGCTTTAACAATCCCGTTAAGGGTGTCAAGCGTTAAATTGTCTTGTGCTAATAAATGTAAGGCTTTACGCACATGCAAAATGCCAATTAACTTATCGAGACTTGTTTCATAAACGGGTAAGCGTGTATTCGCACAATAAGATAATTGTTTGATGATGTCAGACAAAGGCGCATTGATATTAAGGCCATCGATCTCATTTCTCGGTACCATCACATCGTCTACGGTGACTTTTTCCAAGTCCAAAATACTCATTAGCATTCTTTTATGGCGTTTAGGAATCAGGCCTCCTGCTTCTTTGAGTGCCATTCTTAACTCTTCGGAATTAATAGCATCTGACGTACTATCATCAGGCTTAATGCCAAATAAATTTAATAGCCTATTGGTAATTAAATTGGTAAACCAAACCAGTGGATACAGTAAAATTAAAAGCGGTTTAAGAATAAAACTGGCCGGAAATGCAATGCGTTCTGGGTGAAGTGCAGCAAACGTTTTTGGGGTAACTTCAGCGAAAAGGAGGATGATCAACGTTAATGTAAAGGTGGCGATGACAATCCCATTTTCACCGAATAATTTAACGCCAATGATAGTGGCAATAGCTGAGGCCAAAATATTGACAAAATTATTTCCTAATAAAATCAAACCAATAAGGCGGTCGGGCCGACGCAATAATTCACTTGCGCGCATTGCACCGGGGTGACCTTCTTGCTCTAAATGACGCAAGCGGTAGCGATTCAAAGACATTAAGGCTGTTTCAGAGCTTGAAAAAAAAGCTGAAAAAACCAGTAAAATGAATAAGATAGAAAATAAAAGTGTTAACGAAGTGCTTTCAAGCATGATGTGTTTTTATGCGCGCCTATGATTGAGACAAAATAAATTCCAATACGAATTTGCTACCAAAATAAGCCAAAACTAAAAATAAAAACCCGACTAAAGTCCACTTTATGGCAGTTTGGCCTCGCCAACCGTATTGCCAACGTCCCCATAGCAAGGTGGCAAAAACACACCAAGCGATCAAGGATAGTACCGTCTTATGGGCAAGGTGCTGAGCAAAGATGTCATTAAGAAAAACGAAGCCCGTAATCAAACCAATTGTCAGCAAAATAAAGCCGCCACTAATTAACTGAAACAAGCTGGTTTCCATTGATTGTAAAGGGGGTAACTGGCGCATTATGCTGGCCAATTGACGTTGGCGTATCTGCCGTTCTTGAATGGCTAAAACAATAGCTTGAATGGCGGCTAAAGTGAATAAGCTATAGGCAGTTAAAGACAATAGAATATGCCACTCTAATGCTGGAGAAGAAAGTCCTTCTGCCGGTGTGATTGGCATACTTGATTTAAGAATAAGCGTCAAAGCGACCAAGGGATAAATTAAAATCCCTGGGTGAGCGGCATTGCCTTTTAAGCCCAACAGATAAGCAATGAATGCCATCACCCAAGCTGCAACTGTCATGGTGCTAAACAAGCTAACATCCCAACCGCCGGCGGCACGCATCGTGAAGAAGATATCTGCCCCATGAAAGATCAGTGCTAATACAGTTAATAAACCGACGGGCAATGCCAATGCCTGCGCCTTACCACTTTGTACAAAGTGACGAATCAAAGTCACACTACAAACAAGATAGAGTAATAGGGCAAGAGAATTTGCGATAGCCATTATGGGCGTTCCACGTCACACGATATAATAAATGTCATAGCAGCATGATAAACTGATGTAATCATAATCACACAAATATATCAGTTATAATTAGTAAGAATGTATCAATGATACGAATAGAGCAATAACAAGGTGAACCATGTTTGATAGTTTAAGCGACCGCTTAGGAAGTACATTACAAAAGTTACGTGGCCAAGGCCGGCTAACAGAAAGTAATATCAAAGATAGCTTGCGAGAAGTGCGCATGGCGTTACTTGAAGCAGATGTGGCATTACCCGTTGTAAAAGCCTTTATAGATCGTGTGAAAGAACGAGCAATGGGTCAGGATGTACTCCGAAGTCTGACGCCAGGTCAAGCCTTAATCAAAGTTGTTAATGATGAATTAGTCGCCGTCATGGGCGAGGCTAATGAGTCGCTGAACCTTAATATGCAGCCTCCAGCTGTAATTTTAATGGCAGGTTTACAAGGAGCGGGTAAGACGACCAGTGTTGCTAAACTCGCCCGCTGGCTAAAAGAAAATCAGAAGAAATCTGTGATGGTCGCGAGTGCCGACGTCTATCGTCCTGCTGCAATCGAACAATTAAAAACGTTGGCGGCCGAAGTTGAAGCCAAGTTCTTCCCAAGCGACATTAGCCAAGACCCAGTTGATATTGCACAAGCAGCTGTGGCAGAAGCGAAACTGAAATTTATTGATGTTGTCATTATTGATACTGCCGGACGTTTGGCTGTTGATGAAGAAATGATGGCTGAGATTAAACGCTTACACAGCGCTATTAACCCGATTGAGACCTTATTTACTGTTGATAGTATGACGGGGCAAGATGCGGCGGTGACAGCTGAAGCCTTTAATCAGGCACTGCCTCTGACCGGTATAATTCTGACTAAAACAGACGGTGATGCTCGCGGTGGTGCGGCGTTATCAATTCGCCATATTACTGGCAAACCCATCAAATTTATGGGTGTGGGTGAAAAAACAACGGCATTAGAGCCTTTTCATCCCGATCGGGTGGTATCGCGTATTTTGGGTATGGGTGATGTCTTATCGCTGGTGGAAGAAGCCCAGCAAAAAATGGATCAAGGCTCAGCTGAGAAACTAGCCAATAAGCTAAAAAAAGGTAAAAAATTCGACTTAGAAGATTTCCGCGATCAGTTACGTCAAATGGGTAAAATGGGTGGGATTGGCTCAATGATGGATAAATTGCCAGGTATGGCAAATATCCCAGCCGCAGCCAAGCAACAAGTAGATGACAAAGAATTGAGTCGGTTAGAAGCCATTATCAATTCAATGACGATTAAAGAACGCCAACGGCCAGATATTATCAAAGGGTCACGCAAAAAGCGCATCGCAGCAGGCTGCGGCATGCAAATTCAAGATGTAAATAGATTGCTAAAGCAGTTTGCTCAAATGCAAAAAATGATGAAGAAAATGAGCCAGAAGGGCGGTATGGCGAAGATGATGCGTGGTCTAGGTGGGCGGTTTCCATCTGGCGGTGGCATGCCATTTTAAAACAAGGCCAATTTAAGCTGTTCAAATGCAAGATAAGTGCGTAAAATATTTCTGTTTTTCGATCCAGTTTTAAACAGGCAGTAATATGGTCACAATTAGAATGTCTCGCAGTGGTGCTAAAAAGCACCCTTATTATAATGTTGTAGTTGCAGATTCACGTAATAAACGTGATGGTCGTTGCATCGAACGTGTTGGTTTCTTTAATCCGTTGGCGCAAGGTCAAGAAGAGAAATTACGTTTGGATATGGAACGCATTACACATTGGATCAGCCTTGGTGCACAAACGTCAGAACGTGTTGCTAGTTTGATCGTACAAGTGCAAAAAGCAGCATAGACAGCATATAAGGGTATCGGTATGGATACTTCCGAGGAGTTTATCCCGGTTGGTAAAATTGCCGGTGTCTTTGGGATTAAAGGCTGGATGAAAGTCTTTTCACACACCGATCCCAGAAAAAATATATTAAGTTACTCACCGCTTTACCTTTCATTGAAAGGGGAGTGGGTAGAAGCAAAAATATCCAAAGGGCGTGTTCAAGGTAAAGGGATTGTCATCGCATTAGAGAATGTGACTGACCCAGAGCAAGTTTTACCGTTAATTGGCACGGTCTTGGCTATAAAAAAAGAACAGTTAAGGCCAAATGGTTCCGACGAGTTTTATTGGTCAGAATTGACGGGATTAACAGTGATTAATTTGGATGATGTTGTATTGGGCCAAGTTGATAGTTTAATGGAAACCGGTGGACACGACGTACTGGTGGTAAAAGACAAAGAACAAAAGACGCAGCGTTTGATTCCATTTGTACTGGAAGATATCGTTCAAAAAGTTGACCTTGATGGCGGGTTTATTCAGGTTAATTGGGAAAGTGATTATTGAGGTAACAAGAACATGCGCGTAGGTGTAGTGTCGTTGTTTCCTCAGATGTTTGATGCAATAACTGAGTATGGTGTAACAGGCCGAGCAGTAAGAGATGACTTGTTAAAGCTAGACTATTGGAATCCACGTGATTTCACACAGGATAAGCATAAAACAGTAGATGATAGGCCTTATGGCGGTGGCCCAGGAATGGTGATGAAAGTCGCGCCATTGCAAAAAGCCATCCAGGCTGCAAAACAGCAGTTAGGCCCGAAGACAAAAGTGATTGCGTTGTCGCCGCAAGGCAGACAATTAGATCAAAAAGGTCTGCAAGAATTGGCAGCAAGAGAAGAAGTAATCTTAGTTGCAGGACGTTATGAAGGGTTTGATGAACGTCTGATAGATCAAGAGATAGATGAGGAATGGTCAATAGGTGACTATGTCCTCAGCGGGGGTGAGCTTGCAGCCATGGTCATGATTGATGGCATAGCAAGGTTATTACCCGGTGTGTTAGGTGATGAAGAATCGGCACAACAAGATTCTTTTATGGCTGGTTTATTAGACCACCCACATTACACACGACCAGAACAATTGGCAGAACAGATTGTGCCTAGCGTGTTATTAGGCGGAGATCATAAGGCAATACGACAGTGGCGCCTTAAACAATCGTTAGGCCGAACGTGGTTAAGGCGACCTGACTTATTAGCAGTGATGACACTGAATGATGAGCAGACCGCATTGTTAGAGAAATTTATTGCCGAGTGGCAAGAAGAGCAGTAGGAATTTAGGAGTAGAACAATGAGTAATATTATTGAGCAGCTAAATGCTGAACAAATGAGACAGGATATTCCTGTATTTTCTTCAGGTGATACTGTTGTTGTTAAAGTCAAAATAAAAGAGGGTGACCGCGAGCGTGAACAAGCCTTTGAAGGCGTTGTTATTGCAAAACGTAATCGTGGCATTCACTCAGCTTTCACCGTTCGTAAAATTTCAAATGGTGTTGGTGTTGAGCGTGTTTTTCAAACACATAGCTTGGCGTTAGCAAGTATAGAAGTTATCCGTCGTGGTGATGTACGTCGCGCTAAACTATACTATTTACGTGAATTGACCGGTAAAGCAGCACGTATTAAAGAAAAATTAGCTTAAGTCCTTGCCGTATTAGGCATGTTGGGCCTGTTTAAGGCGCATCAAGAAAAAGAGAAGGTGTTGCCATTAACTGCAGCGCCTTTTTTTGTGGCAGAAATTTGAGTCGGCTTTCGGTATGATGCAGTGATGACAAAAATGCATCAGATAACCTTACCTTTGCCTAATGGTCCAATTAAGCAATTACTATTGCTGATAGAGGGGGGAGAATTACAAAGTATTTCCGTGGACTTTGAGCACACAGAAAAAACAACAGCATCAGTAACTATACCAGGGAATATAAGCGAAATTACCCAACAATTATGCCAGTATAGTGAGCAAGCTCATAACAACTGGTCCCTAGGTTTACCTGAGTCTGGAACAGAGTTTCAGCGACGGGTTTGGCAATATTTACAAACGATTCCTATGGGGACAACCCAGAGTTACGGAAAAGTAGCCCAAGCACTTAACAGCTCAGCAAGGGCGGTAGGTAATGCCTGTCGTGCTAACCCCTACTTACTCGTTGTACCTTGTCACCGTGTAGTTAAAAGTAATGGTATTGGCGGTTTTGGGGGCAAAATTGATGGGGAAGCGATTGCGATAAAGCAATGGTTGTTGGCGCATGAAAGAAAGTAATGTTATCGATTCTCCGGCTTACCTTCAGCCTTTTTTAGATAGCTTATGGTTAGAGTCTGGTTTGAGCAAAAATACAGTTGAGGCTTATCAACGCGATTTATTGGCTTTTGCTGCTTGGTTAAGCAAAGATGAGATCACTTTATCATCTGCGACACGCGAAGATATTTTACGTTATCAAGGTGTACGTTTGCGAGAAAGCAGAAAAGCCCGTAGCGAAGCCCGTTTGTTATCGAGCCTAAGACGTTTTTATCGCTATCTGTGTCGTGAAGAAATACGTGAGTCCGATCCAACAACACAAATCGAGTCTCCACGCTTAGGACGTCCCTTACCAGAAGGGTTAACAGAAGAAGAGGTTGAAGCATTATTAGAACAACCGGATATCAAGCAAAATCTAGGGTTACGTGACAGGACTATGTTAGAAGTGCTTTATGCAACAGGTTTACGGGTTTCTGAATTAGTGTCGTTGACAGTTGAGCAACTCAATATGCGCCAAGGTCTGATTCGATGCATAGGCAAAGGTAATAAAGAACGTTTAGTCCCTTTAGGTGAAGTAGCATTAGACTGGCTACAGCAATACCAAATAGAGGCAAGACCGCTTTTGTTATTAGGTCATGTAAGTGAAGATCTGTTCCCGACTCGCCGTGGCAAGGCGATGACACGGCAAGCATTTTGGTATTTGATCAAGCGCTATGCACAACAGGCTGAGATCAAGAAGCACTTATCTCCTCATACCCTACGTCACGCTTTTGCGACTCATTTACTCAACCATGGCGCAGATTTAAGGGTGGTACAACTACTTCTAGGGCATTCAGATTTATCAACAACCCAAATTTATACCCATGTTGCACGCGAAAGGCTCAAATCACTTCATGCAAGTCATCACCCTAGGGCCTAGCAGTGATAAAATCATCATATTACAGAACAAAAGGAAATTAAAATGCCAGCATTCGATATCGTTTCTGAAGTTGACCAACACGAATTAACTAACGCAGTCGATCAGGCAAACCGGGAATTAGCGAATAGATTCGATTTTCGCGGCAGTGATGCCAAAGTTGAACAATCAGCTAAGGTACTGACCTTATTTGCAGACAGCGATTTTCAATTAGATCAGTTATTGGATATTTTACGATTGAAATTGGTCAAACGGAAAATAGAAATTAGTTGCTTAGAAGTAAAAGATAGTGTCGGTCACGGAAAGCTGCGTAAACAAGAAGTCATAATACGTGAAGGTATAGATAAGGATCTATCAAGAAAAATCGTGAAGTTAGTGAAAGAGAGCAAGATCAAAGTTCAAGTGGCAGTGCAAGGAGAGAGCGTCCGCGTGACAGGAAAAAAACGGGATGATTTACAACAAGTAATGGCATTATTAAGGGGCAATGACAGTCTTGAGATGCCTTTACAATTTAATAACTTTAGAGATTAAAAGGATTCACAATGTTAAAACGTTATTTAGCCTTATTGGCCGTATTCACATGGGCGGGGATGGCACATGCAGATGCGGCACTAAAAGCCAAACTTGAAGCATTGTTACCTGGGATGGTCGTTGAGAGCATGACACCGCTAGATAACACGGGTTTTGTCGAAGCAGTTGTTGATGGCCAAGTCGTTTATTTTTCTAAAGACGCACGTTATGTTTTTCAGGGTGAAGTTATCGCTTTAGAGACACGCCAGAATATAACCGAACTCAAACAAGCAAGCATCAAAAAGACAATATTAGCGGCTTTAAATGAAGACGATATGATTGTATTTGAACCGAAAAAAACGGAACATACCTTGACTGTTTTTACTGATATTGACTGTGGTTACTGCCGTAAATTACACCAACAAATGTCAGAATATAATGATCTGGGAATTAAGATTCGTTACATGGCCTTCCCTCGTTCAGGCCCAAACTCTGAGTCTTTTGATAAAGCGGTTAATGTTTGGTGTTCAGAAGACAGACAACAAGCAATGACAGAGTCCAAAGCGGGGACTAGCCTTAAAAGTGAAGCTTGTGATAACCCAGTCGCAGCACACTTTGATGCTGGACGTCGTTTGGGTGTGACAGGGACTCCGGCCTTGTTTTTAGATTCAGGTGAGTTACTGCCGGGTTATATTCCACCACAACGTTTAAAAGCGATTCTAGACAAAAAAGCTTAAACCAAACGTACTGTAGACGCAGCCTCAGGGCTGCGTTGATCAAATAGCTGTAATTGATATCCATCGAATAATATAAAGCTAGGAGACTGTTGCCAATCGCCTAAAACGAGTCGGAAAGCACCGTTATCTAAGTGATGAATAGCAGGCCGGTGGGTATGACCATGTAGCAAATATTGGACGTGATGTTTTTTCATTACTCGGCTAACTTCGTCATGATTGACATCCATTATTGTGGCTGTCTTATGTTGTTTTTGTTCACGACTTTTCTGCTTAATTTTATCTGAAACTCCTTGGCGATAACTGGCCGATAAAAATAAGAAGCACCATTGAAGAAAACGATTACGACTCCAACGACGGTAACGCTGATAACTGACATCGTCAGTACACAAACTATCCCCATGCATTAATAAAATGGCTTTGCCGGCTAAGTTGATTTTAGTGGGGTCAGCTAATAGCGTCATACCGCAGCGTTCGGCAAAGGCCTTGCCTATCATGAAGTCACGATTGCCGACCATCAAGTAACTAGTAATACCAACTTGGTTTAAGGCCATTAATTGGTCAATTAATGGTTGAAACTCGTCCGGCACAATATCATCACCTAACCAAGTATTAAAGAGGTCACCGAGGATATAAAGCTGGTCAATATTGGGGGCTTGTTTTACTAAAAATTCGACCGTAAGTTGAATCAACTCAGGCTGAGCTGGACTCAGATGCAAATCTGAAATAAATAAAGTCGACATGAATTTAAATTAACCCCTTAGAGCGAAATGCTAATTAAGGGGTACGATATCAAATCAGTCGATAACAGTGGCGCTGTTAATTACAACATCATCAGTCGGTACGTCTTGATGATGTCCTTTTGAACCCGTGCTGACAGCGCGAATTTCATCAACCACATCCATGCCTTCAACGACATGAGCAAAGACAGCATAGCCCCATGCATCGCGATTTTCAGCACGGAAGTTGAGAAAGTCATTATCAACGGTATTGATGAAAAATTGTGCGGTAGCTGAATGCGGGTCGCCTGTTCTTGCCATTGCAAGTGAACCACGGACATTGGTTAAGCCATTATTAGCTTCATTTTCAATGGGGTCGTTAACTGTTTTTTGTTCGAAATTTGCATCAAACCCACCACCTTGGACCATAAAGTCCTTGATGACGCGATGAAAAATAGTGCCGTTATAAAAGTCAGCTTCAACGTAACTTAAAAAATTAGCGACCGTGTTAGGTGCTTTATCAGCATTGAGCTCGATGACAATGTCACCATGAGAAGTAGAGAGTTTAACTTTTGGCAAAACATTGCCTCCTTCAGCATAAGCAGTAAATGAAATGAGTGTAAAAAAAAGTGGGGCCAAGTAACGAAAAAACAGTTTCATGAAAATTGGATCCAGTGATTGATAATAAAGTGGCTATGATAGTGTAAATAAGCGATTAAGTGGAGTGTTTAAGCTACTTTTAAATTCCAACATCACGTAAAATATTCACCATGCTGCAGATACATAATAGTTTAACCAAACAAAAAGAGCGTTTTATACCCATCGAGCCAGGCAAAGTATCACTTTATGTCTGCGGGATGACAGTCTATGATTTTTGTCATGTTGGTCATGCACGGGTGATGGTGGTATTTGATGTCGTGACACGCTATCTCAAAGCGAGTGGTTATGACGTCACTTATATTCGAAATATCACCGACATTGACGATAAAATCATTGCCCGAGCCAATGAAAATAAGGAAACGATTCAAACGCTAACCGAACGGTTTATTGCTGAAATGCATCAAGATGCTGATGCATTAGGCGTAGAAAGACCGAGTGCCGAACCCAAAGCAACTGAAGCAATAGCTGAAATGTTGGCGATGATTGAAACCTTAATCACCAAAGGCTTAGCGTACGCGGCGGACAATGGCGATGTCTATTACGATGTCAGTGAATTTCCTGGTTATGGTAAGTTATCAGGTCGGAATATAGATGAGTTGCGGGCTGGAGAGCGTGTAGCGGTAAATGAAGCGAAACAAGATCCAATGGACTTTGTTTTATGGAAAGCAGCAAAACCTGAAGAGCCTGCATGGGATTCACCATGGGGCAGAGGTCGCCCTGGTTGGCATATTGAATGTTCAGCGATGTCTGCACATTGTCTTGGTGAACGATTTGATATTCATGGCGGGGGGCAAGATTTACAATTCCCACACCATGAAAATGAAATAGCACAATCAGAAGGGGCACATGGCTGCCAGTCTGTTAATTACTGGATGCATAATGGTTTTGTGCGTATTGATGATGAAAAAATGTCTAAATCATTAGGTAATTTTTTTACTGTCAGAGAAGTATTAGAAAAATATGCGCCAGAAGTTGTACGATATTTTATATTGACTAGTCAGTATCGTAGCCCGCTTAATTATTCAGAAGAACAGCTTGAGCAAGCAAAAAATTCGCTGACCAAATTTTATAGCGCATTGCGTGATATTAATATTGATAACACAGTGGATTGGCAACAAGATGAAGAATATGGCACTCGCTTTAAAGCAGCCATGGACGATGACTTTAATACTGCCTTAGCCTTATCGGTTATGTCTGATGTCAGGCAAGGGTTAAATAAAGCTCATGAACAACAGCAACTTG
>Ga0257126_1002173_pt1 | contig 13162 bp, 19 predicted proteins | sample SI060_120mmetaG_FD_190151 | JGI IMG/M metagenome (GOLD analysis project Ga0257126, IMG submission 190151) | Marine microbial communities from Saanich Inlet, British Columbia, Canada - SI060_120m | ecosystem: Environmental > Aquatic > Marine > Inlet | place: Canada: British Columbia | collected... | reverse complement strand
TTGAGCAGCCAATTGAGTACCTAGAGCACCTCTTCCCATAGCAGTAGCACCACTTGCCATACCACCGGTTGTAGCGGTACTAGCCAACCCTGAGTTAGCGGCACTTGATGCAGCACTTGATGCAGCCACTGATGCACCAGCACTAACGAAACTACCTGCACCAAAGCCAGCCACTGCACCCAGCACCGCTGTCATCCTTGGGTCCCACCCCTGTGACTCACCTACTTTGTTTACCACAAAGGAGGCGATCAGGGGGACTGCTACACTAGCCATTACCTTTGGGTCGTGGTTGAGTGTGATTCAGAGCCGACAGTGTTAGTACCACCCATGTTCCCTTGTAGGAAGTTGCCAAACTGAGCAGCGTTATTCCAAGGTTTCATAGCAGCGTAGTCGTATCTCTGCTTGGCATCGTTCATGATAGCCTGGTTCATCTGCTGTTGTGGCAGACCAACCTGATTGTACAAGCCTTGTGCAATCTGCATCGGCATACTCATGATACTACCGTACTGTTGTAGTGCTCCCATCTGTGTTTGTGCTGCATTATTTTGAGCATTCAAAGATGCCCGACCATATTGGCCAATGGCATCTGACTGTTGCTGCTGTGCCTGGCCGTAAGCATTGCCATACATGGCAGCAAGGTTATTGCTAACCTGATCGTTGGCTGCATCCATGACCTGGTTGTTCAGTAGATCACCACGGCTTGATCCACCATGCTGCCCTGACATTACCTGTCCACCTCTGACCTGGGTATTCAACTTGGCCGCCTCTTCCCCTGCCATCTGGGTGTAAGAATCGGCCAGTCCCTGCCAGGGTGTGCCTTCACCTGTCTGTACCTGACCCGACATCATCTGCCCCAGGCCGCCATTAAATTGGTCGGTCAAACCACCATAGCCTTGGGCCATGGTTGCTTTACCACTCATCATCTGACCAAAGTTCTGATTAACAGAGCCCATCATGTCCTGGGCACCCTGAGTTGCCCAGTTAGCACTCTGGTTCATGGACTCCATCTGTGCAGGAGTCATACCTGCAACAGTAGCCCCACCGTAGTAGTTTGGTAGTCCCTGTTGGTACAGGTTATTAGCCTGACCTATTAACTGTTTGTAGTATGGTTGCTGAAGTGGGGAACTTGTAGTCGTGCTTGTTCCACCACCTTCCGTGGTGCTTGTGGTTGTTTTGCTTGAACTTCCCATTATACTGTCCCCCAAATTGAGTTTTGTTGTTCATCTTCCAGTAGCCCTATCTGAGGGTTCCGGTACTGCCCTAGATTATACGTTGGTTGTGGTTGTAGTTGGTGTAACCAATTCTCAGCAGCAACCAAGGGATTGAGGTGTTGTGTTGCACCATCATTGCCCATAGTGTGTGATATTGGCTGAAAGTTATTCATGCTGTTGTAGTTCTGAGCACCTAACACCTGCTCAGTTGTCACACCTGGTGTAGCCACTGCACCTACATCACCTACTACCCCGCTTACTGGTGCTCTCCGTGGTGCTCCACCCCCACCCCCACCTCCACCTGATGGTGCCGGAGCCGCTATCTCACCAAGGTTATAGTAGTCTGCCGATCTTGTATGGGACTCCCATCTTCCATTGTCTTCATTGAGGTAGTAGACTGCCCCATCATCACCTGTAAATCCCTTACGCCCATTCTTGAGGGTGTAAGTTTCCACCTGCCCACCACCGGGAACCCTGGATGTATTATTCATACCACCCTGGATATTCATTACCTCATGAGTCTTATTATACTCTTCCTGTTGTTTACGATCCCATTCCTTGATTTCTTCTGGACTCTTTTTTGACGATGATCCCATTGTATTCTCCTAGTGTAGGCGTAACTGCTCTACTGGTTTGGTTACTATATTAAATTGATTTTCCCATCCATGTTTCTCCAGGGACCTAACCATGCCCTTCCTGGTATAGGCCTCCAGGTGTACACAACCATGTTGGGCAGCATACTCTTCCACTATTGGTACGAACTTATGCCATAAGTCCATACCGTTTAATCCGTTCTCACCACCCTTGCACTCCATCGTAAGCACTCTAACGAATGACTTACGTGGGTATCGTATCAGTTGGGTGATCATGTGTCCTACCACATCCTTCTCAGTGATGAATGCCCACAGTCTTACAGTGCCATCACGTAACTGGGGAACAAAGTCCTCACCCTTCATGACGCTATCAGAGTGTAGCATTGCCTTGTCAACCCCATCCTTAACAAAGGTCCACATTTCTCCTGTGTCCTCTGGCTCTATCAGTACAAGGTAGTAATCCTTTCCTTTGTGCTCAAATCTTTCTCTCATGCTATAAATATCCAGTCAGCCCCATTGTAGTAATACAGCCCAGCCGATACACCACGTACACCCACATCACACAACTCTATGTCTCCATCCCTTGGCTTGTCTCCATCTTTAACCTTGTACTGCCTGTCAAGGTGCAGCCTGTCCACCTGGAATAAGACCCGACTCAACTTAGTTAACTCGTTGAAGAGATACTTTGGTAAGTCCTCAGGTTTATCTGGGGATACATTAGGACTCCACCTGGAGCCCCTGTCCTTGATTCTCATTGTATCCTGCTCCCTCTCCTACCTGCCTGTTCCACGTTGAACTCCATGCCATGTAGTCTCCACTTAAAGTCTCCATCAGACTCAACCTTGAATGCAAAGTATTTCCCGGTGGTGATACACGACACCTTTGACTGTTTATCTGGGTTGAAGTCTACTCCAGTCTCCCATGTGACGCCATCATCAGGAGACATCTGACTGCCTACGTAGACCTTCACTGTGTTGCCACCCATTGTGGTTATCTTGGGCCATACAGCATTGACCCTCTTAACACTACCAGGGTCACCAAGGTCCATGCCTGTACGCTCCACCGTTGTATGCATCACATCACCATCAAAGGTATGATCAACACCAGATCGGTATATCTTATCTTCCCCGGCAGCAGCAAAGACTAATTCGGGTATCACTGATTCAAAGGCTCTGGAACCCCAGGCTCTGGATATAGCAGACCATGTGTGTGAGTTTAACTCCCACTCATCACCCTCGGTAGGCATGGGCACTACTCCAGGCTCTATGTCTGACACATGTGGTAGGTCCCTCATACTGAGCACACCTGTTAACCAGTTCCACGTGATACACTTGTTACACCATGCACTGCCATCAGAAGGCCAACAGATGAGTATCTCGCTGTTGAGGACATCAGCCGCTATGAATGCTCTGTGGTAATGGTCACCATTCAAATTATCAAAGAGTTGGCTTTGTAACTTGTCAGTCAGGATGCTCTTCACTTCCTGCCCATTGGTCACATGTACATCGTACTTGGACATGAACACATGCCCACCAGGGAACTCCTGCAGTGCATTCTTTGTCAACAAGCCTACATCCTTGCTCAGGACCTTGAACCCAAAGATAAAGGGTGGCCCTACGTAGTTAGCAATGTATATCGAGTCCTCTTTGTATATCAGGAAGGAGTCTTGCAGCGGTGCACCATCTATCACAGCACCCCTACTGTCATTCAGTTCGTAGTCACCAGCATCCTGGTCCTTGTCCAGGTAGTTCCATGACGGCATTGAGTAATGCCCACCTTCAGTAGACCACCAGATTCGGGTAGGACCATTGCTCCAGTTGGTTCCAATCAGAAAGGACTTAAAGGAGTCTATGGTCTGTGGGGTTATGCTTATTCCTTCCTCTGTAAATTTGTCTTCTTCCTCTGCAATAGCCTCGGGGGATAGCCCAAGTTCTACAGGTATAAACCGGTTCTTAATACCCGAACTAATCTCTGGGTTGGGAGTGTTATCAGCCAACAAGGGCCAGTAGATCATCGGGTCCACACCGTTGGTAGCCACAAGATGGGCCCCAAGGAACGTGGTAGACCAGACTGTACTCCCGGAGTTCTTCAAGCCACCTTCTGGCGTAACGTCTGACCATATCCTGGAGTCAACATCAAAGCAGTACACCTGACCTGTAGTTGATCTCTTCACTGGAGTCTCACCAAAGGCTAGCCAGTAGTCTGTGATGTCCCTCTGGTTATAGAACACAAGGTGCTTAACCCTGATAGGGCAATCCTTCATAACCTCAATGTGACCGCTGATGTTCTCCACGCCTTGGTCTGTGAACCTTACGTTGCTGCCCCCACTCCATGCACTGGGTGGTAGTGAGTACGGTGGGACATCAGTGATGATGCCAACCTGACCCACCTGTTCTATTGGGACTAGTGCCATTAGCGGGTAACTTCTAACGCTTTCATGATGTAAGCGAGTACGTAGTATGTCGGGATTGTAGGCATGGCACTCCAGTCTCCACCCATCTTGGCTGCAGAACCATTCGCTGCCCCAATGGCGAACGTAAAGGTATCATCATGCAGAGGTAACTCTCCTACCTGTATCCTATGCTCATTAGCACCACCAGTATCACCAACTGTACTCACAGTAGGTTCAAGACCCATGATGAATCTACCACGTAGATCGGGGGTGCTGTTCTCTCCATCACACAACCACCATCCCTCTGGCACACCATCTCCAGACCACATGCAGATGACACCAGGTGGTACACCGCCTCCACCACCACCCCAGGCTATCCCATCACCGATATCGTTCACAACCAAGGCATTACCAGCATGTCCGGTAATGTCTGGAATCTGTATGTCTATATCTGATGGGAAGGATTCCTTTAGGACTTCCTTGATCAATCTGATATGGTTATCCCCTTGTGATACCTGATCGGTAGACAGTGGGTAGTCCTTGTTCAAATTGCTTATCTTTGTTCCTGACTCTAATGGCATTTTATATTCCTCTGTTATGCTACTCTGATTCGTTTATTGACTGGTGCCCATCCTTCCATCGGTGCCATGTACCTACCAGTATGTACTTCATGGATTGGTGCCACATCGCCGATAGACATATAGTGATCCCTTGATGCCGATCCGTATTTTCCACCAGGATTGTAGACATGGTACTGGATGTAGAACCCAATCCATATATAATTGCTCCTTCGGTAGAAGGCCCTGAGATCGCTATAGTGGGGTATCTCCCATATCGCTATCCCATCCAGTGCTGAGTTGGCATTATCGATGGTAGAAATTATCGGGGAGTATCCTCCGCCATAACTCTTTAAGGTACATATCTCCACCACCTCTTTGGCTTCATCTATGAGCCAAAACCTCATCCCAAGTCTCTCCATCCTCATATCACACTCGGACCAGTAGCACGCCCTCCTATCAAATGTATGTGACATCCCAATCACATCGAACCACCAGATTCCGGAAGCATTACTGTTGGACATATTACCTGTAGGCCCAACCTTTAGTGTACCCCTATTCTCCGACTTGATGTTGATACCAGTAGTCCTACGGCCTTGTGTAGCACCAGGTTGCCAGAGACCTTGGGCATTGTAGTTTCCATTACTGGACCATCCAGGGTTAGCCGTCCAGGATGTCGAGGTATTCTTATAATCCTTAGTGGTGAAGTTGCCGCTAACTATAGCCTGACTAGGAAAGTGTTTCTGTCCTGCAAACGCCTTGGTATCACTCGTAGGACTATGGCTTGAGTTAAGGGTTGTTGATGGTGGCCCCGTTGGGGGCAGGTGTATCTGTTTAGCCGTTGCCATCAGATGTATACATACAACTTGCCATTGGATGTCAAATACAGATCACCCTTAGGTCTGCTTGGCGGCGAAGTTTGTGTTCCGACCTCTACCGGGTTGGGGATGGCTGCTATGGTCTTGTCAACCATCGCCTTAGTCTGTACTCCATTGCTGTTGGTGGACTCCATGTTGAGGTAGAGGTGGCCATTGTGTGTCAATGCACCCTTCATGGTCTGAGAGGAAGTGGTGGTCTTGCTAACGTAGTCCCCAATACCGACATCACTTACCTTCCCATCAACATACCCTTTGGTAGCAGCATCCTGTGTAGATGTAGGGTTACTGAGTGCTGTTATCTTGTTGCTTTCCATACTCAGAGGCTGGTCAGAGAAGTTCTGTCCTGAGCCCCATCTGAACTTGTCCGTACCATTGTACTTCAATACTCCAGCAGACTGACCAGTGGTGACATTGATGTCTCGCTCTGGGGAGTTAAGGGTAATGGTAGTGTTAACCGTACCACCGTCCCACCCAAGGTGAGCATCTACATACTTCTTGTTGGCGGCATCTTCTGTATATACAGGGTCAGCCACTCCTTGGATTTGATTCTTCCCCATGTACAGATCATCAGTCATCTTGTGATCTAAGCCACCGCTGAGTGGGAGGTATCCATCCCCCAGGTCAACTATCTGGTCCTGTAGGTCTTGGATGGTATCGCCAGCCACGGTAGTATGCCCAGGGTTAGGCTTCACGAAATCCCTATCGTCATCCACTACCACATCCTTGGCTAGAACTTGAGAAGCCACTGGGATGTGGTTGTATGATAAGTCATTAGAAGAATCTGCAATGATCAGTGCCAAGTCTCCAGACATACTCTCGATACCAGGAAGTTCGGCATCGAACGAATGGTCGGTGTTGCAGATGAAAGCCATGCCAGGGTGGAACACTCTGCCCTCATCACCGACACTAAAGTCAGGGTCTGGTAGTTGTTGGGAGCCATAGGTTCCCACTATCTCCATACCCGACAGGTTGAGATACTTGCCTGGCACCTTACCTGAGGCATTAAGTGGGACGTATCCATCAGGCTGCCCCTTCATCTGAGATGCCTGGTATAGGAGTCGAGCCTCCTCAGAGGTGAGGTATGATTCCAGGTCTACATCACCCGCTATCACCTCATCCAGTTCCTCCCTGGTCACATACCCTGGGAGTACCACGGTAGACAGTGGATGGAACGATGTAGTGCTGCCCTCGTTTCCGAGGTTCAATGTGCCTGTGAGAGTCCTGGGGTTGAGGCTCTGTGACTTAATCTTGCTCATCCCGCTATCTCCATTTCTGGGATCACCTTTTCTATAGTCAACCCCACTAGCATTCTTAATTCTTCCTCACTTAAATCTGTCATAATCAAAGCCACCTTGGACTTCAATGCCTCCAACTTTACAATATGCTCTGCTGCCGCCTCATACTCCAGACGAACTTCCTCATCACGGATTATAATGGCCTCTTCTGCAATACCCCTTTGCCTATTCCACTCATCAATATGCTGTTGGTATGGGTAGGCACCGCTTTCTGTAGTTGGTCTACCTGTATCCCATTCTATCGTGTATGACGATGGGGTCCACTGTATTGCATAAAGGTTAGGGGTTGTATCGTATGTGCCATTGAATCCAAGACCGTCAATCAAGACCAACTGATCACCCTGTACGTAAGTTATCTTATTCATTATGCTACTCCCTTGTACATAAAGTACCCTATGTAAACGTGATCTGGTGTTGCACTCATAGTATGTGAGTGTGACCCACTGCCTCCATTCGCTCCTGTACTGGTGCTACTTTGTAGATCCCCTTGAGATGAACCTGAGCCATTGGGCCCACTCCAGTTTAGGTTTTGTTGATAACTGTGAGAATGTGATGGCATTTCTGCTGCAGAAAGTGTGTGTGCATCCGTGGATGTTGATCCTGGGACCTGATTACCATCAACGTTTAATCCTGGCGTTCCACCTCTTATGAACTGGCCAATTAAGTTTGGTGTACCATTGTTCCCATCACATAACCACCATCCTTGATCTTCAAGGTCTGCAACATCGTTTGATGTTTCGACATAGATGGACATGATAGAGTTAAGTGGAGTGCCGCTTAACTCCACTTCTGGCAACCCAACTACCTCAGCCCCAGTCAAGTCTAACTTGGTGTTAACCTTAACGTCATCAAGGTCTAGTGTTCCTGGTGAGTTGATCCCACTTACTGTTAGGTTACCTGCCATTAGTTACACTCCCTCTGAATTATTGAGGAGGCTGACTCCACCTCCTCCATTGTCACTTGCTCTATTGCTAACCTTTCTTCTTCCAGCAATTCAGCGTGTAACTCCTTAAATGGTGACGGATCGAACTCATCATAAATCATTTCGTTCCCTCTTGGATTCTTATCATACGGTCCACGTTTATACTCAATGTGACCAATAGAATTTGATTCGTCATACTGTATGGCATGAATATCTGAGGCGACAATAGACCTGAGTCGGTCGTTAGTTACGGTTACACCAACGCCACCAATTACTATTGTTCCATCTATGGGAACTATTGAAATCTGCATGTTATTAAATCCTCGGTCCTAAGTAAATTATGTAATCCACCAGGGTGTTGGGTGGGTTGACGCCGGTGTGGGAGTGGGAATTACCGCTGCCGTAGTTTCCTATCGTCACAACGTGGCTATGATTGCCATCCGTACCAGTTGCACCGTCCTGGAATTTAATCCCTTCGCCCGCCGCCATGCCGGACCCGAATTCCGATACCTCGGAAGTGTGGCTGTGAGAGCCTTTAGTATTGGTGGAGCCACTATGTGAGTGGTTCGGTATGTTAGAACTGCTGAGCGTGAATGGCTCGGTGCTGGTGCTGCCGGAGGGCGAGCCTACTTCAGCATGACTGGACGCCCCTTTAATAAATTGGCCTTGTAGATCAGGGACATCAGCGTAGTCTGCTCTTCCTTTTTCCTGAGCATGGCCTCCACCATCACAGATGTACCAATTACGCTCGTCTAACCAGGTCCTTTTGTCAGTCTCACTCTTCCCGGCGAGGCACCACATTGCTATAGTACCCCTAATAACTCCACCTTCTGTCAATCCCACTCCCCCACCACCACCCCCGATATCATCCGGTATCTTGACACCATTGACGGTGACACCCTCTCCTGGGGTACGTTCTATAATCTCATCTACTTTAAGTGTTGCTGTCATCTTACTTCCCCCAGAAGGATGAAGACCATCTGTATTCGCTGAATCTTGTAAGCGTCTTGCTATTACCCTTGAACTCTGTCAGAGGTATCTGTACCGAACCATTGAACGACCCGCCTATGCCACCTCTGGGGTCGGTGAATATTGCACCAGTTCCCAAATCAGATGTCATCCATGACCCTATCAACTTGCCATCCTCGAACAACATGAACGGCATAGCCTGTATTGCATGGGTTCCTTGATCGGCGTGGAAAGTGAATCCTTCCTTGTCCTTGTATCCTACAACCAGAGTAGTTAGTGACCCGGTAGACGATGTAGGAGTGCTCCCACTCCCAAGCATTAGGAATATATCGTAATCAAGTTCAATAGCCATGGCGAAGTCTGTATCCAGATCGTAAGGCCTGCCTGGGTAGATAGATCCACCGCCACCAGCACCTGGGTCACCTTTGTCACCCTTCAGTCCATTCGTACCTGCTGGCCCCTGTGCACCTTCTGGGCCTTGGCCACCGGTTGCTCCCACTGCACCGTCTGCTCCATCTACCCCCGAGTCTCCTTGAGGCCCAGTCTCACCTTGTATTCCTGGTTCACCTTTATCGCCTTCAGGCCCCTGAGGTCCTTGCCCATCACCTGCTTCCTGGAATCCGTATGCCTTAGCACCAGCACCAAGGTAGATGGAATCCCCGTCAGCACCTAGTGTTATTCGTCTAGCATCTCCGACTCCAGATTCCGGCAGTATTGTATTGACTTTAAGTTTGCTCATTTAAATTATCACCCATGTGCTGCCATCGGATATCTCCACATTGGCATTAAGTTTGATTGGTCCAACCGTGCTGGCATTGGTATTCTCTGGAATGGTGTATCCTACATTTATCTCTGTAGGTGCCAGTTGGAAGACCTCCTCCAGTCCACCACCGTACAGTGAGTTGTTACCGTCAAGGCCATCGCTGCCAGGATCACCGGCAGGTCCGACAGTACCATCCAATCCACTTGGGCCTTCGTGTCCTTCTGGGCCTCTAGGTCCGACTGCTCCTTCATCGCCTTGTGCACCATCAGCACCGACTTGACCTTCAACACCCTGAGCACCATTTGCCCCGTTCGTACCTGAAGGCCCTGCTATCCCTTGCTCTCCACGTGGTCCTTCTATTCCTGGAACACCTTCTAATCCCTGCTCACCTGGGTCACCCTTTGGTCCTGGGTCTCCTTCATCTCCTTTAAGTCCGTCAACGCCGTCAGTGCCGTCTTCACCCTTGTCGCCTGGGAAACCGTCTGGACCCTGAGGTCCTTGCTGTCCTTCAGGTCCTACAATGTGTCCAGCATCGAACCATGCCGTGCCGTTCCACACCCATATCTCTCCGTCCTCGGAGTGTATGCCACCGAGTTCTACAATGTAGGCATCACCCTCTTCTCCACCATAGGCGTTAGGCCACCCTGGGAGGTCCTCTGGAGTATTAACTCCACCAAGCAGGCGTATGCTTGTACCTTGGTCACCCTTGTCACCTTGGGGGCCCTCGGGGCCTTCTGGTCCATCTAATCCACGTAGTCCAGTGTCACCCTTAGCACCATCCTTACCGGCTGTACCAGTGGGTCCACGCTCTCCAGTGTCACCTTTGGCACCCGTCTGTCCTGTGTTCCCTATGGGGCCCTGTGGTCCACGCTCTCCCTGTATACCATCTGCACCGTCAGCACCATCCTGTCCGTCTTCACCAGTCTCACCCTGGGGTGCTGGTCCTGGCTTCCATACGTTGTCGCTCTGGTGCCATAGTAAGGCGTTCTGGTCTACGATGTATGCCCCTGCTTGAACATCCTCAAGGTCTCTAAGGTAGTGTGGATCAGTATCGTTATTGCCGACTACGGTGATAACACCATCGTTAGCGTCAATGGCTGAATTAAAGTATACGGGTCCAGCAACGATAGCGTTTTTACCGACGGGTATCTGGTAGTCGTAGTTGACCTCTATGTCGCTCAGGAGGAATGCTCTGTCCTGCATACCTTCATGAGGTGGTCGTGTACCGTCCTCTACCTCTGGGTCCATTCCACCAGTAGCACTACCTGCCGGCCAATAGTTGGCTGTCTGCTGGTAGTCTAGGTCATCAGGATTGATAGGGAATATGTCGTACAGTGCTTGGCGAGTCTCACGAATCCTCTCGGCTCCATGACCTTGGGCCTCGTCATCTGCTGGTTCTGTAACTTCAATTACGGGCTTTGTCATATTTTTGATCCTAGTATTACGGTGATATAGATGCTATCCCCCTGGACTACACTGTGTGCATTATTGAACAGCGTGATTCCGTACAGTAAGCCTTGGTTCCAACCTATGGTATTCTCAGATACCATGAAACTTCCAGTAATCATACCGGCTTCGTGAATTACAAACTGAGAAGACTTCGCTGATGTGTACGTCTGTGCTGCTGTCTTTGGGTCGTGAGGTATAAAGTTAAGAGGTGGTCTCCACTGATGGGTTGTACCAATGTACTCTTCCCATGAGTGTGAGGCCATAGTGTCTTCTGGGGATATGGTTCCAGACTGTGTTAGTCCACAGAACCAATCCTTCTGCTCCCCCACACCAAAGGCGGTATCCAATAACCAGATAGCACCTTCCTCTGTTACAAGGTTAGGTAGCATCTCAGTCCACTTTAGGAACCCTCGATTGGAGTAGCAATTCACAATGTGGTGATTGCTTGGCTCTATGCTTAGTTTATCTTCCACGTTCTGAATCTCCCTTTGATCTGTTCTCTGTTACTGTGAGATATTGCAGGTTCTCGTGTGAGTGTAATCCACCACTTGCTAATGGTTGTATGTGATCAACCTCCATACCCTCTGGACAGTTATCGTATATCTCATTGACCATCCATGCACAGTACCATGAGGGGATGGCATTACGCTTTCTCGCCCTACGCCTAGCACTACCTGCATTGACTTGACTTAGATTATTGTCCCTCCAAGTCTTCTGGTAAGCATGCTTCTTGTCGAGATTCTCTGACTGCCACTTCTTGATATAGGCAAGTCTAACCTTCATATCTTTATATGGCATACATCACCGATTTGGGTAATCCTTGTTCTTCCATACTGTATTCCCTTTGGTTACGTCACGCCATAGTGTTGATTCTGTCTTCTGGTCTAGCCAGAGATGGTTGGAGTCAAGGATGTCCATGAGCCAGCCTGTATCTAATGTGCTATCGATCTCCTCTCTTACACCTTGATTCAGCCAGTTGATAGCAACCGGGGTCCACTCATTGTCATGTAGACTCCACTCGAATGGGTATACCAGAGTAAGGGGGTTCGTGCTGATGTCAGCGTTCTGAGCCTCCCATAGGTCAGGCCATCCAGACCAGTCCGGCTTGCTCATGCTTGGACGGTTAGTGCTGACCCACTGTGCCTGTCCTTGTCATCTGCAAACTGTATGTCCTCTATTGCCTTGGCGTATCCTGTACTCCATACCTGTATCCTTGCATCATTCTGTACAAAGGGCTCTAACTCCAATAGGGAGCCGTATAGGTACACATCTGGTGCATTCTGTAGCATCCAGTTAACAGGCTCAGAGGCAGAGAGTGCTGGGAATCGCCTCCAGAATAGCATCTCCATCTCATGCTCTCCAGCAGGAGAGGGGCCAATCCTGATCTCGTTGGCTATGATAGTGTAGAACTGTGGTATACCGCTACCCAGGTTCCATGATTCATATATCTCCGGGCTGACATAGCGTAGGGATATAGTAGGTGTTTGATTAAGTCTGAACTCCCTCATCTGGAGGTAGTGTAATGGTAGGGCATAGTTTGTCTGCCCACTTACTGTGGTAGCGAATTGACTCTGCTCCATAGAGCGTAGCCGTAGCGTCCTGTTAAACCTGGCCTCAGTCAATGCAATGAAGTCTGGGATGAATGACGTAAGGTCATCACGATCAGCCCAGTTGGCTATGCTTGTCTTTAGTTCATCGTAAGTTGAGAATGCCATAGTTATATCCTGCTATTATGTGTTCGTAGAAAAAGATTATCAGGATCGTTTAGGTACTTTGCTAATAGCACCTCATCCTTCTGTATTGCACCATTAGTTTCCTTGATCCAATTCTGCCAAACTACCAAAGGTATTGATGCTACCTTCCTAAGGTCTGACTTGTCATTGACCCCGCTGTGGTACTCTTGCTTATTAATCTTTAGGATTGGGTCTGTATCCTGGTACTTTGTAATGTGTACCGTACCATCAGACTCCTCCTCAAAGGTAGTGTTCTGATCAAAGATGGTCCTATATATAGCCACGACCACCCACTTCTGCCACTCGCCGTGGCTCCTTGTATGCAGCCTTCAAAACTTTAATCGGGTCAAGTTTCTTGCCCTTAGTTTTTTTAGGTTTCGGTTGCTTTATGTCACTGGCT
>Ga0257126_1002164_pt1 | contig 13185 bp, 9 predicted proteins | sample SI060_120mmetaG_FD_190151 | JGI IMG/M metagenome (GOLD analysis project Ga0257126, IMG submission 190151) | Marine microbial communities from Saanich Inlet, British Columbia, Canada - SI060_120m | ecosystem: Environmental > Aquatic > Marine > Inlet | place: Canada: British Columbia | collected... | reverse complement strand
CCAGAAAAAAAAAAAAAAAAAAAAAAAAACTTTTTAGAAAAAAATAAAAAAAAAAAAAAACTTTTTGCGGAAAATATCAATAATATTGATGAAACAATTATCGAGGACAATACTGAAATAGACGAACCTTTTTTAGAAGAAAAAAATCAAGAACAAAAAAAAAAAAAAAATTTTTAAAAATAGAAAAAAAAAAAAAAAATTTTTAAAAAAAAAAAAAAAAAAAAAAAAATATTTTTTGAAAATAAAAAAAAAAAATAATAAAAAAAAAAAAATTTAAACAAACAAAAAAAAAAAAAAAAACTTTTTAGAAGAATCAAAAAAAAAAAAAACTTTTTTTTGTATTTATTGCGGAAATGGATTTTCAACAAAAGCTCATAAAAGAAGACATGAGATACATAGATGCAAAAGGAGTAGTGATGTTTTGTTAAAAGAAAAAGAAGATGAACTAAATGAATTAAAACACGAGAAAAAAGAACTTTATAAAAAAATGAACAATTTATTGGATAAAGTTGGAAATACAACAAATATTCATGCAAATATACATTTAAATAATTACGGCAATGAAGATTTAACGCACTTATCAAATAATTTATTAACAAATATGCTTAAAATCCCTTTTGAAATGATTCCAAAAATGATTCAAGTAGTTCATTTTAATGACAATAAACCAGAAAACAAAAATATATTTTTACCAAATAAGAAAGATAATTTTGTGAAAGTTTTTAAAAATAATAAATGGATTTATCAAGATAAAAATGAAGTTTTAAAGGCATTGGTAACAAATAAATATAATGTTATGGATAATCATTATGAAATTGTAGATCAAAAAGAAGTAATCGGAGATAATATAAAAACCAATTATTTGAAATTTAAAAATTATTATAATCAAGGAGATAAAGAGTTTATTGAAAAATTAAAAAAAGAATGCGAAATAATTTTATTAAATAATAGATAATTTATTTAAATTACTCTTGGGCTTTTGAAGGATTAGCATTAGCTCTATTACTATTTGCATTCTTACCATTAGCTCTATTACCATTTGCAGGTTTGCCATTTGCCTTCTTGCCATTAGCGTTTGCATTAGCTCTATTGCCATTAGCGTTTGCATTAGCTCTATTGCCATTTGCAGGCTTGCCATTAGATCTATTACCATTTGCCTTCTTGCCATTAGCGTTTGCATTGGCTCTATTACCATTTACTTTTGCATTGGCTCTATTGCCATTAGCGTTTGCATTGGCTCTATTACCATTAGCTTTTGCATTGGCTCTATTACCGTTAGCGTTTGCATTGGCTCTATTACCATTTACTTTTGCATTGGCTCTATTACCATTAGCTTTTGCATTGGCTCTATTACCATTAGCTTTTGCATTGGCTCTATTACCATTTGCCTTCTTGCCATTAACTTTTGCATTAGAATTTGCATTGGTATAGGCGTTATTAGAACTAAATTTTTTTTTTTTAAATTTGTCAATTTTAGAATCAATTTGTCCTTTTACTTTTCTAGAAAAAATACCAAATCTTTTTGGGGATTCCTTTAAATTTGTAATGAATTTTAAAGATTTTCTTTTTAAATTATTTCTAGAAACTCTAGGAAGTCTATTTGTTTGACTTTTTATCTTTTTTCTAATACTATTATAATTAATTTTTATCATTATAATATTACTAAATAAAAAATATTTTATTAAATTATATGCAATATAATATAAATCCGATTGGCTATTATAATGGTTTTATTTCAGCATCTAGAAATATATTTTTGACATCAACTGTTGGTCTAGCATTATTCACATATTCGTCATCATTTAATATTAAATCGTCTATTGAGGTTGTAAAATTAATATCTATGGGAATAATACTTTTTGCAATATTATATGGAATAAATACAACTCATGGAATGAATAAATATATAAATATGTTAGAACGAGATAATAAAGTATTGCAAGAAGATATACAAGTTAATTTATGGAAAAACTACACATATTTAAATACTTACTACATGATATTACTCTCATTAGTATTAATTGTAGCATTAAGAAGATTTGTAAACAGAAATCTCTAAGAGCATAAATGTATTTTTCTGCAAATTTGTATATTTGTTAAACCATTACTTATATATTTAATTATTTCTTGGATATCATTTAAAACAAATACACATTCTTTTGCACTAGGTCCATTAATCATGCAACAAATTTCCTTCAAAACGTGGGTTATTTCTTGTATTGTTTTATTTCCTTTAATAATGCCATAATCTATAGTTGAAACTAGTGTTTTACATAAAACACAACTACCATTATTACTTATTGTATAATTACTACAATTAAGAGTATAGTCATTTTTAACGCATTTATTCTCACTTACAATAACCCCATGATTTTTTTGTATTGCTTCTATTTTTTCTATTGGTTTTGCAAAAATCGCACCTAAACATAAAAGTAAGAGTATTTCTGATTTCATTTTAAAAATATAATCTGTTAAAACTTTAACTAATTTAAAAAAATAATTAATTTTACTTAAATAAATGAGTTTTTAAACTCATCCATATAGTTTTTATCGACGCAATCTAAAGGATTCATCATATAATCGTCTAAAGTTCTATTATCTTCTTTAATAAATTTTTCCTGTGATTTTAATGGACATGGTATAGCTTCCTTAGGTGGTATATATACTCTATTTGTTGGTGATAATTTATTACGTTCTGAAGAATTCTTATAATAATCTTCATCAGAATAATAATTTTGTGCATATACATTACTTAATTTACTATTAATATTAAATGAACCTTTGCGACGATATGCTTCAATAATAACACTTTCTAATATATTTAAAGCTTCTTCTTTTGTAAAAATATTATCTTGAAAATATTTTTCATCTATTTTATTATTAGACAGATCATCTGATTTAGACAATTTATAATTTTTATCAAAAAATTCTCTTTCTAAAAATAGAAGTAAATTATCCAAGTATTTTATATTATTTTTATCTAAATATGTATATTCTTGTCGATTTTCTAATATCTCTCTTAAAATAATTATTTTATCATTCAATTCTAGTTTAGGTGTATTATTATAATAATAATTTGTTCCTAATAAACAATTAGCTTTATTTGTTGCATCTCCGCTATACAAACTATTATTTTTTTTTATTTCAGTTTTTGTATTGTAATTAAACTCAAGATTGTTATTATTCTTTTTTGAAATATAGCCACTATAGGATAATATATTATTTTCATCTTTAGTAAAAATTGCTTCATTATTTTTCAATTTATTAGACTTATTTACTTGTATTTTAGAAGATTCATTTGCAAAATCATCTTTTGAAAATCCTAAATTTTCTGGCATTTGAATGTTAATTAAACTACATTTCTCATTCAAAAATTGTGAATTTTCAATAAAATTATGACTTGGTTTATTTTCAAAATTTAAGTATTTATATTTGGATGAATTATTAAACATTAAATCCTTGTCTTCATTTGATAAATAAATACCATTTTCTTGAATAGATTTTAAAATATCAAATGATTCATTTTGTGGTATACAGCCATGAAGTCCATTAAGTATTGAGAATATTTTAGATAACATAATTGGAGGTTCTAATTTTTTCATTAAATAATTAATCTTATTAGTTTTACCTCTTAAAATCGAAATTGATTTTTTGTATCTTTCTTTTAGTTTTTGATCAACATTTCCAGAATATAAAGCAATAAGTTGATTTTTAAGATTTTCTGCATCATTTACTAATACTTTTACTTTAGAATTACTCTCATCTATTATTTTCTTATATTGCATTGACTCTGTTATTAATTTATTAATTTTCTTCTGGTCGATAGCCTTTAGTTCTTTTATTTTATCATCTACAAGATTTTTGTAATTTCTTTTATGTTTTAATCTGTTAAGTTTGATTAATTCAGTAGTTTTCATATAGTCTTTTGAGTAAATTTCAATTAATTGTCTTTGTGCACAATTGTATTTTTTTATTATTTCATCAAGATTTGGATATTTGCCTTTAATACTTTCGATTGTTTTTAATTTTTCTTCATACATTTTTTTTAATCTTGCTATACGTTCCTTTTCTCCATTTATTAATTTGTCATATTCATTTTGAAATTTAATTAATTGTTTTTTATCAACAAAATAATCTGCTAAAAAGTTTTTACAAACAGTTGTAGTATCATAAGATTGAATATTTTTTGTATAATTTCTTGTATTATATAGACTCATTAAAATTAATGGTTTATTATTTTTAGCCTTTAAAACATAGTATTTTTTATCATTTGGTAAAAATGGAACTAAATATATATGTAAATTATTATCATCATACTCGTTTTTATTTATTGAATTGATAAATAAATTTAATAATACATCAGTATTTTCTTTTGATAAAGCTCTATTAAGGGTATTTTTAATAATTTTAAGATCAGTTTCTGCAAATTTGTCTAACATTTCACTACATATTTTATCTGGACCATTTACCAATATTTCGTCAATTGTATCATCTTGTAATAAATTATCTGGTGTAGCATTCTCGATTTTTTTACAAACTCTTCTAAAATTATCATTGTCTACACAACTATCTTTATTGTCAAGTTCCCTATAATGGGAAGTCCATTCGTTTCCTGTATTTGAACTACAACCCTGAGGAATAAAACCCAATTGACCTATATCACATTGTTCGATATCACCTACAAGAGATCCTTTACTAAATTGTAAATTTCTTTCTGGTTTTTTATTATTTTCTTCAGATAACTCTAAAACAGCTTTTTGACATTCATTTTTAGGGACTTCTTCGCCTCTTTTACATCTCATACCATAATTTGTAAAATAATACTTATCTGTTGATTTTAAAATATTAAAACTGACATTTTCTACAGGTAATGTTGGGAAAACTATATCGGATTCATATACATCGTTAACAGATTGTAAATCCGATGGATTGGGCATTACATCACTATTATTATGCGACGTTCCATCATCTCTTCTTAATAAAGGATTGTTATTAACAAGATTATCATCACTACCATCTTCAGCCATTGGACGCAACTTATAAGATTTAAATCTTAATCCATTTTTATAAGTTGAATAATATTTTCCAGGAGAAACACTAAAAAAATTTCCTTCGAATTTATCTTCAGTATACATTTCTAAAATATATTCTTCAGGAACTTTTAATGAATTTATAGGGGGTATATCACCATCGATATATTTTACTTTAAGTTGTAATGGTTGCCCCCATCCACTAGAAAAGAATCTACCCTCATCAAATGATTTAGGAACACTAAATCCGGGTCCAGAATATTTTAAATCTAAATGTGCACTACTTAAATTTTCAAACATATCAACATAAATATAATATAATATATCTTTCTCCATATTAAAGCTAGCGTGTTTAGTAATTATACCATGTAATCCTTCATTATTAACAACATAATTCCATCTTCTTTCTGATGTATCATATATAAATAGTCTTGAACCATCATCCGAAGATAAATAGAATGTATAAGAACCACTTGTTGTTGGTGTAAACATTGTTATTGCATCTATAGTAAAAAGATTATTATATCCCAATGAACTCAATACACTATTATTTAAGTCAGATAAATTTGGTAGCTGTTTAACAACTTTATTGTAATAAGATCTTTTTGTTGACCAAGGAGGCATGCCCAATTTTAAATATTGATTAATCGAACTAAATACATTATTTGAATATTTTTTAAATATAACTCTCCAACCAGGACTAAAATCGGTTCTATAAACATTTAACCCGTAACCATTTTTTTTTATTACAAATTTATCTGTCATATTTGATTCTTGTTCATTTTGAGCTATATTTCCGATGTCCAAATTGCTTGATATAAAATACTTAGAAGAATCATATGGATTTCTTAGCCAAGGAGAATAAGTTGCGACAAATTTTGGATTACTACTTGAACTTCCAATATCAATTAACCATTCTCTATCTTTATCACCGTTAAGTTTTCTTTTATAATCATTAGATAATAAATTATTAATATTATATAATGAATATTCTCCTTCAGTAAGAATAATTTGTTCACCTAGATAATTCCAATCATTATATAATAAAACAGAATTATCAAGAATAGCATTTTCGTATACTACACTTGAATCATAATTTATAATTGCTTCTCTTAATTTTACTCTAAGTGCATCTGGATCACTTGGAATATCTAATCTATCAAAAAAATTATTAAATTTTGTATTTCTTGAATCGACTGAAGTAGAATCTGTATAAAGTCCCTGTCCTTCTTGTATTAACATTTCTAAAGTATATTCATTTGCAGATAAAGCATTATAAGCATCACTACATTCTTTATCAATTAAAAATCTTTGTATTCTTGGCATTCTTTCATATGCACGATTGTTTATTTCATTAACATCAAGTAAATATGATGTATCCTCATTTTCTGCAATCATAGAAAGAATTGATAACGCGTCCGATTGCTCAGTAACAGTTACATCGTCTGTTGTATTAGTTACTCCTCCTCCAAACGCAGCTATTAATTCTTGTAAATTCTCGTCGGTTTCATTATTTGATTGTTCATTTTCAATTTCATTTAATGGAAGTTCAACACCTAATTCATCGGTATCAAGGTCAAATAATCCTACCATATTGAAATCCAATGTAGGTTCTTTAATACTTATTATAGGTAGTGGATAATTGGTTAATTTATGACTTCTTATTTTTTGTAAAAGAGCTGAATAATCTGTTCCATCACCTTGTGTTTTATAATCTTCATTTTTAGGGTTTCTTCTTCTACCATAGGATTTATAATTTTTTTTAAAATTATCATAATGAGACCTTAAATTTTCAATCATATTTTCTTCTACTAATTTTACATTATTAAATCGTATTTTTGCAGGTCTAAAAATACTATTCATATTATTAACAATAAATTTATTCAAAAAATCTTCATTTGTATAATTATATAATTTTTTTCCTCCAATTTCTGGTTCAAAATCTAATTTATGAAAAACTAAATTTACATTAGAAAATTCTTTACAATTTTGTGTAGAAAATTTTTCAGTTCTATTATAGAAAAAATATATTACACATAGTAATATTAATATAATTATAAAAATAATAATTTTAATGTTAATCATTATATAATTTGAATATTTTTTTTATAGAATTTTAATTTAATAAAGATTCAAAATTTGCAGGGGTATAATTTATTGATTTAAGAATTTTCCCAGTACTTTCGTTAAAAATTATATATCCAAACTCATTTTTCTGATAGTTTGGACTATCATATCTATCATCATTGTCTTTATAATATTGAACCGTCTTAATTGCTAAATCTTCATTATCACATATTTTAGTCATATTTGAATCGTGAACGATTGCAAATGCCTCATCTAGATTACAACCAATATTTATACCAAATAAGTAGGTATATTTAATTACATTATATACATATATAATAACATCCTCAAAATTTTTATCTTTGCATGCATTTTGTAATTTGTAAAAATTATTTAGCAATGATTTATTTATTGTATTTAAATTTTCTTTAAACATAATGTCATTTATATTAATTGAATATTCTTTGATATCTCTAGACATTTTTATAATTGTTTGTGTTTTATAAAAATTAGTCATATTTGTAATTTCATCCATATTAATAACATCTGTTGCGTCTTTTAGATATATTTCAGTAAATTCGTTATATTTTTCATCAATATTTATACCAAAACATACACACAATCCATAACCAACATATAATATATCACTTAATGCATCAATAATTTCTACAATATCATCATTTTGATAAGCTTCTTGTAATTCTTTGATTTCTTCATCAATAAGTGACAATCTTAGTTTTACTAGTTTAGATTCTTTGTCAAATACATTTATATTTTCTTTATTAGACACTTTATGATTAAAACAAGTATTAAAATCAAAGACTTTTTGATAGTTAGTTCTCATTTTATATAAATGATTAATAATACATTTTTAAATAACTTTTAATTTTTTCTTTATAAATATTAATGATAAGTAAAAAAAATAATAGAAATAATAGAAATAATAGAACCAGTTTTAAAAAAAAATATTGTGCTCCTAAAAATGATAATAACTTTACATGTTTTACTAAAAAGTCAATAATTAAGATGTTAAATAGTTGGAATAATTATTATAGTAACGATAGAATCAAATTTAGAGAATATGATAAATTGCACACTTTATGGAAGTTACTAGATAATAAATTAAAAAATATATGCAATGATGAGTTTTGCTGGACAAAACAGAAATTTATAAATAGAGATAAAGATGTTTTAGAAGAATTCAGACCAGAAATGCCAACAAAATGGAAACAAAATAAAAACGAATGGTTAACCACTATAGATATTGAAGCAGTTATGAAGCAATATGAAAAAAAGTATAATGATTTTATGTTTGTAGGTCCTGTTCCGATTGATTTTGACACTGAATTACATCCAGGTTATTGTGTTATTAATGAACTTTGTAAAATTAATTTAAATAAAATGAAGAATAATGGTAAAACAAAGTTAGGTGTTATATTTAATTTAGATCCACACGATAAACCTGGTTCTCATTGGGTATCTATGTTTGCAGATTTTGATAAATTAAATGAAATATATTATTTTGATTCATATGGATTAAAAGAACCAAAAGAAGTAACAAATTTAATGAATAGATTAAAGGAACAATCAGAAAATAATGGTAATGAAACAAAACTTCATGTAAATAATGTTAGACATCAATTTAAAAATTCAGAATGTGGAATATATAGTATTAATTTTATATTAAGACTATTAGAGGGTAATACTTTTGAAGATTTAAAAAATAATATTGTAAAGGATGATGAAATGGAGGACAATAGAGAAAAATTATTTATCAAATATTTTTAAAATATTTTAAAATAGTTTTAAATTCAATTAACTACATACTTTATAAATATAAGATTTGTTATGATTGGTTTTACTATATAATATTTAGATATGATAAAATTATTATATTATAATTACTATGAAAATTTTCTATATTCTTACAATCATTATAATAAAAATCACTAATTAAAAAAAAAAATATTTAATTAATTTTTTTATACTCATGTTTATTTTACTATTTAAAAATATACTTTATATTATAATAAAATGAATAATGATTTCCTTGATAATAAAAATTTTAGTTATTTAATTAACTTTGTTAGAAATGATGTAAATCAACAAACTGATTTTGATATTTTTAAAGAGAAAAAATATGTTAATTTATTTAAAAAACTAATACAAACAATTCATACATCAAATATGAATAAAAGTAATATTACAAAGGAATATTTGAATAGTGTTGTTATAGATAAGTGTGTTCCATTTTTAGTTAATCAAATTAATAATGATTTGAAGAAAGATAACATTTTTAATTTGAATACACCAAAGATTGAAACAATTGGTCGTCCACAAGCAACTAGAACTGTTAGAAATAAAAAGAAAAATGTAAAATCAGAAAATGATTTTTCTAACTTAACATTGAGTGATAATGATTTTGGTGTTAATAGTGCACCACAAAGAGGACCATTTTTAGATCAATCAAATAATTCGACACCAATACAAAATATTGCCGGAAAATCTACAAGAGACGATGAAAAAATAGATGTTATGAAGAGAATAAAAGAATTAGAACATGAACGAAATTATCAACAAAATCTAAATGATTCTAATAATTTTTCAAATCAAGTGCAAAAAGCTAATATTTCACAACAACAAGAAATAAATAACATAAATAAGCAAAATATAAAAAATGATAACGAGTTTTTTAGAAAACTTTATCAAAATGATTTAAATGGGAATCTATCAGATAACTCAAATAATCCAAATAATTCTAATAATAATCCAAATAATTCTAATAATAATCCAAATAATTCTAATAATAATCCAAATAATTCTAATAATAATCCAAGCACATCTTTAGAAGAATTAATGTCACAAAGATCTATGTTGAATTCTAATTCAAATCAGCAACCACAACAAATGAAACCACAACAAATGATACCAAATAATCAAAGTTATTTTACAAATGAAGATAGTGAATTAGATTCACTATACCAAAACAAAAGTATGACAATGGCTAAAGAGGAGTTACAAAAACCATTAAATCAGATTGATATGAATAATTATTTGGGTTCACGAGAGGAATTAATGCCTTCAAATGTAAATGAAAATATTAATATGTCTATTAATAATAGTTTAAATATAAATTCAGAAGATTTACACGAAAAGCTCCAAGTAAACAATTTAACAGAAGAAAATAAAAAAGAATACCAAGAAAAAACCTACTTATCAACTGGTAAGGTATATGAAAGAAGAAAAAAACGGGTTATAAGTGTTGATGTATCGGCATTTCTAGATGATGTAGGAGAAAAAAGAGAAGCAATTACTAATTATTCTGATAATTATTGGAATCATTTTAAGGTAAATTTTCAAGAAGAATTTGTAGTTGATAAGATAACAGATGTTTTTTTGGAAAGTATTACAATAAATAATCCAGCTCAAGCCAATTACTTTAACAATTTATATTTAGTAATTGATATTGATGAATTTAATGTAAAAACAATAACAAATAATTTATTTATGAAGGATAAATTTGTATTACCAAATGAAAATACGGCTACATCCGGTAGTAATAAAATATTCAAATATCATTTAAAAAGTAATTATATAGCAACAATAAATCCACAAAAACTGGCATCATTAACTTTTAGAATATCAAATGAAAATAATGAATCAGTCGGTTTATCTTTAGTAGATAGCACTGGGAAAGTTGATAACGCAGCAGGATATAAAGCTGGAGTTGACAAGATAGCAGTAGATAATGGGACAAAATTTACACGTTTTGATACTGTATATAATAGTAATAAAAGATTAATTGGTATTATTACTGCAATTGTTGGAAATAATTTATCATTTAATAATTTAACACATATTCCATTAACACATGAAGATAAAATATTTATTGTAGGCACATCAATAAGAACAGATATTTTTAGTGGTGATGTTTCTGATGAAGGAGATACTACAGTTAAGATTGATAATGGAACAGATAACACAGATAGTAGTGCTGTTACAGATTTTGCAGTAGGTGATAAAGTGTATTTAGGTAATGGATGTCTACTTGGAAAATTGTCCGGTGTTGCTGCACAAGAACTAACATTTGCAAGTGGTATAAGTTTATCAATTCCAAATAAGATTAGAATGTATAAAGAAAGTTCACTACCAAGAGTGTTTGCATCAGATAATAAAAATAATAGAATTATTATGGAATTTATGTTTATAAGCCGATAATTAGAATTACTATATTTTAATTATAATATTATTTTTAATATTATAATTAAGATTAGTTTGAAAACTTACTTAAATTTATAAAATATTTTTATATAGTATATGGAATCTACATTTCTCTCTAAAGAAAATTTAGATAATATTTATCAATATTTAAATAGTAAAACTGTTCATGATTATAATGTTAACTTAGATAATAATGAAAAATACAAAAAAATAGTAAAAAAACTTTCAAAAACGATTTTTAAAAGTTTAAATTCAAAGATTCAAAACATGACTTCAAACGAGTTTAACGAATTAGTTGTTAATAAATCACTTCCATTTATTAAACAATCGATTGATAAAGAAATATGTAATGTAAAAGATATTAATTCAAATAATGTTGAAAGTAATAATAGTAGTAATATGTTTGAGAAACCTATCAATTATTTAAGTGTAACTGGAAAAGAATTAAATATTGATTTGAACAAATCTCTTAAATTAGTTGGAGACAACAATTTCAAAGCTAAATCGGTAAATAAAAAAACAAAAATAAAACAGAAAAATAAACAAAATTATAACGAATATGATATTTATTTAAAAGATGCATTAGAGTTTGAAAGTTTAATAAAAAAATCAAATAATAAAATTAAAAATAATTTTAAAGATTTAGTAAAAAAAACTCAAAATAATTTTGTTAAAGAATGTGATGGAGAAGATGTAAATAAGTTTGTAATGAATCGATGTATAGCTAAAGATGATGTAAAAGAAAAAGGGTTATCAACAACGGCATTTGAAGAAATTATAGAGAATAAAACAATTAATAATTTAAATAGAGATATTCAATTAAATAATATGAATAATAAAAATACAACACCAAGTAATTATCCAACCAGTGCAATATCAAGCAAATCTATGAATAATTTTACATCACAAGTTCCAACATCAATTGTAAATGATGGTGTATTAGTTAATCACTATGATAATCATGAAATAAATTATAAAAAGCTATTTTCAGAAATTTTAATTAATCAAAAAGATTTTTCGAATAATAACAAAGTTGATAGTTATGAAGGTGAAACATATTTACCAAATCTTATTGCAAATTATGGTGAAGAAGCACCGATTCAACCATTATTATATCAAAATACAAAATCTGGTAGTGAAATAATAACTAATTATAGTATTATTATTGACTCTGGTAATGTAGGTGGAGGTTCTTATCCGGGTGCCAATAATGAACCAACGAAGGAATATGATTTAACAACCGAAACATATAATAGTGTTGTTGCATTAACTGGTATTTTTCCATGGCAAAAATTTAGAGTAGATTTAGAGGACACATTCCAAATAGATAAAATAACAGATGTTTATTTAAAAAGTTTTTCATTAATTGGTCCAACAACAATGGATAAATGTATGTTTTTTGTATTAGATATAGAAGAATTTAATTTGAGAAGTTATTCAAATAATCCACATCTTAAATCTAAAATTGTTATTCAAAACACAACCTCTGGAGTTCCTGATGTTGATACAGTTTTTACAAAATCATATGATAGACATTCAAATTATTTGACAACAATAACCCCTTCTAATTATACAACATTAAATTTTGAATTAACAAATGAAAACTCTGAAGGGGCAGATGATGGTGATAATAAAACATTTTTAGATAGAAGTTCCCAAAAAAACAGAATAATTTTTGAATTAGATTTTGTTACAAGAAAACTTAAAGATCCAATTTTTGATTATACAATATCAAAAGAAACGTTAGAAACAGGTTCATAGTTTATTTATTTTTTAATTTAATTTGTTTTTTTCTATTGTTTAATATTATGATAGTTAGAACTAGAAAAAATAAATCTAGATTTAGTAATAGAAAAAGTAATAGAAA
>Ga0257126_1002148_pt1 | contig 13256 bp, 12 predicted proteins | sample SI060_120mmetaG_FD_190151 | JGI IMG/M metagenome (GOLD analysis project Ga0257126, IMG submission 190151) | Marine microbial communities from Saanich Inlet, British Columbia, Canada - SI060_120m | ecosystem: Environmental > Aquatic > Marine > Inlet | place: Canada: British Columbia | collected... | reverse complement strand
CCGACGTCAACCCGCTGCAACCACTAAAGGCACTTTCACCGATGGAAGTCCCTTGTGGGATGGTCACCGAAATCAACCCGCTGCATCTGGAAAAGGCACTGTGACGGATGGAAGTCCCTTGTGGGATGGTCACGTAGTTCAACCCGCTGCATCCGTAAAAGGCACAGACATCGATGGTCTCCACGCCGTCTGGGATTAACACGGTTTTCAACCCAGTGCATCCTTGGAAGGCCGCTATACCAATCTTCTTCACTCCTTCGTAGATAGTCACCTCTTTCAACCCTCTACAATCAGTAAAGGCATTAGTTATGATATCATCACGGCGTCCGATAATATCATCATGATATTGTGAGATGAACAGCTTATCACCGTCGTATTTACATATAACGCCACCATATTGTGTTAAATTGGGTTTCCATTTAGTTCTCTTTCTCTTTCTCTTTCTCTTTTTATTATGACATAAACATAATTTTTTACTATTTCTATTACAATTTTTGCAAACAGATTTTAAATATTTGCACAAGTTTTTTTTTTGATGTATAATTTTTTTAGATAGATGATGTTTTTTTACATAAATTTTATTTCTTACTTTAGTTTTTTTTTTCATTATAATATAATAAAATAAAATAAAATAATGCATTTAAAAGAAATATTATAAAAAAATTTATTTATTATTTTTCTAGATATATTCAATTATTTTTTTTTGTTTTTAATTACATGTTATATTTCTTCATAAACACCTTTGCTGGATCAGTCTTGAAGAACCACCCCCCCTTTGAAGGAATATACCATCCATTTTCAAAGTAATTCATCTCATAACCAGTATACTTGAAGTTTGAATCTGCCTTTAGAAAGTATCCTTTACCATATTTTTTAATATTTGGCTTAATATCCAGAACAGTATCACTAGTTTCGTAATTACTTTCGCTCTTAATATACTTGGCACCAAGGTCCCGAAGAAGATCAAAGTGAGTCTTAAGAAAGAACCAACCATTTGCGTTATTATTCCAATAACCACCGTCACTTACATCATCAAGAAGATACTTAGTTCCAAAAAGCGGGTCAGAATCATCAGTAGTAAGAATATATCCCTTACCATACCGAGTAAAAGTCATACCCGAAAGACTGTCAGTAGACTTAGGACTCTTACGAGACTTAACAGTTGTCTTAATTGCACCTAGTTCAAGAAGCTCATCTTCAAATTCACTCTTGAAAAACCATGCATTCTTCTTGGACATCCACCAACCTTCAAGGAAATACTTCTGTCCGAAGAACTCGTGTTTTGACGGGGGAGTAAGGAGAAATCCCTTACCATAGGCTGAAAAGAACATATCAGAAAGGTCTACATCTTGTTCTACATCAGTGTGTTCATCTGCAGTATCCTCCTCAGATGAATCAGAATCGGTGCAATTGTCTGGATCAAAATCTGGGTCTTCTTCAGAATCATAATCTACAAGACCATTTGATGAAGTAGTAGTTACGTGATGACTGTGACAAGTTGATGTTTGATTACTAGATTCGTTTGGTTCAAACACATCATGACATTCAGTTGACAAAATATAAACCTTTGAAGATGTTTTGCAAAACTGGTTTGTAAAATCATAAGCGTCATCTGATGAAAGAAAGTGATTAATTAGAGTGTGCCCATCTGTTCGATATTCATAAACTGTATAATGAATACGACGACTGAAAATATCCATTGCATTTGTTGAAGCGTTAAAAAGAGATTGACGAATCTGCTTACGATCACTTTCGGTTGCGTTTGAGAATGAAACTTTAGTTGAAGACATTGTTATAGATATTGTTATTGAGTGTATTATATTGATTTCAATTAAAAATAAAAGAAAATCAATTTTTTTTTATTTATATTTTGTTTATTAAATATTATCTATAAGTTTTGCCTTGTAATATTTTAACTTGTCAGAAAAAATATTAATTTTATTTTTAATATCAATTCTATTATTATATTCATTCAGTATTTTAATATTTAATTCTAATCTATTAAATGGATTTTCATTATTTGTCAATAAATATCGATATATCATATTTTTATCAACAATTACATTATCTGGTATCATGATTGGATTATTTATCAATACAGAAGTAATAGGATCGCAATAATATTCATCATAAACTATATTTTTGTCATTATTTTTTTTTTTAATATTATTAAAAAAAACTAATTGGGTCATTGATATTTTATTTTCTTCTAATAATTTAATTTTTAAATATGAAAAATCAATATTACTTAATAATTCAATATTATTTATATTAATTACAATATCTTTTATACAAACATAAATATTTTTAATATCTATTTCAATATTAAAATTTTTATTACTTATACTTTTTATAATATTATTAATTTTATTATAATCAATATTTTTTAGATAACTTATAAAATATTCTAATACTTGGCTAAATAAATCTTGCAATTCATTGCAAAATATTATATTTTTATAATACTTTGTCAAATGTTTTAAACATTCAAATAGAATTATAATCGAATTGTAATAATATTTAACATAATAAGATTTTTGTAACTCAATATTTTCTTTTAAATTATCAATATTGTAAATTATATTTTCTAAATAAATACAACAAAATTTTTTAAAGTAAAATAAATTCTTTTCAATATTTTCATTGAATAATCGTCTATAATTATTAAAATTTAGCAATGTAACATTTAATACACAACATGTTTCTATTACAAAGTCAAATAATAAATAATTATCATTTTTAATTTTGTTATATATTAAACTAAAATTTTTAAATATTTTACATATAATTTTACTTATATAAAAGTAGTGTTTGCTAAATTTTTTGTTTTCTCCACGATTAAGTAATTTATTTAACAAAAAGTAATAATCTATTATAAGATGGTAGTTTTTTGTAATTTTATAATCGAAAATATTTGCAATTAAAATGTAAATATTTTTTGATATTATAATATGATTAATATTGAATGTGTAGTAGTAATAAATTATTATTAAAAATTGTTCACAATCTTCATTAAATTTTTTTATTTTAGTTAACCATAGTAAAGATGTTTCCAAAAAATTTTTATTGTAATCATTAAAAATTGGGTCATGTATAATAGAATTAATATTATATATGCGTATAGAAGAAACCATATTTTCAATAGATAAATCATTTACTATAACACTGCTTTCATCGAATAAATCATTATAATTATATTTTATTAAGTTAAAAATAAGCTTAAAAATTTTATAATGATTTGCATTGGTGTCGATTTTTTGTATATTAAAAGCATAATTTTTTAAAAAAAATTCAATTAATATTAAAATTAAATTTTTGTGAAATATATCTTTTTCATTTAGTAAAGTATTATTTGAGTTATAAATGTTGTATTTTTTAAGTTTTAAAGAGTTTATAAAAATATTAATGTGTCTTTCCTTTTCAAAAATGTTATAAAATATATTTTCTAAAATAACTTTATTATTAACTTCAAATTTCGAATATGTATCATAATTTTTATTAAGTAATATTTTAAAAATACTATGAGTAAATAAATCTTTATTTTTTAAAGTATTCATAAACTGATTTTTTGTAATGTCGTTTGATAATATATTAACTAAATAATTGACTATTATTTCGAATGGATAATTATTATTCAATAAAGTATAATTTAATTTATCTAAAATTAATGCAATTTCTTTTTTTTTATTTGAAAATATATTACTCAGAATATATGGTATACACGAGGATTTATTACAAAGTTTTTTTAATATATCGCTTCTAAAATCTGAATTATCACTATAAATATAAATACTAAATTCTGTTGTATAATTTATATACTTAATATTAGTTTTATTAAGTTTTTCAACGTTTCTAAACTCCTTTATAAAATAGTTTATGTCTTTAATTAACATTATTATATTAATATATAAAATATGAAATAATAATTTAGATAGAAAAAATAAAAACAAATATATTATAATACAAATCAATAGATATATTCTCTAAATGTTAAACTATAACGAACATCATTATTATCACTTTTAGGTATTTCGTGGGTAAAATATTTTTGACTTGCCCCTGCCATTAAAAATAATGAATTATCTTGAAGTGTTATATCAAGATTTAGTGTTGTGTCACTATCATATTTTAAAGAATTTATATTTACTGAATTGTAATTTATTTTCTTTATTACCATATTTCTTTCAGAACCAATTGATAAGCCTATAATTGTAGGATAAATCCCAAAACTATCACTTGTATCCCTATGAGGATTAATTGAATCGCTACCAGTTCTATATTTATTAATCAAACAACTATTAATATTCGGTATTTGAACAAGACTATTATCTAGTATATTTGTATTAATTGATTCTGTAAATTCAATTACTTTATTTTGAATTTTTGTTAATTCTTCTTCGTAAGAATTTGAACTCCATCTATCATATTTAAACATCCATTTTTTACAAAAATAGTCCCCTTTTTCTTGAAACCAAAGTTGTTGCCGAGGGATTTTTTTTCCACTAATACAATTCCCTGATAAAAATTTTTTTGTATTAAGCCAAGAACTAAGTAAACCATATTCTTCACTTGTTAAAAAATTATTTTGATAATAAAATAATGATTTTTCACCATTAATTTCATGGACAACTTTCATAATTAATAAATAAATTAAAAAAATATTTATTTCAATTTTTTTTATATTTATAACTTATAATGCCTAAATCTAAAAAAGCAAAAGCAAAAGCAAAATCAAAATCAAAATCAAAATCAAAATCAAAATCAACTGTAAGAAATTCAAAAAGTATTGTAAATACAGATGGTGTAATTGCCAGATGTATGAAATGTAGAAAACAAATGAAAATGGAAAATCCAAAATTGGTCACTTTAAAAAATGGAAGAAATGCAATGAAAGGGTTGTGTGTGTGCGGAACAAAAATGTTTAAATTCGTATAATTTATTTAAAAATATTATTAATATGTTTGGAATATTTATTTTTTTTATTTTATTAATTTATTGATTTATAATGTCAAATAAAAAATTAGTTAATTTAGATTATCTTGATAGAGAAGCACAGTTATTTAAACAAGCTAGAACCAATATTGAAGAAAATACTAAAATTGTTAGAGAAGCAATCGAAAAGAATACTAAAGAAGAAGTTGAATCGGTTCAAACTGCAATACAAAATTTAAATAAGAAAGTTCAAAGGATTTTAGACACAGATTTTGTCAAAGAAAAAAAAAATATAATAGAAAAATCAGAAGAACAAATGATAAAGTCTAGTAAATTAGCAGCTCAAACATTTTTCAAAGTAAGAAAAATAATACATGAAAAACAAGAACTAACACAAGAACAAAAAATACAATATGAGCTAAAACTATATGATAAAATTTTAGACAAATTTATGACTACAGAAGAGAAAGAATTATTTAATAGGATTGTTAAATCTGGGAATGTAATTTTTATGGGAGATAATAAAAGAATTGATAGTGGTAATCAAATGCAAATGTTAGGAATATAAATTTATAAATCAGTTCTATTTTTATTTTTATTTTATTGCTTGTATAAATTTATATCTTTGTATTCTAATTCCGATTCTTAAAGCATATATTTGTTATATTTTGTTCCAATATATTTATTTGATAATTTTGTATTTTTCTACTTCTAAATTCGAAGTTTTTTATTTTTTAAATACTCATTATAATAATCAGATTTTTTAGTAAATAAATAAAATTGAAGTATACAAATTGATAAATTAAAATAATAAACTGTTTATTTGAACTATGAGTAAAGACATTGAAGATATTATGAGAACGATTCATAATCCAAATTTAGTAAAGAACAAAATTAATTTTAATTGTGAAATCCCTAAAATTAAGGAATATGTATTAGAAATAATTACACATTTTAAGAAATTGAATTTTGAGAAGATTCCAACTAAGAAGCTTTCAAAATTTCTATTTAGTTTAGATAAAAAATATAAATTTCAGAGAAGACCCAAAAAATCAAATATAATTTATATTCTTAGAAAAATGTTTTATGAGAACGAGATTCTTGTGAAAGAACTGATATTCTTTGTAGAATTACTTCGAGCAAAGAATATGAGATCACTTTCTGGAATAATTCAAGTCGCGATTATGACTCATCCAGGTTCATTTAGTTGTGAATATGATTGCTATTATTGTCCCAATCAAAAAGATATGCCAAGGTCGTATATTAAGGAAGAACCTGCTGTTCTTAGAGCAGCTCAGAATAATTTTGATACGGTTGAACAAATTTTTGATAGAGTTGGTCAATATATTGCAAATGGACATTATGGTGACAAGGGTGAATTCATTATTTTGGGAGGAACATGGTCAAATTATAGTTATGAATATCAGAAAACATTTATGCGAGATTTATATTATGCTTGCAATATATTCTTTGACCGCAAACGAACAGAGAGATATAGTCTAGAAAAAGAAAAAACAATTAATGAATCTGCATTATTTAAGGTAGTTGGATTAACTATTGAAACACGCCCAGATATGATTACACCAGAAGAAATTAAAAGATATGTAGAGTATGGTGTAACCCGTGTTCAAATTGGTGTCCAAACAATACATGATCACTTGCTAAAGAAGATAAATCGTCAATGCTATTCGATTGATACAAAGAGAGCTCTTTATCTTCTTAAGAATGCTGGATTTAAGATTCTATGTCATTTTATGCCAAATTTGCCAGGATCTACACCAGACTTAGATATTGAAATGTTTGATACAATTATTAATAATCCGAACTTTGATTGTGATGAATGGAAACTTTATCCAACATCAATTACAACAACATCAGATAAAGATATTGAAGATGTTAATACCGTTATTGAAAAGTGGTATCTTGATGGAAAGTATGTTCCTTATAGCAACGAATGTCTCAAAGACGTATTGAAATATGCAATGAAAAATATAAAAAATCATAAGAGAATATCCCGTATTTTTAGAGATATTCCAGTCAATAATATTATTGGTGGAGCAAGAACACCTCATTTAAGACAAGTTCTTGAAAATGAATTGGCGAAAGAAGGTAAGTATTGCAAGTGTATTAAAAGCAGAGAAATTAAGAATAGAGAATTTGATATTAAAAATGTATTTTATAAAGTTGAAAAATATGAAGCATCTTATGGAACTGAATACTTTATTAGTGCTAACGTTGGAAAAGATGAAAATACAAAGATGTCATATTTGATAGGATTTTGTAGATTAAGAATTAGAAATAATACTAAAGTAGATGTAGATTTTACAAAAGATCACAATAATACAAACTTTATTAATGTTTTAAAGAATTGCGCTCTTATTAGAGAAATGCATGTGTATGGTCTTATGGTGCCAAGTTATTTGTCCAAAATTGAAAAATCAAACAGTCAGCACAGAGGTATTGGTGGATCAATGCTTAGAATTGCTGAAGGTATTTCTGTTAAAGAAGGCTTCAATAAGATGGCAATTATTTCAGGTGTCGGTGTTAGAGGATTTTATAGAAAGAATGGTTATAAGCTGGAAGAAAATTATATGACAAAGATACTTACTTACAATATTCTAAATTATATTACACCATTTATGATTGAAGTATTTATGTTAGTAGTTGTGATATTGTATTCTTATTTGTATAATTAAAACAAAAAATATTTTTAGATAATCAGATAAATAATTAAATAATTATTTATTTTAGTAGATAACTATGTTAAACTATGTTTAAAGAATAAGTGTTCCTTTTCTTCAATGATTTTTAACCGTTCTGTAAAACTGAGGTTTTTGTTATTATAAATATCAAATATATTATTATATAGTTTTCCAGATATATTTGATAATGTTCCCCTAGAAATTAGATTATTAAATTGTTGAATTTTAGATTCTAGAATTTTTTTACTTCTATTTAGATGATTAGACCAATCGATTTGTTGTGTTGTTATTACTACATTATCATCGTGTATAATAGTATAATATAAACGACCAAATTGTCTTGGAATAAAATATCCAGGATCTTCATAATGAATATATGATTTAGAATTTATATGATAATCTTTCTGTTTATTATTACTAAAATTTATAATATTAATATTAAATAAATTTGTGTATTTTTCTTTATTTAAGTAAAATCTATAAATGGATTTTCCTAATGAAAGTTTCTGAAGTTGTTCAAATTCAGATTTTTTTGTAGAATTGAGCAATATATTTACAATAGGATGTCTATACCCACCATATTGATATAAAATTTTAAGGATAAGTTCATTTGGAAGTTTACCAACAATTGACAAGGAATGCCATAATAAAGATAATGAATTCATGGTGTTTTAATCTGTTGTTTAAAAATGATACAAAATATGTAAAAAATCAAATTTTTTTGTTTTAAATATATTTTTTATCCTATTTATAATTTACTAAATAATAATATAGTAGAATAATTTATTTATTTTTTATTAATAAATATATTTAATTATTGTAATAATAAAATAATATAATTTAAAAATTGATTTAAGCCGTATATTTTAAATATTTTATTATTAGAAATTATGTTTAATGTTGAATGGTTTGATAGTGTTTACATTGAAAAAGATGGAAATTGTATGTTTCGTGCAATTAATTCTTGTTTAAATGAAAAATTAACTAATTGTAGACGTAAAAGCTCGGGTGTCCCTGTAAATAAAACACTATCTGATATGGAAACTTCTATGAGTGAATCTTTGAGAAGTATTGTTGTAACATATATGGATATTCATCGAAAGAGGTTTGGTAATTCATTACAGTTTGATGAAGAAATTTATAATTCTATTGATGATAGAATTTCTAATATGACTAATGATGGAGAGTTTGGTGGTGAACTTGAGCTATATATTATTTCAAAGATTTATAAAATTCAAATTAATGTATTTGTCAAAAACTTTAATGGATTTAATCTTGTTAGTAAAATCGGGAAAGATAGTTCACTATTTTGCAATCTGTTTTATGATATGCAACATTATGAGCCACTAATTTTGAAGGAACAATATAAGAAGGATTTTAAAAAATCTTTGAAACAATGGATAAAGGAAAATCCCAGAATTGATTTTGAAGAAATTATTTCTAGTGAGCATAGTGACAGCGATTATGAAATTATTTAAACTAATACTCTCCAATAAATAAATAAACATTAAGTAAAATTTATTTAAAATTTTTTATATTTAATATTAGATATTTAAATGGACAATATTAAATTAGAATTTAATTCATTTTTAAGTGATAAAATAAAAGATTATAATAATTTTGTCTTAAGTAGGGAATGTAACAAAAAACCAAATGATGAAATATTAAAAGTTTATATAATTGAAAATAAAGTTTTACCACATAGATGTAAAGTATGTAATATAAAACCTTTTTGGAATAAAAAAAATTTAGATTTTTTACTTGATAGAAAAAATAATAATATATTAGATAATGCAGTAGATAATTTACGTTTTTTATGTCCAAATTGTTTTAGTCAAATAAAAAAGAAAAAAACTATATTTAAAACAAGTGTAAAGTCTGATGGTATATTTTGTAGTAGTTGTAAAAAAAGAATTAAATATAAAACTAATAGTCACAAAGGAACAAGGTGTTTTGAAGAAATATGCAAACAATGCAAAACACAAGAAAAACTTAAATATATGCTAACTAAAGCAAATAACTTTAGTAAAGAAATCTAATTATTTTCATACATTATAATTATAGTAGTGAAGGAATAAATTCACTTACCCAATCCAATTCATTTTTTAAAAATTCATTATTTTCTTTATTAATACCATCTTCAAAATATAAAGAATTAAATAGTTGTTTATATTTTTCGGTTTCTTGAACTTGATCTATAATAAATTTATTATAATCTATATCATAATCTATAATAAACTTATTATAATCTATATCATTGTAGTAATTAATATTTTTTTTAATAATTATGGAATTCTCAAGAAGGTCGTCTATTTGAAAATAATATCCATTATCGATTCTTTTAATATTTTCAAACAGTTTAAATATTTTATTAGAACTACTATAATTATGTTTGTAGTAAAAATTAATATAGGTATCATATAATTTATCTTCTTCCAAATCTATATTTTCTTTTTCTATATAAACTCCATGAAGCAATAGATAAACATTCTTTTTTCCAATTGCTATTGGATATGAATTATAATTATGTATTGGTGAATACAAATCTATAATTGTATCGTCACTTGGAACACTAAAATTATAAATTCTATCTCCAATATAGGTATATGTTCCATTCATATTTTTCATTAACAAACTGTTACCATCACATAATCTTATAGGATCTTTTCCAACAAATAATTTTGTAAAATAACATTTTATTAGTAATTTATAATGATAACTTGAAACATATCTATCCCAATATAGTGACGTATTTTCTATATTAGTAATAGAATTGTTTTCACATATTCCAGTTTCTTCATCCTCACTATCAATTAAAATAGTTTGTTTTGGAATCCCATATACAGAAAGCCAACCTTCATCATCATTTACATATACATTATATGGTGTTGATTCTTTATAATATGTTTCAAATACTGTTAGACCCATTATTAATTCAGGTATAACTTTTTCATATTTTGACATTCTTTATTATTAATATTAACATTAACATTAACATTAAACAAATCAATTTTTAAGTTTAATTATTAATAATTAATAAATAAAACTTAAAAAAAATTTAAATTAATTATCTATATGAGTGGACTTTTTTATAACGCTAGAAACTTAGTTGTTAGTAATGGATTTGTAAGAAATCCAGAAAGATATTATTTAGAAGAATTTTATAAAAGGAGACCAGCATTGATACTAGATTTAGAACCAACTTCAGCAGATGATGGAACTGATGGCGCCACTAAAGCAGAAATTGCAACAATGAATGCAGCAAATAAAGATTTTCAAGTATTGGGAAATAATGCAACATCAAGTTCAGTTTCTTTTTCAACAACAAGAGCAGGGATAAATCTGACTACTGGAACTAGTGGAACCAGCCAAGTAATTATTTTACCACATTTAGTTCCGAATCAAACTGCATGGACTGGTATTAAATTTGGAACAGAAAATGAAGTTGAGTGGGAATGTGCAGTATCTGTTGCAGATGTAGCTAATGTATGTTTCTGGGCTGGGTTAAAATTAACAAATACTCCAGTATTAGCAACAGATGCAAATCAAGCATATTTTTTCTTTGATACTGGAACTATTGCAGGCAGTGTGAGTTCTATGACTTCAACAACAACCTTACACTTTTGTTATAGTATTGCTACTACAGTTTATGTTACAGATTTAGGAATTACTGTTGGTGCAGACACTATTTATAGATTAAGAATATCAATTGATAATAATAGAAAGTTATCTGTATTTGTAAATGAAGTTCAATATGGATTGACAACAAGTGAATCTAGCTCTGGTGCAACTGTTTCAAATGAAACTCAAAAAAGTAATCAGTTGGCTGATATTAATTTAGTTCCTTATGTTGGTGTCCAACAAACTACAGCAGATGCTGATACATTAACATTATACTACCAAAAAATTAGCAGATTGTTGTTTAAATAATAATCAAACTAATAATATACACTATAGATAAATAAAAATTTAATTATTCCAAAAACTATCTACACTAGTATTGCTATTATCACTTCCATCACTATTATAATTAATTGTTGTATAATCTTTTTTGGAATAATCTATAATAATTGTTCTACACATTGGACAATTTGGTTTGTATATTTTTGTTTTTATTTGTGTGTTTACCCATAATTGGAGACAATCTTTATGATATATATGACTACATTCAAGGAATACTAATTTTTTTTTTTTTAATTTAAATTTTTCTAAATGTATCGGAATTAAACAAATAGAACAATCTAGTTTTTCTTTTTTATCAATTTTTGAATAATTAATATTATTAAGTTTAGTAATAAATGAATTACTAAGTTTTTCATTCAATACTTCTGCATTCTTAGATTTTTTCCATACATTATATTTTTGTTTGTAATTATTACAGTTTTTATATAGTTTATCATATATATTACTAAAAAATATTAACAGACATCCTAAAGAACATAACATCGACGGGGTCAATCCTAATAATAAAATTAATAAATTGCTATGATTTTCATCTTTACCACTACCACTACCACTACCTTCATAAAAGTAATCACTACTATCAGAGCCACTCATATTATTTAAATTATTGTGAATGTATATATTTGAATTGTTTGACATAATATTTATAATTTTAAAGAGATTTAAATTTATTATTGTTTAAACCTAAATAAAAAGTTCAATTTTGTTTTTTAAATATTAAATATTAAATATTAATTATGTCTAAATATCAACTGTTTCATTATTTATATAAACTTCAATATTCATAAAATAATTTTTTCTAATATCAGAAGTTTAAAATAAATATCTTATATTTCTTCTAACAACTAAATTATAATTTAATTAACTCTAAAATGTAAATATTTTTCAAATGGAATTAAATACATTACGGTTATTTCAAAATAAAATTGATTTATTTTAATTTATTTTAATTTTTGTTATTTATTTACACAATCTACTAATTAAAGAAATGACATTTATGATTTACATTGAAGGAAACATTGGTGCTGGAAAAAGCACCTTTGTTAGACAGTTGGGTGAATATTTAAATAATTTTAGGAAACAAAATGTTGATCCTAGAATTATTCAAGAGCCAGTTGATGAATGGCTGGAAACAAAAGAAAGTGATGGTAAAAATATTCTAGAAAAATTCTATGAAAATATTGATAGATGGTCATTTGCATTTCAGATGAATTCTTTTATTAGTCGGACCAAAAAGATTCAAGACGAGGTTGATAAGGATGATCCAGATGCAACTGGCATTCAACTAGAATATCCAATGAGAAAAGCTCTTTTTGTTGAAAGATCTGTTTATACAGATCGATATGTATTTGCCGAAAATTGTTTTGAAAACAGTAACATGACTAAAATGGAATATGATATTTATTGTAAATGGAATGATTGGTTGTCAGATAAATTTGAACTAGTCCCTTCAGCATATATTTATTTGAAGTGTGACCCAGAAACCGCATCAGAAAGAATAATGAAGCGTGCGAGAACAGAAGAAGAAAACATTCCTCTAGAATATTTGACACAAGTTCATAATAAACATGAAAGTTGGATGTCAATTGAAATGAAGAAAGGTGTTCCAATTTTGACCATCGATGCTAATGAAGATTTTACTAAAGAAGAAAAAATGAA
>Ga0257126_1002137_pt1 | contig 13306 bp, 8 predicted proteins | sample SI060_120mmetaG_FD_190151 | JGI IMG/M metagenome (GOLD analysis project Ga0257126, IMG submission 190151) | Marine microbial communities from Saanich Inlet, British Columbia, Canada - SI060_120m | ecosystem: Environmental > Aquatic > Marine > Inlet | place: Canada: British Columbia | collected... | reverse complement strand
GGAGCCCGCAATGCATTTACTTTCCTTCTTGCACTGCAAGGTTTTTACTTGATGTTTCTGGGTACAGGACGGGTCGCTTCCATTACCGCGGAGGAAAGGGAATCCGGTTTGCTCGATTATCAGCGAATGACCCCGATGAATCCGCTTTCTAAGATCGTAGGCTATATATTTGGGATTCCTTCCCGTGAATATTACATGTTTTTGTTCACTCTCCCCTTCCTCGGACATGCTATTATTGCGGGTGAGCTTCCGTGGGGAAATATCATACATTTGTATTCTGTTTTCTTTTGCTCGGTTATTCTCTACCACCTCACGGCACATGCAGTAGGTCTGGTCGTCCCGAAACCCCGTGCTGCATCGTGGGTCTCCCGCATTGTCGTACTCGGCTTATATGTGGTTCTCCCAGGACTCGGGCAGGCAGGAATCTCTTTCCTCTCTTTTCTTACTATTCTACCTACCTATTTTGGGAAAATACTTCCCGTAATTCAGAAGGAAGGAGATCATAAAAAAGGTGATTTTGATTATGAATCTCAAATTACAGACTTTTGGCAGGACGTACCATTTTTTGATTTTACCATCTCGCCCACAACCTTCACTTTTCTTATGCAGGGACTACTCATTCTAGCTCTGCTTGTGACAGGTTATCGAAAGTGGAGGAATCAGGCACTGCCTGCATTATCGAAACCCTCTGCATTTTTTATATACTCTATTTTTCAATTCCTTCTACTGGGTTGCTTATGGACTTTTTTTGACAGGGGCGAGGCAAGTGGACTAATAGGGCAGGAATTATCAGCTAATGAATTCTATAGAAAAGAAGAAAGAATTATGGGGCTCATTTTAGTAATCAGCATCTTCTTTTCCCTCTCCGTTCTGTTCATTCTTTGCCTGATCAATATCTGCTGCCCCAACCGGCATCTTTATCTAAAAGGAATTCAGCGTATCGCAAAGTTCAACCTCGCCCGAATCCCACGAATTGCTGATGAGAGCAGTGGACTCTTTCTCACCTTGATCCTTGCTGCCATAACCCTCTTTACTTATTGCCTACTGATCAGCCTGGCACTCAATTCTGAAGCCTGGGAACTTACATCCACTTTTCATTCACTATCTCTTATCCCGGCCGCCATCCTCATGCTCGCAGTGATTTATCTGCAGGCAAGCCGTGAACTATGGTTCAACCTCGGTTTCTGGGGATTTGTCGGTTTGCTCTGGATCACCCCACTATTGGCAAGCCTCGTTATTGGGGTCGGATGGGGAGAGGAAAATATGAGCTTAATTCTGAGGTTGTTAGCCATTAATCCGCTTTCTATCATCCCTATGCATTGGATGTACGAACATGCAGATATAGGTAATTTGCCCGAGGAAATCACCCAGAATTTAGAATCCGCAATCTGGTTTGGTTTGCTGATCGCCGGTGTATTTGCCAGTGTTTTGCAGGCTCGTCTTTTTTTTCTCAGAAAAAAATAATCTCATTTATCTCACATGCTTAAAACTTTACGAATATTGGGAAACATTGAAGGAGTATCCTACCTTCTCCTTCTTTTTATCGCCATGCCCATGAAATATTACTTCGGAATGCCCATGGCCGTTAAAATTGTGGGAATGGCTCACGGATTTCTATTTGTAGCTTATTGCTTACTTCTTGCCCCTTGCATGAAAAAGTTTGATTGGAAACTCAGCTTTGGGATTTATCTCTTTCTCGCCACCCTCATTCCATTCGGCACATTCGTAACCGACCGAAAACTAAAAAATTTAGTTTAACGAAGAAAAACCTCCTGCCAAGACGAGGAGACTCCTAAAGTGGCTATGCAAATAAACTGGAAATTATTCCAGTACTGTCTGCAAAACGATCTAACTTCAAACCCATCGCATTCGCCTGCGACAGCCAAAGGTTTGCAAGGGGAACTCCGCCTTCAGGGGTTTTGTAAGTACCTCCGACTTTTTTGACCAGTCCGGACTTCGCCGAAACATTCAGGTGCTTACCAGTAATGAATTTCCCACCCCCTGAACCGGCAACGAGAATAGGCAAGGCACTGTATTGGTGAGTGGAACCATCTCCCAATCCGGACCCATAAGTAAACATAATATTATCCAACAGTGTCTTACCGTTAGCCTCCTCTACCTTATTCATTTTGTCGCAAAGGTAGGCAAATTGCTCCATGTAAAAGTAGTCCACTTTGATCAGGTCCTCAACGAACTTTCCTTGATTATGGGACATCATGTGATGGCTCTTCGGTTTATCGAACAAACTCTCGAATAAATAGGGCGTATCCCATCTTTCAGGCCCAACCATAAAGGTTGCCACATTAGTGAGTCCACTCTGCAGGGAGGCAACCATAAGGTCACCCATCAGCCGAATATATTCACCGCGGGGCATTTTTCCATCCATCGGAATATCTAAATCGACCTTACTCAATTCATTTTTCATTCCATCCAATCGGGAAATCTGAGTCTCAATCGCCCGGATTGATTCAAAATATTCCCCAAACTTCTGCTGATCGGAATAGCCAAGGACTTTTTTCAACGACCGGGCATCATCCAGCACCAAATCGGTAATGTTTTTATAAGCACTCCTCTCATCCGATTTAAAGAGCCTGCGATACGCAAGCAAGGGATCCCGCATCGATGGAGCCACATGCTCTGTTCCATACCAGGAAATATTATCAAACTGAATCGATTCCTTGTTATCCTTGTGACTATTACAGCTAAATTCAAGAGTCTTAAATGGAGTCTGCGTACCAATTTCATCAGCAAGAATATGATCCAGGCTACGTGCCTGAGGATACGGCGTATGCTTCAGGCTAAATGGACTGGCACTGGAAAGAAAACAGGAGGCACACTGGGCATGTACATCCGTACCCGGTTGGAAAGTACGATCCAAACCCGTGATTAAAGTAACTTTGTCTTTCAACCCAGCAAGGGGCATCATGGTTGGAGTCAAATGCAGGTCATGTAAACCAACCCCGATGTTCGATCGGGTACTTTCTGCATCATAATTATCATTGGTAAACTTTTGTTGTACAGCACTCTTCTCCTCGCCTGGAAAGAAAGTCTTCCTGACCACTCCTATAGGCACATAATAAAAAGCCGCACGCTGTGGGATTTGATAATTAGTACCACCAACCGCCAGGCTCTCCATCCATGGTAAAGCGAGAGCGGAAGTTCCCATTCCACGAAGAAAAGTACGGCGGCCAATATTTGTCATCGTTTTCATATTTTCAAAATTTACTTGGTTTTATGCAAGGCAAGTTTACCACTTGGACCACGAAAAGGTTTCGACTGCACAACAGCGTGAATCAAAGACTTCATCGAATAATTCTCCACCTCCACTTTTTCCACAATTTCATCCAAAGCCAGGGAATCAGATGGGTTCAGTTCACGACCGAGACCAAAGGCCAGAAGATGACCGGCAAGACCACGGACAAAGCGGTTTTTCTCCTTGAGAATCGCATCCTTAAATTCGATTACATTGGAAAATTTGTGGATTCGGAAAAGAGTGCCACTCGCATCCACTTCCCGTCCGTTATGATATTTTTTCCGCCAACGCCCAACTGGATCAAAGTTCTCCAAGGCAAACCCCAGGGGGTCGAGTTTTTCATGGCACCCCGCACAATCAGCCCGTTCCCGATGATCTGCAAATCGCTCACGCAGGGTAAGGCTTTCGTCGAATTCTTTTTCCTCTGGAAGAGGAGGCACTTCCGCCGGAGGGGGTGGCGGAGGAGAATTAAAAATAACCCCAGCAATCCAGGCTCCCCGAGTGATCGGTTTAGTTTCCAAGGGACCAGATGTCATCGTCATAACAGCTCCATTGGTAATTATACCTCCATGCCGACGATCCTCTACTAACTGCCTTGTAAAAGGAATTGTGACCGGGCCACCCAATTTTCCCTTAGGTTGATCACCATACCATTTGCTTAGCCGTGCAGAACGAAAAGAATAATTTGAATCAATAAGCTCGAGTACTGACCGGTCTTCAATCAAAACCGTTTCAAAAAGCAGGAGTGGTTCCATCATCATATCCATAGTCGTTCGATATAACGGAGGACCGTAATAAAAATCACGATACTTCTTTTCATCCGGTACAGCAGAAATAATCCGGTCCAATTGCAACCACTGCGTAGGGAAAGAATCACAGAATCTCTTGAGTTTATCGTTGGCTAGCATTCGATCCACTTGTTGACTTAGTCGCTCATCCTCAACAAGTATTCCCTGCTCAGCTAATTGTAAAAGCTCCTCGTCCGGCAGACTGCCCCAAAGGAAAAAAGATAGTCGTGAAGCTAAGTCCAGGTTTTGGTTGGACTCTGGTTTAGCACTCTCCTTACCACCCTGATCGTAAAGGTAAAGAAAACGCGGGGATGCCAGAACAGCAGACAATACTTCCTTCATTACATCCCCTATCCCAAGACCTTGATCGATTTGCTGCTTTGCATAAGAAAAATATTTCTGAAAGGTCTTATCTTGAATCGGCCGTCGAAAAGCCAATGTCAACAGACTTCGCAACCGAGTCTTCAGTTCATCAATCTGATTAGCTTCCGGTTTGGGTTCCTCAAAATATTTCCCCCATGAGCCAACATTCCTTTGGTTAAAGGAAGGACTTTTGACAATACTTCGGCTCAACCGAAAGAAATCTTCCATCAGCAGTGGGGAAAGAGAAAGATGATCGCCCTGGGTATCGTAGCCGTGCTCCGCCCGTAGGTCCTGAGGAAATGGAGCCACCCCATCCATTCTCGGTTCAATCAGACCCGACTTCCCGAGCGGTCGACTGCTTACTGTCATCTTTGCAGGCATTTTGCCCGTTGCTGGTTTAAAGTAGCCGGACCGGTCACGCATCATTTTCTCTGGTAATGGAAATACCTCCATCTTCAGCTGTAATAAATCCTTAACTGTATTGGCATATTGAAAACGGGTCATTCTTCGAATCGGAGCGTTTACCCATTCCTCATTCGCTCCCGAAACCGATTCCTCTAAAAGCTTTTTCAATTCTGCAACAAGCAATTTTCGCTCTGCCTTATCTATCGGTTTATTTTCCTCAGGTGGCATTTCCCCAAAGTCGATTACTTCCATCACCGTCTGCAGCAGTTCCGGATCGCTTCTAATATCCTTCCCTTGAGTAAAAGAAAGAAGATTAACCTCTCCTTTTACCTTACCCTTCGCCCCGTGACACTCAATGCATTGAGATTTGAATGCGTCTACAACCAAGGAGTCGTTTTTGGCTAAAACTGGCAAAGACAGAAAGAAATAGACCATTCCAGCCGAAAACATGAGTAAGAAATTTTCTTTCATATATCTATTTTTTACCATGACATTGGATCAATGTATGAAATCATGAATCAAAATTTTTCAATAAAAGCATACAATTATATATCCAGAAAACGGCTTTTTATGAATATAAATTCCTGACCAATCCATATCTATTTTTGACTCCATTGATTTGACCATCCATACTAAACTTAACACTGCAGAGCTTCATTCGATCTATGTCAAGAATACATGCTTTGTGGGATTGTAAAAAACAGCCAATCCTCCATGATTACATTTAATGTTTTCTTTAGGTCAACTTCAGCTTAGATCCAATTTTTTCCTGTCCCCTTTGGCAGGATACACCAACCTGCCTTTCCGACTTGTCATTCGTGAAATCGGAGGTGTGGATCTATGTACCACCGATCTGGTCAATGCCCGCTCGCTTATTGAACAAAACCCCAAGGCACTCAAGCTAATCGAAACCAATGAACAGGACAGCCCACTCTCCGTTCAGCTTTTTGGGGGAGTAAAAGAAGAAATGAGGGACGCATCCATCATATTACAAGAACATGGGGTCGATTCCATAGATGTCAATATGGGCTGCCCTGTACCCAAGGTGACCAAGACCGGAGGCGGAGCCAGCATGATGAATGAACTGCCCAAAACACAGGAGTTAATTCGATCTATGACCGATGCCGTCGATGTTCCAATTACAGCTAAGATGCGACTTGGATGGGACGATGAAAACCTTACTGCTCCCGAGTTAGCTAAAGCATTAGAAGATTCCGGCGTGTCTGCCATATTTGTTCATGGTCGAACCCGTGCTCAGGGATTTGATGGTGTGGTGAACCTAGAAGGAATCCGTAAGGTCGTTGAAGCAGTCGATAATATACCGGTTATTGGCAATGGAGATGTAACAACCCCACAGGCTGCCAAGCATATGATAGAACACACGGGTTGTCATGGAGTATCAGCAGGACGGGGTGCCTTTTACAACCCCTGGATTTTCCTCCATACCCAGCAATATATAGAAACGGGAAACCTTCCCTCCGAACCTAGCTTTGAAGAAAGAATACGAGTGATGCGTAGACATTATGATCTTATGGTCGATGTTTTTGGAGAAGAGCGTGGATCGCTCCAATTCCGTAAAGTCGCCCCATGGTATTCAAAACGCTTCGGACCAGTAAAACCATTTAACACCGCGGTCGTGAAAATCAGCTCCCGTGCAGATTTCGAAAAAGTGCTATCCAATTATCTGGAATGGCGAAAGCAATTTACCGATGATTCTGGTGAACTGCTCGCTCGCTACCAAATGGCTCCAATGATTGTTTCTTTCATGGAAGAAGAAGACGCCTTTCAGGCAAAACAAAGAAAAGAGATCGGCGTACCCAAAGGACCAATAGAAGTTTGGTAATTGAATATTACTTATGCCCGGTTCCAAGGCATTCTCGCGATCATCATGCCCATCCCACAGGTGTCAGTAACACCGGCAAAAACCAAGCCTGCCCCTACAAAAGCGGATAACCCAAACCCAGCCGGATGCAAAAACTGACCGACAACTGCACCGATCACCACCAGGGAACCAGCCGCTATCCGCACCTGTCTTTCGAGCGACATCACTTTCTTTCCTTCCACAACCGGCAATCCAGCTTCATGCCATGCTGAAGTACCCCCCTCCACATTAACTACGTTGCTAAACCCTGCGGCCTCCAACTTCTGACAGACCTTCATGGAACGCCCACCCGACTGGCAGATCACATGTATTTCCTCATCTTTCGAAAAAGGGATGCTTTCCAATTTCAAAGATTCCATCGGGTGATTTTTTGCGCCTTTTACATGAATGGAACTATATTCTGCAGGTGTCCGAACATCAATTAAAGATATTGATGGATTAGCTTTTCGTTCACGATTAAATTCTTCTACGGTTAGATTATTCATAAGATTTTGATTATATTCATTTAAGCAAATCGAGATTTAATACAGGATAAAATTGAAAATACATGAGGTTCTGAAATTTGATAAAATGTTTTTTGCCCTTGCTTCTCGACCGATAAAAAACCACACCTCATCATCAATCTCAAATGCTCGGAAGTTACATTGTTTTTCATTTCGCAGACATGAGCCAACTCACCTACTGTCAACCTTTTCTCCTCTAATAAAAAGAGTAACTTTAATCTCATCGGATGAGCTAATATACGCAAACAGTCAGCTGCCATGCCAAGAGATTCAGCACTCAGCTTTTGAGAAGGTGAAACTGTATCACTTATCATAATATCGATATATTCCGATATTACAGATAATGCAAATTTAAAATTTTATTTCCATATCCCCAACTCAATTAATTGTTTATTTGCTGCATCTGCCCAACCACGATTCGCTGCCGGACTTGCAGGGCTTGGATGAAGAACCGTTCCGATCTTAATCTCCATCCCCTTGAGTGCTTCTTCCGCCCGTTTTTTTGCGAACCCCCCTACCCCAATTAACCACTCAGGTTCCAAAATCTCTACAATTTCCCGTAAGTGTTGATCGCAAACCTTTTCCAAAGTCTTTTTTTCAGAAGCCGGCAATTTGTCAGGCGTTCGGTTCCTCCCGCTCTCTTCCATGAATACGAGTGGACAATAATTGGCCACAAAATGATCTTTGAAGAAATCCTTCGCATTCGGAAATTTTTCCGAAAATAAGCCCCATAATCTCCTTCCACTCACCTCACTCTTGTCACAGTCCAAACCATCCACCGGACGCTTTGGATGTTCTGGATCAGGCTTTTTGACTTCCCCGCGTAAACCCATCCAATCCCGCACAGAAGGAATTTCGCCAAATGGGACCCCCGTCTGTGCCATTCCAAATGGCCCCGGGTTCATTCCTAAAAAAACGGTTTCTTTCTTTTCTGATCCTGAAAGTTCCAAATATTGTTCATGAATACCTGAGGCGTAAGATAATGGATTGTATACAAATTTTACTGGCTCTGAAAAAATTAGTGAATCGACATGAATGGAAAGAATTTTAGCAGCTTCTTTAAGCAAAATCACCCGATCTTTTGAAAATTTACCTTTCATGTTATCCTTAATTTAATTGATATTTAAAATTTTTTAATCGAAAATAAATTGTTACTGATTATTAGGACGATTAAAAGGCACAAAATAAGAATCCTATAAAAACTATGATTCCTCCCTATTTCTACTCGATATTGTAAATGAAATATTTGTTATCTCTTTTTATACCCTTTTTATTGCAGGCTGAGTCTTTAAGTTTCAACAGGGATGTACGCCCAATCCTGTCCGAAAACTGTTTTTATTGTCATGGGGTAGACGGAAATAAAAGAGAAGCAGATCTTCGCTTGGATATTCGGGAAGATGCCCTACAGGCCGATGCCTTTGTCCCCGGAGATTTAAATGCAAGCGAACTCTTCCACCGCATTCATTCCGATGAGCAGGATGAAATCATGCCACCACCTGAGTCCAATCGGGTACTTTCTACCCAGCAAAAGAAAATACTCGAGCAGTGGATTAGGGAAGGAGCAAAGTATGAAGAACACTGGTCTTATGTGGCACCACAAAAACAACCACTACCAAAGGTTCAAAAACCAAACTGGTTACGCAATCCGATCGATTCTTTTGTGCTGTCAAAAATGGAGGAAAATAAAATTTCACCCAATCCGGAAGCAGATAAACCAACGCTGATTAAACGCCTCTACGCCGACTTGATCGGTCTCCCTCCGACTCCAAAAGAAGTAAATGATTTTGTTTTCGATCACTCTCCAAATGCATATGAAAAATTGGTCGATAAGTTACTAGCAAGCCCTCACTACGGAGAACGTATGTCTCTCGAATGGTTGGATGCGGCACGCTATGCGGACAGCAATGGCTTTCAGCAAGACGGAGACACCTATCAATGGATCTGGCGTGATTGGGTAGTTAAAGCCCTGAATCAGGATATGCCATTCGATCAGTTCACGATCTGGCAGCTTGCTGGTGATCTCCTGCCCAAAGCCACCACCGATCAAAAGATCGCCAGTGGGTTTAACCGTAATCATTTAAACAACGGCGAAGGCGGGGCGATTCCGGAGGAGCAGCGTTTTGTCATCCTCTTCGATCGTATAGATGTCACCTCAACAACCTGGCTCGGACTGACCATGGCTTGTGCACAGTGCCACGATCACAAATACGATCCTATTACGATGCAGGACTACTACGGCATGATGGACGCTTTTAATCAGGTTTCAGAAAGTGGTCGCCCAGGACGCCAGTCTTCCAGGGTTCGAGTAGCCAGTCCCTTCATCGAAATTCCAACTGAAGAAAACAAGATTAAGATCAAGGACTTCGAAGATCGGATTGCTCAGTTACGAAAACAAATTAACAGCAATAATGAAAAGACAAAGCAAGTAAGCTCATTTCCAAAGCGAAAGGGACCTATGCAAGCTCAGTTTGTACGAGTAATCAATGATACACCCAAGGGATTTCTCCACATCGCTGAAATACAAATTTTCAACAACGACAAAAATATTGCCAGAGCAGGAAAAGCGACCCAAAGCAGTGATTATCCGAATGGTCCCGCAATCAATGCCATCGATGGAAACACATCTGGAGACTTTTTCAAGAATTCAGTTACCCATACTAAGGAAGAAGCAAAGCCATGGCTGGAGATCGACTTGCGTTCAAAGCAACCGATCGAACGGATACAATTCTTTAACCGTACTGACAACGGCGTGGGCAAAAGACTCAAGGACTTTTGGGTAGTTGCATATGATTATAAGAAGAATCCCGTCTGGGCAAAACGGGGAGAAAAAACGCCCATGCCGAAATGGGAATCAAACCTGCCTCGATCCTTTGAAAAATTCACCAAGGAAGACAATGCGTCCCTTATAGCCTTTCTTTCTCAGGATAACTCCAAAGAAAATCAAAAGCTTCAACAACGGATCAAAGGTATTGAAAAACAACTGAGGGATTACAAAGGCGATAATGTGCCAAAAGTCATGGTTATGGATGACAATAAAAAGCGGGAAACTCATATTCTCCAACGTGGAGAATATCTGAAAAAAGGTGAATCCGTTTCCTTCAACACTCCTTCATTCCTCCCAAAGATGAGTCACGACTTGCCTAAAAACCGGCTTGGTCTGGCCAAATGGCTCGTATCAAGAGAAAACCCGCTCACTTCACGGGTACAGGTCAATCGGATGTGGCAGAGGTTTTTCGGAACCGGTTTGGTCAAGACATCGGAAGATCTAGGCGTACAAAGTGAATATCCCCTACATATGGACCTGCTCGACTGGTTGGCCGTCAAATTTCAGGACCTTGGATGGAGCCAGAAGAAAATGCACCGGCTCATTGTCACTAGTTCCGCATACCGCCAATCCAGTCACATGAATCAATGGCATCGTGAAAATGATCCGGACAACCGCTTCATCAGTCGGGCTACCCGCTTTCGCATGCCCTCGATGATTCTTCGCGACTGGGCCCTGGCCAATGCTGGACTCCTAATTTCCAAAGTAGGTGGGCAACCCGTCTTCCCTTACCAACCCGACAAAGTCTGGGAAGCCCTTGCCATTACCAAAGAAAGAAATTTCGACTACCCGGCTTCCACCGGAGACGATCTCTACCGGCGGTCCCTCTACACCTTTTGGCGTCGTACCGTTGGCCCAGTCAATATGTTCGACTCCTCCGACCGGCAGGCCTGCCGGGTGAAACCTGGAAAGACCAGCACTCCCCTACATGCCCTCACCACGCTTAATGACCCGACCTGGATCGAAGCATCCCGGTTTCTCGCCGAAAAAATAATGATGGAGGAAAAGAACAAGATTTCTCCTCTGGAAATCGCTTTCCGGTATATCACGGCACAAACTCCGTCTGTCGCCAAGCTATCAGTTCTCCAAAAAGCTTATGATGAACAATTGGCAATTTTTAAAGAGAGTCCCAAAGAAGCGGACAAACTTTTAGCAATTGGGGAAAAGAAAAGAAACACAAAACTCCCTGCACTCGAACACGCCGCCCTTACTCAAGTGTGCCTAGGCATCTTCAACCTCGACCAGTCTCTCACCCGGGAATAGTTCTCACTATGAATTTATCATCCAACCCATTTCATTCCAGTTTAGAAACCCGTCGTAGCTTTCTTGGAAAAGGTACAACCGGGGTCGGACTGGCCGCCCTTGCCGGACTTCTGAATCAGGACCGTGCTTTTGGTACATCCATTGGTGACTTCACCTTTCCCAACTTCCCGCCAAAGGCAAAACGGGTAGTCGTTCTGTGGCAGGGAGGCGGACCTTCCCATATCGACCTGCTCGACCCCAAGCCAACCCTCACCAAAATGGCGGGCAAGGATATTCCCGCCTCAATTCGTGGAGAAACCCGACTCTCCACCATGTCGTCGAATTACAAGGCCTGGCCCTGCGTACCCGAAATTAAACCCTATAAAAAATACGGGCAGTGCGGCACCGAAATCAGTTCAATGCTTCCAAATATTGGTAACCTTGCCGATGATCTCTGCATTGTCCGAAGTCTTAACACTGAGGCCGTTAATCATGCCCCCGGTGTTACCTTCACCCTGACGGGTTCTCAAATTCCCGGACGGCCCAGCATGGGTGCATGGCTAACCTATGGTCTCGGCAGCGAGTCCGAAGACTTACCCGCTTTTGTGGTGATGACATCGACAGACAAAGGGAAAACATGCGGACAACTCTTTTACGACTATTACTGGGGTAGTGGATTTCTACCAAGTAAATTCCAGGGGGTTAAATTTAATCGAACCGGGGATCCCGTGCCCTATCTAAAAAACCCTCCAGGGGTTTCAGGAAAAGCCAGGCGCTCCCTACTCGACCGGATGGCCGAACTCAACCAGGCACATCACTCCGAATTTGGAGATCCTGAAATTGAAACCCGGATTTCGCAGTATGAAATGGCTTTTCGCATGCAGACCAGTGTGCCCGAACTGCTCGATTTCAAAAAAGAACCCGAACATGTCATCAAACGATATGGTCCGGATGTGCAACAACGGGGAACCTTTGCCAGTAACTGCCTAACCGCCCGCCGCCTACTTGAACGAGGCACCCGCTTCGTACAGTTAATGCATTCCGGATGGGACCAGCACAGCAATCTTTTTACTCAATTGGAAAAACAATGTCTCGCCACCGACGCCCCAACTGGTGCCCTAATTCAAGATCTCAAGGACCGGGACATGCTTAAGGACACTCTCGTCATCTGGGGGGGAGAATTCGGACGTACCCCGTTTGGCCAATACCGCTCAGGCGACCCAAAGAAACCTACGGGGCGGGATCACTTCGGCCGGGCCTTTAGCTGGATCATGGCGGGAGGCGGAGTTAAACCGGGAAGCACTTACGGAGAGAGCGACGAATTTGGATGGAATGTCACCAAGGATCCCGTTCATGTTCACGACATGCAGGCCACTATCTTACACCTCTGCGGGATCGATCATGAGAAACTGACCTTCCGCTATCAGGGGCGACAGTTCCGTTTGTCCGATGTTCACGGACATGTCAAAAAAGGTATGCTGGCCTAAAGTTTTCTGGTCGTAAAAACCTGTAATTAATGGATTCCTCCTGGACCATCCTTCGGCATAGATTCAGTCAGCTTGCGTAACTCTGCAAGAATCTTCGGGTGCTTTCTCGCCAGGTTATTTTTCTCCTCAAGATCCTTTTCCAAATTATAGAGTTCTTCTTCCCTGGGTCGACTATCCTCGCGGGCATAGCCGTAAAAATGAGCATCCGCTTTTAGGTATTTCCACTTTCCTTGTCGTATTCCCGCCCGGTCGAAATAAAAAGTCTTCCTGCCCTTATCTGATTTCCCAAGCAACAAATCCGTCTGATCAATACCATCTATCTTTCGATCATCCGGTACCTTAAATCCGCACAGGTTTGCAAAAGTGGGCATAAAATCGATCGTTGCAAATATCGCATCCGATTTGCGTCCTGCCGGCACCTTACCGGGCCAGCGGGCAATAAAAGGTAAACGATATCCGCCCTCATACGGAGAACCCTTTCCGTTTCTCAAGCGACCGGCATCTCCCCAGAAAATTGATCCCTCCGGATGTCCCTTCTTGTTCTTGGTATACTTATCTT